>ERZ724505.108-NODE-108-length-50091-cov-7.086658_pt1 | contig 50091 bp, 42 predicted proteins | sample MGYA00376038_ERZ724505 | MGnify/ENA primary metagenome ERZ724505 (study PRJEB28724, sample SAMN07190884) | wastewater metagenome | isolation source: effluent of sewage treatment plant in Hong Hong | place: Hong Kong | collected 2016-03-17 ... | reverse complement strand
AATACCGGCCTGTCACGCCGGGGGTCGCGGGTTCGAGTCCCGTCCACTCCGCCATAATGCAAAACCCTGATGCGAAAGCATCAGGGTTTTTTGCTTTTTGAAGCACGCAATTTGCGAAGCCCAAGAGCCAAAGAGGCCAAGCAGCTTCTTGGGTGATCAAGATGTCGCATCACAGCGACAAGGCCGCCCCCACCAACAAGCCGGTTAGTGGAATGCCGCACAGCGTGATCGCCATCAGACGTGTCCCATGCAAACGAGACCACATCAGCAGACCTGTGATGGACAGCATGATGAGGCAACCTGCAATGGAGTCGGCGGCCAGAATCCACACGGGGTGAACGCCTTGGGCCATGTGCAAGCGGGTCAGGGTGTAGAACACGTTGCCATCTTTGCGTTTCAAGCTCACAGCGCTGTTGCCCACCCAGTATTCGGCCGAGATGCTGCCTTTGGGCCCCGAGTGATTGAATTCCCAGCGTTCGGGTTGCTGCAAAGTGCCAGCACCCCAACTGACAGGCCGTGCGGCTTGGCGCTCCATGCGGAATTGATCCGGGCGGAGATCCAGGCTTGCGGCCAGCCACGTCCGCATGGCTTTCTGCGAGGCTGAATGCGGTTCGGCGATCTGGATGGTCATCTCACTGGGGGTGGTTTGCGCCAGCGGCAACTTCATCACCGCCCTGTGGTTGAGCAAGATGCCGGTGGCGCCGAACAGCAAGCCCAGTACGCCGCCCCATAGGCCACACCAGGCGTGAGTGCGGCGCAGCCAGCGCAGCACCTCTGCTCGGCGCCACTTTGCGGGCAGAAAGAGTGGGCCAGCTGGCAGAGGCCCCTGTGGCAGATTTTTTGGTATGGCGGTGGTCACTGCATGGCGCCTTGTTTAGGTAAAACCTTGGGGCTGCCCTTGCTTGCCAGATAGGTCAGGGTGGCGCGGTGCCGTTTGGCCTGATATGGCTTGCCTTCGTATTCGCCGCTGCCCGCTTCCAAGTGAATGACCTGAACGATGTATTGGCCAGCCCACGGCAAGGGAAGTTCAACCGTGCCAGTAGGGTCGGTTCGCCCTTCTTGTGCCCAGGTATTGGGTGCCACGATTTTCACTGCAGCTTTGGGCAGAGGCTGGCCCCGGAAATACACGCGGAACTGACCCTGTTGCGCCAAGGGCAGGATGTCCAAGGTCATAGCGGGTGCGTCAGCTTGTACGTGCCCAGGCTGGTAGCGGGCGTAGAAGTAGGGTTTGACCACGCCGATGCCTGAGGCCGTCCAGTCCTTCACCCCCACGGCAGACTCTTCTACCACCAAGGGCCGCGGGCCCGCTTCAAGGGGGGCGAAAGCAAAGCCATCGGCTTGCTTGTGCAAGGCCACAGGGGCCGCACTTTTGCTAGACAAGACTTGCGCTTGGGGGGCTGGGATTTCGTCGAGCCGGCCGGGAGAGCGCTCGCGAGCCGCCTCCTCATATTCGCCGAAATAGACCTTGGCTTGCGTGCCGTTGGGCTCAATCCAGAGGTAGTGTGCGTTGACCGCCGGGGCGGCTGCGAGGGTGGTGAAAGCGGCCAAGGTGCTGCGTAGCAGGAGGTGTCTCATGAGGGGGTTCCTTCGGTGTCAGAAGCGCACGCGAGCGGTCAAGAATGCGCTGCGGCCTTCGCCTGGCAGGGCACCGCTGAAGGTGGCGTTGGTGTAGTAGGTGCGGTCGGTCAGGTTGCGCAAGGCCAGGTTCACGTCCCACGATTTGGTTTCATAGAACAGTTGGCCATCCACCACGACGTAGGAAGGCGTGCGGTACACGTTCAAGGCATCGGCATAGGAGGCGCCCTTGTAGGTCAAGCCACCACCGAAGCCGAAGCCGCGCAGAGTCGCTTCTTGCAGACGGTATGCCGCCCACAGGCGTGCCGCCGTGTTGGCCACACCCGTGGGGCGTTTACCCGAGATGCTGGCGTTGGTGATGCCGAGTTGGGCGTTGGATGCGAGGGAGGTGGAGGTGGTCTGAGCGTCTTGCACCACCAAGTTGGCAGTGGTGGTCAGCCCCGCTACGGGGTGTGCGGTCAGGTCGAGTTCCAGGCCGGTGGTTTCGTCGCTGCCATCGGGGGTGGGGTCCGTGGCGCCGGGAAGGGTGATGTAGTAGTCCTTGCGCTGGGTTTTGAACAGGGCAGAGGTCAGGTCCAATTTGCCTTCCAACCACGACAGCTTGGCCCCCAGTTCGAACTGGGTTGACCCTTCTGGCTGCACCGTGCGACGGTCGGCAGAGGAGCTGATTTTGCTGGGTTCGGTGGACAGGTTGACGAACTTACCATTGGACCAACCTGCGTAGAGCGAGGTGGTGGTCGATGGTTGCCAGACGGCACCCAGGGAGCCTGTGGTGAAGGACACCGTGTCTTTCACGGTGCGAAGGGCGCCTGCCTGGCTTCCGTCGTCTTCTACCTTTGATTGTTCGGTTCGCAGGCCTGCTCGAACCTTGAACTGCTCGCCAAATGCGATTTGATCTTGCGCGTACAGGGCCCAGCCACGTGCGCTGAGTGTGCGGTCAAATCCTTGGGATGCCACGGCGCTGGTGGGCAAGACAGACTCAGGCACGACGGGGTTGTTGATGTCGGTGATGCTGGGCAGGTTGTAGCCAATCCGTACTGTGTCAACGTGGGTGTTGGTGAGCTCAATGCCACCCAGCAAGGTGTGCTGTGCGCTTGGGCCGCCCGTTTTCCAGATGACTTCGTTTTGGAAATTCAGGTATCGGGCGTCATCCGTCTGGCGACGCACGTTGCGACCGGTCATGTCATCGGCCGTGTTGCCGGGGTTGCCGCCCGCGTTGCGAACCATGTCCAGTGTGCGGCGATCTTGAATCAATGCCGTGCGCACAGTCAGGCCATTGGATTGCAGCCACTCATGTGCGAGGGTCAGGCGATCGATGTTTTGCTTGCTGTAGTTGAACGGGCTGTAGTACTTGGCCTCGCGCGAGACCGGCACGATGTTGCGGCGAACGTCGAAAGGCAGGCCGTAGTTGTCAGGGGTGATTTCCAGTTCGCGGTGGTCGTAGTCAATGGTCAGTGCGCTCGATTCGTTGATTTGCCAGGCGAACGAGGGCAGTACCTCGGTGATGTTGCGAGACAGGTCACGCCAACCGTCGGTTTTCTCGGTGTTGACAATCAGGCGGCCACTGAGCTGGCTGGAGATGGGTCCGGTCACATCGGCGGTGGTGTTGTAGGTGCCGAAGCTGCCCACGGTGGCGCTCAGTTCGGCGCCGAAGGTGCGTCGAGGCACTTTGGTGACGACATTGATGGTGCCTCCAGGTTGGCCCGCACCATACAAGGCCGAGCCTGGGCCTTTGAGTACTTCGATGCGGTCGACATCGGCAAAGGTGCGCCAGTAGCCGTTTTGCGAGGTGCCGTCGGAATAGCCGTCGCGCAGGAAGCGCATGGCCTGGCCTCGAATGGCGTAGTTGTTGGCAAAGCCATACCCACCGCCCATCACGGGTTGCACACCGCTGACATTGGTCATGGCCTGGTTCATGTCGGTCACGCCCTGGTCGCGCAGGATTTCCTGGGGCACGACGACGACCGATGCGGGGAGGTCTCGAATGGGGGTGTCGGTCTTGCTGCCGGTTTGCGCAGAATCTTTCAGGCTGCCGGGCAGCGTGGCATTGCTTTTGACCACCACAGCAGGCAAGGTGGCAGACTGCTCTTGCACCTCAGCGGCCCAGGCCGATGAGACGGCAACAGCCAATACGAGCAGGGGGAATCGACGCATCACAACCTCAATGTAAATTTTGATTGCTAATTGTATTGCGAATGATTCGTATTTGAATTGATGGACGTCAAACCGCTGGGGGCATTTGATTTCTGTGCGGGATGCAGATCTGGGTGCGGGGCAAGTCAACCCGCGCGATTGGACAGTTGGGTGCCTGTCACGATGATGACGGTGCACACCAGCATGTCCCAGGAAACGCTTTCGTGCAGGAAGAGCCAGCCCCACAACATGCCAAAGATGGGGATCAGAAAGGTGACGGTCAGGGCCCGGCTGGGGCCGATTTCACCGATCAATTTGAAGAACAGCAGGTAAGCCCAGGCGGTACACAAAACGGCCAGTCCCGCCAGGGCGCCCCATACGGATGCGGGGACGGCGCTCCAGGCGTGCGGGGTGCCCGAACTCAACCCCGCCATGGGCTGCGGGCCCAGCCACAGGGCCGGGCCCATCAACACGGCGCTGGCCGCGACCAGGCAGCCGGTGGTCACCACCACCGGAGGCAAGGCAGACAGGTGGCGTTTGCTGTGATGTACGGCAATACCGTACATCAGGGTTGAGCCAAGGGCCAGGCACACGGCAGCCCAGGGGGTGTGGCCGTCAAGCGGGGTGTGGGTCAGCGACAGCCAGGCCACGCCCCCAAAGCCCAGGCCTAGTCCGATGGCGCGCCAGCCGCTCAGTTTTTCGCCAATCCAGAGCCAACCGACCAATGCCCCCCACAGCGGTGAGGTCGCGTTGAGAATGGACAGCATGCCCGCAGGCATGGCGCGCGCGGCCTGACTGAGCCCCATGAAGGGCAAGACGCATGACAGCAGGCCCGATACCAGCAGGGTGGGCCACAGGTCTTTGAGTTGTTGCCATTGCGCACGTCGCAGCGCAAATCGGAGTGCAAATGGCAGCAAGACCAGCGCGGCCAGCGTCACACGAAAAGCGGCGACGGCTACGGGCCCGACGGTGGGGGCCGCCAGGCGCAAGAACAAAAAGGAGGCGCCCCAAACGGCCGCCAACAGGACCATTTGGACGTGATGAGCCAATCGCATGGAGGGGCGTGTTCAGTGCGAATCGGCGCTAGGGTTTGTTGGGGCCTTGACGCGTTGGCCACAGACATCAAGACCTTCGCGCTGCAGCAGCGCGACCTTGCGGTCCAGCCCACCAGCGTAACCGGTCAGGGTGCGCTGGCTGCCCACCACCCGATGGCAAGGCACGATCACGGAAACGGGGTTGAGGCCAACCGCAGCCCCTACAGCCCGGCTCGCCTGCGGGCTGCCCAACTGGCGGGCCAGCTCGCCATACGTGCTGAGATGACCGGGGCCAATGTGGAGCAAGGCCTGCCACACCCGTTGTTGAAACGGGGTGCCGTGCAGGTCCAGCGGCAAATCAAACTGCAGGTTCCGGCCTTCGAAGTAGGCGTGCATTTGCGTTTGGCAGGCCTGCAGCAAGGGGTCGTCGGGGTTGTTGGGAACCTGCGGCAAGTCACCGGGGTGGTCTTTCTGGCCTTCAAACCAGAAACCGGTCAAGCCTTTGGCAGACCGGGCAATCAGCGCTGGGCCCAGAGGCGTGTCAATGGTCAGCTTGGCCAGGTGGGGAGCGGTGTGAGCGGCGAGCGACATGGCAGGCAAGGGCGGGCAGCTGCCGCCACGCAGTGGAAGGGGGTGGGGAAACTGTAGCAGTCTGATCCCCCACTTGACGGGGTAAGGGCTTTGTCAGGCCCGGGATTTGCAAAGTGTCACGAGCAACTCTCTAAAATCCGGGTTCTGAGAACACCATCACCATTCAAGAAGGATCACCATGCAAGTCGCTGCTTCCATTTTCAAGGCCTACGACATTCGAGGCATTGTCGGCCAGACCTTGAGTGAGGCTGTGGCCGAGCATCTGGGCCGTGCGTTTGGCACCGAAGCCCTGAAGCTGGGCGAAAAGGCCGTGGCCGTGGGCCGCGATGGCCGTGTGTCGGGCCCGTCCCTCAGTGCTGCTTTGATCAAGGGCTTGCGTTCGACCGGCGTGGATGTGATCGATCTGGGTGCCGTGACCACCCCCATGCTGTACTACGTGGCCGCCACACGAGGTGAGCAAGGCTGCCACAGTGGCATTCAGGTGACCGGTAGCCACAACCCCAAGGACTACAACGGTTTCAAGATGGTGCTGGCTGGCCGTGCCATTTATGGCGACGACATCCAGGGCCTGCGCAAGCGCATTGAGGCGGAAGACTATGCCGCTGGCCAAGGCGCGTTGACCGAACTGAACGTGCTGTCGGAGTACACCCAGCGCATCGTGAGCGATTGCAAGCTGGCTCGACCCATGAAAATCGTGGTGGACTCGGGTAACGGCATTCCCGGTGCCTCGGCGCCTGGCATTTTGCGTGCGCTGGGCTGCGAAGTGACCGAGCTGTACTCGGAAGTGGACGGCGACTTCCCCAACCACCACCCCGATCCCTCCAAGCCTGAAAACCTGCAAGACCTGATCAAGGCGGTGAAAGAGCAGGGAGCCGATCTGGGCTTGGCTTTTGACGGCGACGGCGACCGCTTGGGCGTGGTCACCAAGGAAGGCAACAACATTTTCCCGGATCGTCAGATCATGCTGTTTGCTCAGGATGTGCTGTCGCGCGTGCCGGGTGGCAAGATCATTTTCGACGTGAAGTGCAGCCAGCGTTTGGCTGTGGCCATTCGTGAAGCCGGTGGTGAGCCCCTGATGTACAAGACCGGGCACAGCCTGGTCAAGGCCAAGCTGAAGGAAACCGGTTCGCCCTTCGCGGGTGAAATGAGCGGCCACATCTTCTTTGCCGAACGTTGGTACGGCTTTGACGACGCCACGTACACCGCCGCCCGTTTGCTGGAAATTCTGAGCAAGGTGGCTGACCCGAGCGCCGTGCTCAATGCCTTGCCCACCAGCTACAGCACGCCTGAACTGAACGTGGCTTGCGCGGAAGGCGAGCACCATGAGGTGATCGAGAAGCTGCGCCAGACGGCCAAATTTGATGGCGCCGAGCTGACCACCATCGATGGCCTGCGCGCCGACTACCCGGACGGTTTTGGTCTGGTGCGTGCGTCGAACACCACGCCGGTGCTGGTGCTGCGTTTCGAGGGGCACACCCCTGAGGCGCTGGACCGTATTCAGAAGCACTTCATGTCGCAGTTGCTGGCCGTGAAGCCTGATGCGCACGTGGGGGCCTCGGCGCACTGAGCACCTTCGATTTGTTGACCTTCAAGCAGTATGTGGCGCGGCAGGCTTATAGCCTGCTGTTGCGCCTGGGAACGCCCCTTTACTTGTGGCGTGTGTGGTCGCGCGGCCAAACCGAGCCGTTGTACCGGGCGAATTGGTGGGAGCGGCTGGGTCTGTATGGCTCGGCGCATGTTCAGGCTGTGAAAGGCTCCGGTCAGGCACAGCCTGTGGTGTGGCTGCATGCCGTGTCGCTGGGTGAAACCCGTGCTGTGGCGCCTTTGATTCAGGCCCTTCGCGCGCAGCGCCCCAACATGCGTTTGCTGCTGACCCACAGCACCGCCACGGGGCGGGAAGCGGGGCGAGCCTTGCTGCAAGGCAATGACCTGCAAACCTGGCTGCCCTATGACACGCCCGGCGCGGTGAAGCGCTTTTTGCGTTTGCACAAACCCGCTGTGGGCGTGTTGATGGAAACCGAGGTGTGGCCCAACGTGCAGCATGTGGCCACCAAGGAAACGGTGCCCATGGTGTTGGCCAACGGCCGACTGAGCGAGAAGAGCTTGCGCCAAGGCTTGCGCCTGGCTGCCTTGATGAAGCCCGCAGCGCAGGCCATGCATTTGGTGTTGGCTCAAACCGAAGACGATGCCGCTCGCTTTAGGCAAATGGGGGCTCATCGGGTTGAGGTCAGTGGCAATGTGAAGTTTGACATGACCCCAACGCAGACCTTGCTGGACCTGGGCGCCAGTTGGAAGCGCGCCAGCGGGGCTCGCCCCTTGGTGCTGATGGCCAGTTCACGCGAGGGGGAGGAGCCCGGCTTGCTGGCGGCCTGGAAGCAGGCGTGGGCTGGACAAGAAGGCGCTCGGCCTCGTTTGTGGATCGTGCCGCGTCACCCTCAGCGATTCGATGAAGTGGCTGTTTTGATCGAACAGGCGGGTTGGTCTCTGTCTCGCCGCAGTGCATGGCAGGCTTCGCAGCCCGATGCGCAAGCGCAGCAGGCCGACATCTGGCTGGGTGATTCGATTGGCGAGATGCCGGCCTATTACGCGGCAGCCCAGGTTGCCTTGCTGGGTGGGAGCTTTGAACCCCTGGGGGGGCAAAATTTGATCGAGGCCGCTGCTTGTGCCTGCCCGGTGGTGATGGGGCCTTCGACCTTCAATTTTGCAGAAGCAGCGCAACTGAGCGAAGCTGCGGGCGCTGCCGTTCGGGTGTCCGATTGGCCAGAGGGTGTGGCCCAGGCCTTGGCGTTTTGTGAAGAGGCCGAGCACGCCCAAGGGCAGGCGGCTGCCAGCGCATTTTCTCAGGCGCACCGAGGGGCTGCTGCGCGGTCTGCGACCAAGATTTGGGCTTGCCTCAGGAGCTGATTGCTATGACTTGGCCACCAAAGGACGGATGCGGGTGGCCAGTCGGGCCGCCCGTCTGACACTGTCTTCGGCCTTGACGGGCAGAGTGGGGCGCCTTGCCGCCCACCAGTCGAGCTGAACGGTTTGCAGGGTCAGGGCCCGCTTGTAGTGGTGGTCGCCAGCCATGAGGTCGTAGGTATGGTGGCCTGCGGCGGCATTGAGGTCGATGGCGAGGGTGTGGGCGAGCATGCCTGGGCTTAACTTTCCGCCCATCTCGGCGTAGTTCACGCCTGACTGGTAGTTGTAGACATGGCCGTTCCACACGAAGTTGTAGAGGTAGGCGATTTCGCGATCGCCCGCCTGAATGCGCAGGATCTGGATTTCGTCTCGCTCGAAATTGGCGCGAATCAAGCGGTCATGAAAATCGTTGAAGAAGTCTGTCAGGAAGGCTCCTTCCTGGCTCCGCGTCGCCCAATAGGCCCGGTGGAAATGTTTGAGGCGTTCCAGCCACGCCAGCGCCTGATCCAGCGTTGAGGCCGCTTCAATGGTGACGGCGCCCCATTGCTGGTAGGCGTTGAAGCTGCGGCGGATGTGATAACGCGGCTTTTGTTTGATGAGTCGAACGTGTTCGCCAGCCTCGCGCACATCAACCAGGCAGACTTGGTAGGCCGGATGGCGTACCCGTTTGAGCCGCGTTCGCAAAGACCGAAACACACTGCGCAGCCCTAGCCTGGGTGGCGTGACCGGTCGGCGCAACGCGTTGAACTGCAGTTCATCCCACTCGCTGCCTTGGTCAAGCAGGTACTGCACCATGAGGGGTTCGACCAAGTGCTTGACGGTGTCGTCGATCACCAGGCCGTTGTATTCGATGGTGAGCTTATCGAGTTCGGGGCGACCGGTTTCATTCAAGCGCCACACGCGCATGGGAATGCAACGTGCTTTCCACATGACCGAGCCCACCACAATGCCGGCACCGATCAGGCGCCCGTTGAGCCGCGCTCGCAGGAGCATGGGGTGGACGTCGGAGGGCAGGCAACCGAGCCAGGAGCCAATCCACGACCAACTGGTGAAAAACGAGATTTCGCTGCGGTTTTCCAGTTCGCGCCACATCGACTCCAGTTCGCCCAGGGGCGGGAGGTCGATCAGGTCAATACAGATGCCACCAAATTGTTTTTTGGCGAAGCGTTGCACGGGGTCGCGGCGTGAATGGCAATGAAATCAGTTTGTAGCATGTGGACCGGTGCGAGGCGAGGAACTAAGTGCCGTCCACCGGCTTGATCTTCTGACGCAGATCAGAGAGTGGTGGGGCAGCGGCCAGTGTGCGCCTTAGTTCACGCGCAGATCAGCCCACTCGGGGTGGCGCCGCATGTATACGGCCACGTAGCTGCAAATCGGGTCCACACGATGCCCTTGTTCACGGGCCCAGCTCAACGCGGCTTTGACCAGCGCTGCGGCGATGCCTCGCCCCTCCAGGGCGTGCGGCACGCCGGTGTGGGTCATGCGCATGATGTGACCGTCTAGTTGGTAATCGGCTTCGCATTGCAAGCCGTCGACATGGGTTTCGAAGCGCCCGATGTCGGGGCGGTGAACGATGGTCAGTGCGTGGGTCATGGTGTGTGGGGGATCAGATCAAGCCGAGTCCGCCCAAAAGCGCACCGGCGGCAACCAGCCAGATCAATCGTACCTTGGTGCGCCAGACCACGGCGGCGACCACGGCACTGGTCAGCAAGGCCGCCGGGTGATCCGGGCTGGGCATCAGTAACCAGCCGGTGGCCAGCAGCAGCCCCACGGTAACGGGTGTCATGCCATGCTGGAAGGCCTGAACGCTGAGCCATTCTCTGCGGCTGGCGACCCAGCGTGAGGCGGCCAAGGCCAGGGTGGTAGATGGAATCATGACGCCCAGCATGGCCGCCACGGCGCCAACCAGCCCAGCGCTGTACCAGCCGATGAGGGCCACAAACAGCACGTTGGGACCGGGCGCGGCTTGAGCCAAGGCGATGGAGGCGGTGAAGTCGCCGTCGCTGAGTAAGTGGTCGGTCAGGACCAGGCGGCGGTGCATGTCGGGCACCAGGGTGATGGCGCCGCCAATCGACATGAGCGACAGGGCCAGGAAGTGCCCGAACAGGGCCCACCAGGTGTCGGGCGTCCAGCCCATCAACGGGGTAAGGGGGGCGCTCATGGGCGCGCCTTTTTTCGCAATACCCCGTAGGTGTAGAGGCAGGTCAGCCCACCCAGGCCGAGGAGCGTCCAAACCAAGGGCCAATGCAGCCAGGCCATCATGGCAAAAGAGCTGGCAGCCAGCATGGCGCAGGTGGGCCAGCCCAGAGGGTGGTCTTTCAGTGGGGCGGACAACTTGAGCACGGTGCCGATGATCTGGCCGGCAGCGACGGTGGCCACCCCCCCCAGGGCGCCGCGCAGGTTGGCTTGCAGTGGGCCGGTCTGGGCCAGGTGCCCCAGGGCCCACGCCAGAGCCAGGAGCACCGCCATGGGCGCCACGATCATGCCGGCCAGGGCGGCCAAGGCCCCGCGCCAGCCGAAGAAGCGGTCGCCGATCATGAGCGACAGGTTGCACACATTGGGGCCAGGCAGTACCTGCGCAGTGGCCAGCAGCTGCAGAAATTCGGCTTGGGTCAACCAGCCTCGGCGTTCACACAATTCCTTTTGGGCCACCGCCAACACGCCCCCGAACCCCTGCATGGCCAAAGAGGTAAAGGCCAAGAACAGTTGCCACAGCGAAGCTGGGCGGGCGGTAGTGGGCGCGGTGACGCTGACTTCAGCCATAGACGGCCACAACTTGGTAGCCCAGCGCTGCCAATTCGCCCGAGGGAGTCCACAAATGGGTGCGCTCGTTGACGTAGCCCTCACCCACAGCCAGGGCTTCCTTGTCCATGCGCCAGATGCCGTCATGAGGCACTTCGGCCGATACGGGGCGCAGCTCCAGGGCCCAGGAAACCGACGAGGCTGGGGCCGGGCGGTTGAGACGTGACAAGGCCGGGGTCGGGCCCGCGTCGGCCAGCATCACGGCCATCAGTTCGGCGTCTATGCCCCGTGCTTGGCGCAGGCGCACATAGGTGCGCGTCAGCCAGTCGGCAGAGCCGGTGAAGGGCAGGCCGCCTTCGCCAAAGCGGAATTCGAGATGCTGGGTGAAATCGGGTGTCAGGCCGGGAATGAAGGGTAGCAGCATGGCCTCTTCAGGCGATTTGTCGATCGCGGGCTGAGAGGGCGTCAAGGCGGGTAGGGTGCTGTCGCGCCCCGTACCGAACACACCGAGCAAGACGCCACCAACTTGTTCTGTGCCTTGCTCGTCGATTTGGGTGATGCGGCATTGCACCTGGCGAACATTTTTGCCCTGGCGCAGCAGGGTGATGTCAGCCTGAAAGCTGCCCACGTTCACGGGGCCCACGAAGTTGGTTTGCAAGGCACGCAAAGGCCAATCGCTGCCACACACATCACGCATGGCTTGCACCGCCAGCAGCGACAGCAGGCCGCCGAAGGTGGTGCGGCCTTGCAGCCAGTCAGCCGGGACCTGAAAGTGCACCCGTTGGCCTTCTCGGTGGCGCAGCGCCAGCAAGTCAGGCAAGGGCGTCGTGCGGGCGGTGTCGCGGGCCGAGTCGCTCATGAAAAACCTTCCAGATCAGAAATGGAAGCTCATTATCGAACGATCGTGCTATTTTTGCTTGTGACCCATTCGATGCTTTCGGGTCTCGGATGGATGGTGCCCGATTCAGACCGCCTTGGTCTGGGGCAGCAGAGCACGAAGCTGATGGGCCGGAACGGGGTGGCTGATGTGATAACCCTGGATGACGTCGCAGCCTTTGCCAGTCAGGAAGGCTTCCTGTTCGGCCGTTTCCACGCCTTCGGCCACCACGTCAAGGCGCAGGCCGTGGGCCATGGTGATCATGGTGTCGACCAGTTGGGCATCGCTGTCGTTGCCGGGCAGATCGTGCACGAAGCTGCGGTCAATCTTGAGTTGGTGAACCGGGAAACGCTTGAGATAGGCCAGGGATGAGTAACCGGTGCCGAAGTCGTCAATCGACAGCGAAACGCCCAGCCCGTGCAGGGTGTGCAGGAACTGCTCGGCCCCGACGTCCGACTCCATCAGGCCGCTTTCGGTGATTTCCAGCTCGAGTCGTTCGGGGGGCAGACCCGTTTCCTGCAGCAGGCGGGCCACACGTTCCACCACGCCGCCCCGGCGAATTTCGCTGGGCGACAGGTTGACCGACAAGCGGCCGAAATCCAGCCCTTCGTCCAGCCACGCCTTGGCCTGCTGGCAGGCTTCGCGCAGCACCCAGTCACTCAGCGGCACGATCATGCCGGTGTCTTCCATGACGGGAATGAATTCGTTCGGGCCGATGGCCAGCAGGGCGTCCGGGCCATCGGCGGCAGCACCTCGCAAGCGCACCAGGGCTTCGACGGCCACGATGCGGCGGTCGCTGAGGCGAATCATGGGCTGATAGTGCAGCAGGAATTCTTCGTGCTCCACAGCCTGGCGCAGACGGGTTTCCAGTTGCAGGCGGGTGGTGGCGTCGGTGGTGAATGACGAGGTATAGAAGCTGAAGCTGTTGCGGCCGCGTCGCTTGGATTCGTACATCGCGGCGTCGGCGTCGCGAATCAGTTCCATGGCCGATTCACCATCGTTGGGGTACAGGCCAATACCGATGCTGGCGCGGACATAGACCGACTGGCCGCCTTCCAGCTCGAAGGGCTCTTCCAGGGTGTCGAGAATGCTTTTGGCCACATGCGCCGCTTGCTGCGGGTGGCGCAGGTGTTCGAGCACCAGCACGAATTCGTCGCCACCCAGGCGGCCCAGGGTATCTTCTTCTCGAACGCGCTGGCGCAGCCGTTGCGAAACCAGTTGCAGCAATTGGTCGCCCATGGCGTGGCCCAAGCCATCGTTGACCATCTTGAAATTGTCGAGGTCAATGAAGATGACGCCCACCAGCGTGTCGTGCCGCGCAGCCAGGCTGACGGCATGGGCCAGGCGCTCCATGATCAAAGCGCGGTTGGGCAGGCCGGTCAGCATGTCGAAGTGGGCCATGCGGGCCAGGCGCTCTTCGGTTTGCTTGAGCTGGGTGATGTCGGTGAACACGCCCACAAAATGGCTGGGGCGCCCGCGGCGGTTGCGAACCGAGCTGATCGACAACTTGGTCATGAACAGATCGCCGTTCTTGCGCTGGCACCAGGCCTCGCCTTGCCAGTTGCCGCCCTCCGTCAACTCGGTGCTGATGTCGCTGAGGATGTCCTGCGCGCCGTCGGGCAACAAGATGTCGGCCGAGTAGCCCAGGATTTCATGGTCCTGATAGCCAGTGATCGCCGTGAACGCCGGGTTGACCGACACGATGAGCTGGTCGCGGTTGAACACGACCATGCCGTCCTGGGTGCTTTCCAGCGCGGCCGCATGCAGGCGAATGCGCTCTTCGGTCTGCTTGTGCAGGGTTTCGCGGTGCAGGTTGGTCAGCGCAAAGGACAGGTCGCTGGCCAAATCTTCCATCAAGGCGCGCTCGTCGGTGTCTTGCGCGTTCAAGTTGGTGTCAAGCAAGATCAGGTGACCGATCAGGGTGCCATCGCGTTTGAGTGGAATGGTGGCGCAGCCTGCCAGCCCGCAACTCAAAGCGGTACTGGCCCAGGCAGGGCGTTGGTCGATCAGGCTGATGTCGCCCGAATGGAAAATTCGACCATCGCGCAGGGCGATGTCAATGGGCGCATTCGCGTCGCGTTGGGTCAGAAGATCGAACGACGACGACAAGCTGGGCAAGCCTGGCACGCTGGCTTCCGCACGGCACACCAGCCGCAGCGAATCGTTGTCGCCGTTTTCGAACATGACCACGGCAGCCTTTTTGAACCGGCCGTGCGCCAGGGCAGCGCTGCAAATCTGGTCCATCAGACTTTGCTCGTCGCTGGAGCGCACGATGGCGTGGTTCACCTGACTGAGGAAGTCGTACAGCCGTGTCATGTGCATGAGGCGCTGTTCGGTGCGGCGGCGCTGGGTCACGTCCCAGATCATCCACACCACCCGGTCGGAATCGCCTACCGGAGCGCAACGGCTGTCAATGTGGCGAATGCCCCCCATGATGCGCACGGGGTAGGCCAGTTGCTGGGTTTCGCGCGTGTCCAGCGTGTGCCGCAGCACCCGCATGAACAAGGCCCCTTTTTCCTTGCTGAAAAAGTCGGTCAGCGGGCGTCCCAGCAGGTCTTCGGGGTTGCGTCCCAGCAAGGCCAGATTGTTGCCAAAAATGTCGAGGTAGTGGCCTTGGCCGTCCAGCATGAAGGCCAGATCAGGCAAAGCCTGTGCAAAGGCCTGCAGCTGCTCTTCCCGCGCCACCAAGGCCTTATCCGACTGCTCGCGCAGGCGGTAGGCGCGCGCCATCAGCAACAGCAACACGACCGACAGGCCCCCGATCAACCCCACATTGACCAGTACCAGGCGATGCTGGTCGTCGGTGGCTTGCTTGAGGTGGCTGGCCCATTCAGTGGCCGCCGCTTGGACGGCTTGCTCCACCTGGTCTTGCGCGGCTTGCAGCCGAACGCCATTGACCTGCTGTGGGTGCAGCAGCCGTTGTTCCTGCAAATAAGCGAGGTGCCCCAGCGCCACCCCCAGTTTGTCGAGGGCCGGGCGCATCTTGGGCACGGCCGACTGGGCCCAGGCGCGCTCGGCTTTGACCGCTGCTTGCATGGGGGCCAGCGCCGCCTCGTTGCGTATGTCCTTGCGGCCCGCCAGCTTCTGCTCGACCAGCCAGACACCCTGGCGCGATTCGTAGCGCGTGGTGGTCAGCAAGGTGTCGGCTTCGTGAGCCCGTTCTTGCAGCGAAGCCCAGCCATGATGCGACCACGCCAGCAAGCCCATGCTCAAGGCGGCCAGAGCCGAGACGGCCACCGCCAGAGGCCCCAGACGACCCAAAGCCGGGGTGTGCGCGGTCAGTTTGTCTTGCACAGGAGTCATGGCGGGCGGGTCGGGGGTACTTCAGCGACGGTTTGGCGCGCAGCTTAGGTGAAAAAACGTGCAATCGGCGATGATGGGAAACGTTCGACGCGAGCACCCCCTCAGCCGAGGGTTGGGGGGAGGCTACTACTTCACGACTCACCGCGCCTGGGTGGCGAACCCGTATTGTCATGACCACAGATTTTGCTTCCGTCACGCCTTATCAGCCCCAACACCTGTTCCAGTCGCGGCGGGTGAACCTGCGGGGGCTGGACCACCACCTCTTGGTTTGGGGCAATCTGGCTGATGTGACCCCCGAACAACCCCTGCTGGTCATGGTGCATGGCTGGATGGACGTGGCGGCCTCTTTTCAATTCATGGTCGATGCCCTGCGCCAGCAACCCGGCTGGCAGACGAGGCCCATTGTCGCCATCGACTGGCGTGGCTTTGGCTTGACTCAGCGCTCCGGGCGTGACAGCTACTTCTTTGCCGACTACTTGGCTGACTTGGATGCCTTGCTTGATGAACTGTCTCCTGGTGTGCCGGTGGATCTGCTGGGGCACAGCATGGGGGGCAATGTGTCGACCCTGTATGCAGGCGTGCGCGGCCAGCGCTTGCGGCGCCTGGTGAACCTGGAGGGATTCGGTTTGCCTGCAGCCGACGCCGACGAAGCCCCAGACCGCTACATCAAATGGCTGGACGAACTCAAAGAGCCGGCCCGCTTGAAAGACTACGACGACCTGGCCGGTGTGGCCCGCCGCCTGCAGGGCAACAACCCCTTGATTCCGGCCGACCGGGCCCTGTGGCTGGCGGCACACTGGTCCCGTGAGGAAGCGGGGCATTTCGCCATCAATGCCGACCCGGCGCACAAGCGGCCCCAACCCTTTTTGTACCGGGTGGAAGAGCTTCGCGCCTTTTTGCGGCGCATTGCGGTGCCGGTGCTGTTCGTGGAGGGCGCGCAGACCCTCTATTTCATGTTGTTTAACGGAAGGTATTCTCGCGAGGAGTTTCTGGAACGCATGACTTTGGTCCCCAACTTCCGGCGGGAAACCATTGAGCAGGCCGGGCACATGCTGCATCATGATCAACCCGTTGAACTGGCCCAACACATTGCGGCCTTCCTGCGCTGAGGCCTGCGCAGGGCTGGGCCGTGAGAAAATGCGGCCCGACATTCAGGAACCCCTACAGAGACACGCACATGGACATCGAACAAATCAACGCCCTGGGTACCCAAATTGCCGACCTGACCCAGCGGACGGATGAGCTTCGGAGGTATCTTTGACTGGGATGAGAAGTCCCGTCGCCTGGCCGAAGTGAACGCCGAGCTGGAAGATCCCAGCGTCTGGAACGACCCCAAGCGCGCGCAAGCCCTGGGCAAAGAGAAAAAGTCCCTGGAGGACGTCGTTCTGGTCATTTCTCACTTGACCAGCAACCTCGCCGACAACGCCGAACTCTTCGACATGTCGAAAGAAGAGGGCGACGAAGCAGGCCTGCAAGCCATTTTTGATGATGTCCAAACCCTGCGCTTGTCGGTCGAAGGGCTGGAGTTCCGTCGGATGTTCAGCAATGAAGCCGACCCGCTGAACTGCTTTGTTGACATCCAGGCCGGAGCCGGTGGCACCGAGGCCTGCGACTGGGCCTCCATGCTGCTGCGCCAGTACGTGCGTTACTGCGAGCGCAAGGGCTTCAAAGCCGAGATGGAAGACGAAACCCCGGGCGACGTCGCCGGCATCAAGAGCGCCACCATCAAGGTGGAAGGCGAATATGCCTTTGGCTTTCTGCGCACCGAAACCGGTGTGCACCGCCTGGTTCGCAAGTCGCCGTTCGACTCGTCGGGTGGCCGTCACACCTCGTTCGCGTCCGTGTTTGTTTACCCCGAAATCGATGACTCCATCGAAATCGATATCAACCCGTCTGACGTGCGTACCGACACCTTCCGTGCTTCGGGCGCGGGTGGTCAGCACATCAACAAAACCGACTCTGCTGTGCGCTTGACCCACATCCCTACGGGCATCGTGGTGCAGTGTCAGGACGGCCGTTCGCAGCACAGCAACCGCGATGTGGCTTGGCGCCGTCTGCGGTCTCGCTTGTACGACCACGAAATGCGCAAGCGCCAGGAAGCGCAGCAGAAGCTGGAAGACACCAAGACCGACGTGGGCTGGGGACACCAGATCCGCTCCTACGTGCTGGACCAAAGCCGCATCAAGGATTTGCGTACCAGCGTGGAAGTCTCCAACACTCAAAAAGTGCTCGACGGCGATCTCGATATGTTCATCGAAGCCAGCCTCAAGCAAGGTATCTGAACCTCATCTCTGTAAAAGACAGCCCGAAGGACTGCTATGCGTGAAGGTACTTCCACATTGATCCGCCGCGAAGAATACGCCGCGCCGGCTTTCTGGATCAAAACGGTTGATCTGACGTTCGATCTGGACCCCGCCAAGACCCTGGTCATCAATAAGATGACCCTGGAGCGCAACCCCGGCCAGCCCGGGGCGCCGCTGCGCCTGGACGGCGAAGACCTCAATCTCACCCGAGTGCTGGTGGATGGCGAGTCGGTGTCGTTCCGCGTCGAAAACGGCCAGCTCGTGCTCGACAACTTGCCAGATCAACCCTTCACACTGGAGATCCGCAACACCTGCGCGCCAGAGAAGAACACCCATCTGTCGGGCCTGTACACATCGGGCGGCGGTTTCTTCACGCAGTGCGAGGCGCAGGGCTTCCGCCGCATCACCTACTTCCTGGATCGCCCCGACGTCATGGCCACCTTCAAGGTGACCCTGAAGGCCGACAAGGCCAAGTACCCCGTGCTGCTGTCCAACGGCAACCTGATCGAAGAAGGCGCGCTGGAAAATGGTCGCCACTTTGCCGTGTGGCACGACCCCCACCCCAAGCCCTGCTACCTGTTTGCCTTGGTGGCGGCCGATCTGGTCAGCCGTGAGCAGCGCATTCGCACCCGCGAAGGCAAAGATCACCTGCTGCAGATCTTCGTGCGCGCCGGTGATCTGGACAAGACCGAGCACGCGATGAACTCGCTGATCGCCTCCATCATCTGGGACGAGGCCCGCTTCGGCCTGAGCCTGGACCTGGAGCGCTTCATGATCGTGGCGGTGTCCGACTTCAACATGGGTGCCATGGAGAACAAGGGGTTGAACATTTTCAACACCAAGTTCGTGCTGGCCAACCCCGCCACCGCCACCGACATCGATTTCGGCAACGTGGAAAGCGTGGTGGCCCACGAGTACTTCCACAACTGGACGGGCAACCGCGTGACCTGCCGCGACTGGTTCCAGCTGTCGTTGAAGGAAGGCCTCACGGTGTTCCGCGATCAACAGTTCAGCCAGGACATGGCTGGCAGCCGCAGCGCGCGCGCCGTCAAGCGCATTGAAGACGTGCGCACCCTGCGCCAGATGCAGTTCCCCGAAGACGCGGGCCCCATGGCGCACCCTGTGCGCCCTGACAGCTACCTGGCGATCGACAATTTCTACACGGCTACCGTGTACGAAAAGGGTGCCGAAGTGGTCCGCATGATGCAGACCCTGGTGGGCGAAGACGGCTTTGCCAAGGGCATGCAGCTGTACTTCTTCCGCCACGATGGCCACGCCGTGACCTGCGATGATTTCGCGCAAGCCATCGCTGACGCCAACCCCAACAGCCAACTGACCGACAAGCTGGTTCAGTTCAAGCGCTGGTATGCGCAAGCCGGCACGCCACGGGTTCAAGCCCGCGGCCAGTACGATGCCGCGAGCCACACCTACACCCTCACGCTCAGCCAGCATTGCGGCCCAACCTTGGGGCAGCCTAGCAAGGAGCCTTTTGTCATTCCTGTGGCCATGGGGCTTGTGGCGGCAGACGGCCGCAACCTGAACCTGCACCTCGAAGGCGAGGCCATGCCCATGGGCCACAACACCGTGCTGGTGTTGAGCGAGAAAGAACAAACCTTCACCTTCGTGCATGTGCCAGTTGAGCCGGTGCCTTCGCTGCTGCGTGGCTTCTCGGCCCCGGTGGTGCTGGAGGCCGAACTCAGCGACGAAGCCTTGTTCACCCTGCTGGCCCACGATCTGGACCCCTTCAACCGTTGGGAAGCTGGGCAGAAGCTGGCCCTGCGCCGCATGCTGGCGGCGGTGGCAGGTAACGGCCATGTCGAGCTGGATGCGAAGTTTGTCTCGGCCCTGCGCGACGTGCTGCGCCACCCAGAACTGGATGCCGCCTTCAAGGAGCTGGTGCTGACCCTGCCAAGCGAAGCCTATGTGGCCGAGCAAGTGCTGGTGGTTGACCCACAACGCATTCACGAAGTGCGTGAAGGCATGAAACAGCAACTGGCCCATGCGCTGCATGAGGACTGGGTGTGGGCGTTCGAGCACCATCAGGACAATGGCGGCTACTCGCCTGACCCGGTCAGTGCTGGCCGTCGTGCCTTGAGCAACCTGGCCCTGAGCATGCTGGTGCTCAACGACGCGGTGCGTGGCAACCCAATCTGGACAGGCAGGGCCTTCCAGCGCTTCAAGGATGCCAACAACATGACCGATCGCCTGGGTGCCTTGTCGGCCCTGGTGCATGCCCATGCCGATCTGGCGCAGGCGGCGTTGGAGCGCTTCCATGCCCTGTTCAAGAACGAAGCGTTGGTCATTGACAAATGGTTTGCCCTGCAAGCCAGCGCGTCGGAAAAGAATGGCCAGATCTTCGCCCGTTGCAAGGCCTTGCTGCAGCACCCTGACTTCACCTTGCGCACGCCCAACCGCGCTCGCAGCCTGTTGATGGCGCTGTGCCAGATGAACCCGGCCGCCTTCCACCGCGCCGATGCTGCAGGCTATGTGTTCTGGGCTGATCGTGTCATCGAAATCGACGGCATCAACCCCCAATTGGCCGCGCGTCTGGCGCGCTCGCTGGATCACTGGCGCCGTCTGGCAGAGCCCTATCGCAGTGCGGCTCGCGAAGCCATTGCCCGCGTGGCAGCCAAACCTGAGTTGTCGGATGACGTTCGCGAGATCGTCACCCGCGCTCTGCAAGATTGACTTTTCATTGAATCGAGTTTGAACATGACCAAACGCATCAGCCTCACGCAGTACCTGATCGAACAGCAACGCGGCGAGGCCCAGATTCCTTCGCAGTTGCGCCTGCTGATTGAAGTGGTGGCGCGTGCCTGCAAGCGCATTGCCATCAGCGTCAACAAGGGCGCCTTGGGCGAAGTGCTGGGTACCGCTGGCAGCGAAAACGTGCAAGGCGAAGTCCAGAAGAAGCTGGACATCATCGCCAACGAAGTGCTGATCGAAGCCAACGAATGGGGCGGCCACCTGGCTGGCATGGCGTCGGAAGAAATGGACGACATGCACGCCGTGCCCAACCGCTACCCACAAGGCGAATACCTGCTGCTGTTCGATCCCCTCGACGGCTCCAGCAACATCGACGTGAACGTCAGCATTGGCACCATCTTCTCGGTGCTCAAGCACAAGGGCGGTGACGTCACCAACGACAGCTTCCTGCAACCTGGTACCGACCAGGTGTGCGCAGGCTATTGCGTGTATGGGCCCCAGACTACTTTGGTGCTGACGGTGGGCCGCGGCGTGGTCATGTTCACCCTGGACCGCGAACAAGGCTCGTGGGTCATGACTGAAGAGAGCGTGCGCATTCCGGAAGACACCAAGGAATTCGCCATCAACATGTCGAACATGCGCCACTGGGCTCCCCCTGTGAAACGCTACATCGACGAATGCCTGCAAGGCAAGGATGGCACGCGCGGCAAGGACTTCAACATGCGCTGGATCGCCTCCATGGTGGCTGACGTGCATCGCATCCTGACCCGTGGTGGCATCTTCATGTACCCCTGGGACAAGCGCGAGCCTAACAAGCCTGGCAAGCTGCGCCTGATGTACGAAGCCAACCCCATGAGCTTCCTGGTGGAGCAAGCTGGTGGTGCCGCCACGAACGGCCTGCAGCGCATCATGGAGTTGCAGCCCGGTCAGTTGCACGAGCGCGTGTCGGTGGTTCTGGGTTCGAAGAACGAGGTCGATCGTGTGACGGCCTACCATCGCGAAGCAGCACAAGGCTGATGTACAATTTTTGACTTTCCAGCACGCTCAGTGCTGGTGATGCCGGTGTAGCTCAGTCGGTAGAGCAGCTCATTCGTAATGAGAAGGTCGGGGGTTCGATTCCTCTCTCCGGCACCACATCCCAAAAGCCGTCTGTTTCAGACGGCTTTTTTTGTTGGTACGGCAGTATCGAACCCTGGGGGCGCACATGGCGGGCACGGAGCAGTATCAGGAAAAGAAAACGGTTCTCTTGCTAACGGGGGCGCAGTCCTTGTTTCAGACTGCTGCCATCTTGTTGGCCACCTTGTCTGGGTTGGTCGGGGCGCAGTTGGCCCCGCATCGATCAATGGCCACCCTGGCCGTGGCCGTCATGGTGCTGGCTGCCGCTGCCATGATGATTCCCGCCTCCTTGTTGATGCAGCGCATGGGGCGCCGATTCGGCTTTCTGGTCGGAACCGCTTTGGGCATGGGTGCTGGGCTGGTGGCTGCCGCCGCTGTGCATTGGCACCGCTTCGAATGGTTCGTGGTGGCTCATGCCCTGTTTGGGGCCTACCAGGGGTTTGCTCAGTACTACCGGTTTGCCGCTGCCGACGTGGCCAGTCCAGCTTTCAGGCCCCGGGCCATTTCGTGGGTGATGATGGGGGGCGTTGTGGCTGCCGTGGCAGGCCCCAATCTGGCCCGCTGGAGCCAGAGCTGGGGCCCCGAGTCATTCACCGGTTCATTTCTGGTCTTGTGCGTGCTCAGTGTGGCGTCTGCCGCCGTGTTGTACGGTTTGCGCTTGCCCTCGCTTCATGCTGACACGGCCACGGGCGAGGCGCGCTCGCTTGGGCAGATCATGCGGCAGCCTGTGTTCCTGACCGCGCTGTGCGGCTCAGCGGTGGGCTTTGGCGTGATGATCATGGTCATGACGGCCACGCCACTGGCCATGCAGGTGTGCGGTCATCCGCTGGGTGCTGCGGCCACCGTCATTCAGTGGCACGTGCTGGGCATGTTCTTGCCGTCGTTTTTCACGGGGCACCTCATCAAACGAATCGGGGTGTTGCCCGTGATGGCCTTGGGCGTGCTGGCATTGGCCGCCCACGTGGTCGTGTCCATGCTGGGAACCGATCTGGCCCATTTTGTTTCGGGCCTGATTCTGGTTGGGGTGGGCTGGAACTTCTTGTTCATTGGTGGCACCACCTTGGTCACCGAAGCGTACCGACCTGCCGAACGGGCCAAGACCCAGGCCGCACACGACTTTCTCGTATTTGGCCTGGCCTCCGTGGCATCTTTTTCTGCGGGCGGCTTGCTCACACAATGGGGCTGGAATGCCGTCAACTTGACGGTGCTGCCATGCCTGGCCCTGGCCGTGGGGGCCATTGCCGCATTGGCATGGTCAAGGCGCCAGAAACCTCATTCGTTGGCCAACGCTTCCACCTGAATGCGCAGGGTCACGTCCATGTTGAAGCCATAGGCCTTGCCCAGGTCCATGCCAAAGGCATCGCGCTGAAAGGTGGTGGTGGCATCGGCCCCGCAGATTTCGCGCTTGAGCATGGGGTGGGGCATGCACTTGAGCTTCAGGATGTTGAGCGCCACAGGGCGGGTCACGCCGTGCATGGTCAGCTCACCTTGCACGGTGGTGGGCTGCCCTTTGTCATCGAAGTCTGCCAGCTTACCCTTGTAGGTGGCGGTGGGGTACTTGGCTGAGTCGAAGAATTCGGCGCTGCGGGCTTTGCTGTTCATCAGCTCCAAACCAAAGTCGATGCTATCGATGTCCACTGTGATGTTGATTGAGCTGTCGCGTGTGGCGCGGTCGTACACGATGGTGCCGGCTGTTTTATTGAACTTGCCACGCCACACCGACAGGCCGGCCAGGTGGTCGGCTTCGAAGCTGGGGTAGGTGTGCGTGGGTTCGATCGTGTACGTCACGGGCGCTGCGGTGGCCAGGGTGGTGGCGAGGGCGGTGCAAGCGGTGGCAAAGGCCGTGCGGATCATGGGTTCACTCCTGGTTTAGAAAGGCGGTACTTTCGTTTAGTTAAACGACATTAACACGTCATGGCAGCAGATCACAGTCTGGCTCAGTTTAAAAACAGGCAGGGAGTCGGTCGTGATCAGTCGTTCTATGGTTCGAAATGTGGGGTGTCTGGGGGTTGCTGTGGCCATACTCTCGGGGTGTGGTGGAGGTGGGGCTGATTCGACTGCGCCAGCCTTGACGGCCTCATCGCAGCAGCCCGTGCAACCGCCATCGAGTGACGTGCCATCGTCACCGGTAAAGCCTGTTGATCCACCCGCATCCTCGCCGTCTGCGCCTGAATCGGCCGTGTCCAGTCCGTCCATTCCCGGCGAGCCATCGCAACCCGTTCTCAGCGCCAAGGAGCGCTTGCTGGCACGCATTCGCGCTGGCATGGCTCGTGCCGAGTCAGCCAATGCCATGCTGTCAACGCCCTTGTTGCCGCCTGCCTCGTGGGCGCCTGATCAAGCCTATCTGCCAGGCGATGTGGTTCGTGGAGCGGGTGATCAGTCTCCTCACCAATACATCGCGATCTTGGCCGGGGGGCGTTCGGCAGCGAGCGGGGCGGGCCCGACCGGCGCCGGCATGGGCCCCATTCAAGATGGCGGCGTGACCTGGTACTACGACCGCGAGGTGCGCACCCGCCAGGCCAGCGCCGACGCGCCTGAAGTGTCGTGGGGGCTCCGAGCGGATCTGCTCAAGGCCGTGCCAGGCTATCAAACGATCACCCCCACCTTGAATGATCCGGTGGTCTTCTTCTCGGGTGGGGTGGTGCAGAACGATCCCAATATGCCCAAGCCCGTGGTCACGGTGTTGGGCAGTAATTTCAGCTTGTCATCCACGCCACGTTACCAGGCGCCGTCCTCCGCAGCGGTGACCTTCTGGACGAATTCCAGCCGAGTGGTGATGGGGTCATTCAACTCCATCTATGCGCGTCAACGGCTGGTGATTGAAGTGAACGATCGCCTGTTGAGCGATGGCCAGGTGTCGGTACCTATGGGTACATCACCCATCAATCCGGGCGGGTTTTTGCTGGACTTCAGCAAGGTACCGAACAAGACCGCCATGAAGAAGGTGCGGGTCTTGTCAACGGACGGGTTTTCCATTTCTGCCTACCAATTCTTCATCGAGCCTGGCACCACACTGGTCTCGCAGCCCAATGCCGATCGGTGGAAGTTGGCGGTAGAGGGCGACAGCCTCACGCAGGGCGGCTACAACAGCCCCTACCACGCGGGGTTGGACTGGGTGACCCAGGCTGGCCGACTGTTGGGGTGTGACGATGTGGCCAATATGGCGCAAGGCGGCACGGGCTTCATTGCCGACAACGGAGGCAAGAAGACGAACTATCTGCAGCGGGTGGAGCGCTTGGCCGCATTGAATGCCGATGTCTACCTGATTGCCGGCAATCACAATGACTCCAGCTACCCAGCGCAAGAGCAGATCGATGCGGCCCTGGCCTACTTCAAGCGCCTTCGCGAACTGCAGCCCCAAGCCTTGATTGTGGTGGCCGGCACCAACCCCTTGCAGGGGGAAAGCACGGTGTCAGGCCCGATCGTGGATGCGGAACGGAACCTGCGCAAGGCGTTCGATGCGTGGGCTGATGCCAATGCCTACTTCCTGCCGGTGACCACCGACCCCGATGGCCCCTGGATCACCGGTTCGGGCGCGGTCGATAAGCCCAAAGGCGATGGCAATATGGAGCAGTACTACATTTCGGTCGATGGCCATCCCTTGCAGCGCGGCGTGAATTACTTTGCTCAGCGCTATGCGCAGGCGTTGAAGAAGCTTTTCCAGGCTGAGTGACCGGGTTGGATAGGCGGACATCCCTTAAAGTGAGAGGATGTCTGTTGTTCAGTCTCATCAGCCGATGGTTTTCGTTGACCTGGAAACCACGGGCGCAACCGCCACGGCGGATCGCATTACCGAAATCGGGATCGTGGAGGTCAATGAAGAGGGGGAGGTTCGCGAGTGGTCGAGCCTGGTCAACCCGCAGGCCCCGATTCCCGGCTTCATTCAGGGGCTGACAGGCATCACCGATGACATGGTGGCCTCGGCGCCCACGTTTGCCGAGTTGGCTAATGAGGTGTTGAGCCGATTGCATGGGCGCTTGTTTGTGGCGCATAACGCGCGGTTCGACTACGGCTTTCTGAAAAACGAATTCAAGCGCCTGGGGCTGGACTTCAAGGCGCCTGTGCTGTGTACCGTGAAGCTGTCGCGGCAGTTGTACCCACAGTACGCCAAGCACAGCCTGGATGCCCTGATTGAGCGGCATGGCCTGCACATGCCGGCGCGGCACCGCGCGCTGGCCGATGCGGCTGTGCTGTGGCAGTTTTGGCAGGTGCTGGGCCGCCAGTTCGAGCCCGAGGTGGTGCGCCAGGCTGTGGCGCAATTGACCGGGCGCAGCAGTTGGCCCACGCACCTGGATCCGGCTTTGCTTGACGCCATTCCCGAGCGGCATGGGGTGTACCTGTTTTATGGCGACAACGACTTGCCGCTGTACATCGGCAAGGCCAATAACCTGCGCCAGCGCATCTTGTCGCACTTCAGTGCGGACCATCGGCTGGCCAAGGAAATGAGCTTGTCGCAGCAGGTACGCCGCATAGACTGGATCGAAACCGAGGGCGAAATGGGGGCTTTGCTCAAGGAAGCTCAGCTGATCAAACAATGGCAACCCATTCACAACCGCCGGCTGCGACGCAGCAATGAACTCTGTACTTGGCGCCTGGTGCCCATGCAGCGGGGTGAGGAAGCGGGGCTCAAGCCTGAACTGGCCTGGGCGCGTGATCTGGATTGGGGGGCGCAGCAACACGTCTATGGCTTGTTTGGCAGCCAGCGAGATGCCCTCAAAACCTTACGTGAGATTGCAGAAGGGGCTCAGCTGTGTCTGGCCACCTTGGGCTTAGACAAAGTGCCTGCAGGGCGGCCCTGCTTTGGCTACCAGTTGCACACCTGCAGTGGCGTCTGTGTAGGCCAGGAATCTTTGGCCGCACACAGCGCCCGCCTGCAGAACGTGCTGACGAATTGGCCGGTGCGTGTTTGGCCATTCGATGGCCCGGTGATGGCGCGCGAGGGGCAGGCCTGGCATGTGCTGGATGCCTGGTGCTACCTGGGTTCGGCCCGCACGCAGGCTGAAGTACAGACCGTGTTGAAACAGGGTCGCCCCTCGTTTGACAAAGACACCTACAAAATTCTGGTGAGCTGGTTGCCCAAGCTTGGGTCGGTCATTTCGGTGAACGACGGCGAAGTGTTGTCGGTGTCGTTCCCCGCCACTTCCGCCACGCCTGACTGAAGGCGCTGCCTGATTGGTAGCCCAGCTCTTGCGCCAATTGCGACAGTGGCAGCTGCGGGTTTTGGGTCATGCGCTCTTGCGCATATTGCATGCGCGCGGCTTGTAGCAGTTCGCGCACGCTGGTGCCTTGTTCGGCCAGACGCCGCTTCAGCGTGCGCTCGCTGGTGTGCATCATGGCGGCCAGACGGGGCAGGTGGCCGGCGGGCTGATCCAATGTGGCCTGCAGGGTGTGTCGAACCTGCGCCAACCAGTCTGCTGCAGAGGAGCCTGAGCTGTATGCGTGGGGCGCTGTGGCAGAGGCTTCCGTCAGCGACGCTTCCAGCGCCAGGGTCAAGGCCTGCTTCAGGCCGGGGTTGGCTTGCCGCAAGGGCAGATCAAGTAGGAACCTGGGCCCTGTCAGGCTGTTGGTGGGGCCGTCAAACTGCAGGGGGCACTGAAAGATGCGGTGGTAGGTGCTGAGGTCGTGGGGCCGGGCGTGGCAGAAGGTCACGCTCAGAGGCGTGGCCGCACTGCCTGTGATCCATTGGCCGAATCGCACCCAACTGGCCAGCGTGGCCTCGTTGATAGGGCGCAGCAGGGCCGCTGATGCGCCATCGGGGCGCCAACACAGGGTGATGGTGTCGTCGGTCAGTGTTTGCTCGAACTGACCGTGGCCCATGACCAAGGGTTGATAGCGCAAATTCAAAGCCAGAGCTTCCCCCACCGTTTCGCAGCTCATGAGGGCGTAACCCAATTGGTGCAGGTCTTGTGGCCGAATGGCTTCGCCCACCAGCAGGGGCAGGTTGGCTTGCCCCGTCAGGGTGATGCCAGCCTGATACAGGCACAGCACCTGGGGCTGCGAGATGCGGCAGCCAAAGTCAAGCAGATCGGCTTCACGCAAGGCAGCATGGTCAAGCAGCACGCGACGGTCGGCCCCCAATTGGCAGGCCACGTCGAGCACATGGCGGACATAGCCGCTGGCATAGGTCGGAAGCATGGCGGTAGTTTATCAACGGGGTCATTCGTTTTATGAATTAGGCCAATTCGAGGAAACCATCACACCCTGGGCTCAGGGCTTGGGGAAGATGGCGGCCATGGCTATCGCTACTTCCTCCTCCATTCCGTACACCGGTGGTCTGCCCTGGTTGGGGCAGACCCTGGACTACCACCGCAACGCCTTTGACTTCTACTGGCGTGTGTTCCAGGCGCATGGGGAGGTCAGTCGCTCGACGCTGTTGTTCCGGCCTGTCTACAACCTGTTGGGGCCCGATGCCAATGAGTTGGTGCTGATGAACCAAGGCGGCACTTTTAGCAGCAAGGCGGCTTGGGAAGAGGTCTTGTTGGCGCTGTTTCCGGGCGGCCTGATGCTGCGCGATGGGGCCGAGCATCGCACGCACCGCCGCCTCATGCAGGGCGCGTTCAATCACGAATCGCTGCAGAGCTACCACCAGGTCATGCTGGGCGCGGTGGATCGCACCCTGGCGACCTGGCCGCTGCAGCAGCCGGTGCCCTTCCTGAAACTCGTCAAGGGCCTGACGCTGGAGATGGCCACCCAGGTGTTCATGGGCGAATCCCCTGGAACAGTTGCCAACGACTTGCAGCAAGACTTTGTGGACATGGTGCAAGCCAGCGTGGCCTTGTTGCGCTTCAATCTGCCCTTCTTGTCGTATGGAAAAGGTTTGGCCGGGCGCCAGCGGCTGGTGCGCTATTTTGCCCAGCGCGTGCCGGCCAAACGCGCCAGCCAGGACAAAGACCTGTTCGCCCGATTGGCCCAGGCCAAAGACGAAGCTGGGTTGGATTTCAGCGACGAAGACGTGGTCAACCACATGATCTTCCTGATGATGGCGGCCCACGACACCACCACCAGCACCCTGACCAGCGTGGTGCGCGTGCTGGCCGAGCACCCGCAGTGGCAGCACCGCTTGCGCGAGGAAATGCAGGCTTTGCCCGCGCCGCTGGCCTTTGCCGATCTGGCCCACATGCCCCTGGCCGATCAGGTCATTCGCGAAGCCTTGCGCCGGTATTCGCCAGTGCCGACCATTCCGCGTTTTGCTTCGGAGGCCTTCGAGTTCAAAGGTCATCTCGTTCCCGCTCGCTCTCTGGTGGCCCTTAGCCCCCTGGTGTCGCACTACCAGCCCGACATCTGGACCGACCCCCACCGGTTCGACCCTGAACGCTTCGCCCCCCACCGGGCCGAAGACCGTCGCCACCGTTATGCTTGGATACCGTTTGGTGGGGGCGTACACAAGTGCATCGGCATGCATTTCGCCGACAACCAGATCAAGCTGGTCTTGTTCCACCTGCTGCGCCAGTACGAATGGCAGTTGGCCGCACCGCAGACGCCGCAGATCGAATGGATTCCGATTTGTCATCCGCGAGACGGCTTGCCCGTGGTGTTGAGGAAAACCTCACACAGCTAGCCTATTTTCTTCGGCGGGCGGGCCGATAAGAAAGGGTGGTCTTTGGGCTGGAGGCACCCTTTCATGGATCCTTTCAAGGTCAAGGTCTGGAACATGACCGAGATGACGGAGGCTGAAAAGCAGCAACTCCGGCTTCGCCGTTTGCTGTTGGCGCTGGTGGCGTACAGCATTCCGCTGATCATGGTGGTGATTGCCTGGGCGATGGGCCTGGCCGGTACCGAGGCGCTGTACGTTTTCACCATTGCGCCGGTCGTCTTGAATGTCACCTTCTATGTGCTGATCAAGACCGGCCTCAATCTGCGTAGCCGCGACCCCAGCCTGACCCTCTGGCAAATGCTGGGGGCGGTGTTTGTGGCCTACGGAGCCCTGCACTTTGCTGGGCAGACCCGCCACATCATGCTCATATCCATGGTCGTGGGCTTCGGATTTGGCATTTTCAAGCTCGGGGCATTAGAGCTGGCGGTGGTGTCTTTGGCCGGTGTGCTGCTCTACGCTGTCGATTCCTGGTGGATCCTCCATTACCAGCCTGGCGTGCTGAATGCGAAGGAGGAGATCCTGGCCTTGATCACCTTGCTGGTCGTGGGCATCTGGATCTCTGTATTTGCCGGCCACATGAATAACTTCCGCCGCAAAATGCGCGAAGCCAATCGGGCTTTGATGAAGGCCCGAATCGACGCCGAAGCCGCCAGCCAGGCCAAGGGCGAGTTTCTGGCCAACATGAGCCACGAAATCCGCACGCCCATGAACGGCGTGATCGGCATGCTCGAAACCCTGTCCATGACCAAGCAAACGCCTCAGCAAACCGAGCTGACGGCGATTGCCAAGAACAGTGCCGAAAGCCTGCTCAGCCTGATCAACGACATCTTGGACCACTCCAAGATCGAGGCTGGCATGTTGATGATCGAAAGCATCCGTTTCGATGCCCGTCAGCTGTTGGAACACATTGCGGATTCGATGGTGCTGACTGTCAGCAAGAAGAACATCGATCTCATCCTCGACATTGAGCCCAACATGCCCACCCAACTGGTGGGGGATCCGAACCGCTTGCGGCAGGTGCTGGCCAACTTGTTGAGTAACGCGGTGAAGTTCACCTCGGAAGGGCACATTCGCATTCAGGCGCGCCAGGTTGGTGATGCCGAGCCCGACGGGCATGTGCGCATTCAGTTCTGTGTGGAAGACAGCGGCATTGGCATGACGCCCGAGCAGTCGGCCAAGATTTTCGAGAAGTTCACCCAGGCCGATGTGTCGACCACCCGCGTGTACGGTGGCACGGGGCTGGGCTTGGCCATCTTCAAGCAACTCGTGGGCTTGATGGGGGGGGAGTTTGGCGTTGAAAGCGAACTGGGCAAGGGCAGCCGATTCTGGGTGACCATGCCCTTCCCGGTGGAGGCCGAGGTGGAGCCTCCCTCTACCGCGCTGGCCGGCAAGCGGGTGGTGTTTGTGACCGATGGCACCCCGCATGGAGAAGTCTTCCTGCAGGAGTTGAATCATCTGGGGCTGAACGTGCAGGTGCTGGATGCCGGCTTTGCTGTGCTCGATTTTGGCGACCCCAACTCTGGCTACACGCCGCCAGATGCGTTCATTTTCTCGTCGCAGATGCAGGGCATTGATGCGCTGAGCTTGTCGCAGGCTCTGGTCGAAGACCCGCTGATCAAATCGATTCCTCGCATCAGCTATGGGCCTGCCATGGGCGTGCAGCCCATCGATGAGTGGGTGTCTGCCGGCTTGAAGGGGCACGTTTCGCAGCCCTTGCATCAGTCGGATGTGCAGTCGGTGCTCAACGCCATTTTGTTGCCGGGCCAGCCCTTGCGCTTTGCTTGCCGACAAACCCTGGTGGCAAACACAGATCGGAAACTGGGCAGCGAGTCCATTCACTTCAAGGGCAAACGCATCCTGGTGGTCGACGACAACCCCGTCAACCAGAAGGTGGCTGTCAGCTTGTTGACGCCTTATGGCTGCGAGATCATGTGCGCGAACAATGGCCAGGAGGCGGTGGACATGGTGTCCTTGCAGCGCTTCGATCTGGTCTTCATGGACTGCCAGATGCCCGTGATGGACGGCTACGAAGCCACACGCCAGATTCGTCTGCGGGAAGAGCAGGGCAGCCGGCGCTTGCCCATCATTGCGCTCACCGCCAGTGCCATGTCGGAAGACAGCGTGAAGTGCCGCCTGGCTGGCATGGACGATTACCTCGCCAAGCCGATTCGCCCCCACACCATTGTCGCGGTGCTGGATCGCTGGCTGCATGGCACCCCCAACGTCCGTCATCCGGAGGCGAGCGAGCTTGCTTTGCTGGATTCCGCCAGAGCCGTCACCAACGACCCCGCACTGGAAGAGTTTCAGAACATGCGCGAAGCCTTGGGTGATGGATATGACGGGCTTGTCACGTTTTACCTTGAAGACGCCGTTGAGAAGTTGGCTAAACTGAAAAAAGAGATCCAAGTTGACGCCGCTTCGAATGAGGTCATGCAACTGGCGCATGCGCTCAAAGGACCGTCTTTGGCCATGGGGGCGCGAGATTTTGCCCAGGTGCTGGGTGGCATCGAAACGGCGGCGCGACGCAGTGATGGCCCCGGGGTCATGGCTTGCGCGTCGGAGCTGGATCAACAATTTGACCGTGTGCGGCAGATCTTGCAGGATCTGGTGGCAACAGGAGTGGCAGCGTGAAAGTCGTGATTGCAGACGATGATGGCATCACCCGGCAGATTCTGCGCAATCTGCTGACCGATGCGGGCCATGAGGTGATCGGCGAGGCCAAGAACGGGCAGGATGTGGTGGAAAGCTGCCTGCTGCACCAGCCCGATGTGCTTTACCTTGATATTCACATGCCCATGTTGTCCGGGTTCGAGGCCTTGCCCCAGATTCGGCAGGCGTGCCCCAGCGTGCATGTGGTGATGATCAGTGCCTCTTCCACCTTGGAAAACGTTCGCCAGGCAGCCAAGATGGGCGTGAGCGGCTTCCTGGTCAAGCCTTTCACACCAGCCAAGGTGCTGGCCTCTTTGCCCAAATCCAAAGCCTGAACCCGGATAGCCGCGCCGAAGCTCAGTCCATCAGGAAGTTATGCACCTGCGCAGCCGTGCGGGCGGGGTCTTCCTGCATGAAGCAGTGGCCACCGGTGACTTGTTTGGCTTCGATGAACTGATTGATCGCGGCAGCCTGCACGGCCGACGGGCCCACAAAGGGCATGCTGTCTTGCGCGTGCAAAATCAATGTCGGGATGCGGATGCGTCCCACCGACCCCCACAAACGCTCGGGTGCCGAACTGAAGATGTCGGCCTCGCGAGAAGGCGCGCACTTCAGCTCTACCCCGCCATCGGGCGCGTCGCGCAGCGCATGATTCACAAATGCGCGCAAGGCGTCATCGCTCCAGCCTTTGTAGGTGCCACGCCCATGCAGGCCCTCGAAAGCCGCCTTACGGTCAGGCCAGTGTTGGCGGCGGCGCATGGCGGCTTTGGCCAGAGGGGTCAGGCGTCCGGCGCCCACCAGGCTAACCACCGACATGCCCATCAGCATGGGCTGTGAGAACAGCACCGGGTCCAGCAGCAAGGCCTTGCGGAAGGTGTGTTGGCGGTCGGCTAGCAGCAGTGCGGTCAGTACCCCGCCAAAACTGTGGCCCAGGGCGAAATGAGGCACCTCTGAGTAGAGATGGGCGTGGGCCTGAAAGGCCTGCATGGCCAGCTCAGCATTGCGGTTCCAGCCTAGGAAACGCTCGCCATGATCGCTGTCGCCATGGCCCTGAATGTCAGACAGCCACAAGTCAAAGTCTTGTGACAGGTGCGCGAGCATGGGCTCGTAAGTGCGCCCGCAAAAGCCATTGCCGTGCAGAAAGTGGATCACGGGTTTGCCGCGCGGCGGGGTGTACCAGCCGCGCAAGGTCAGACCCTTTTCAGATGTGGGGTAAGTCCAGACTTCGAACATAGGCTACTATCGTGCCATGAAAATCAAACAAGCGCTTGATTTGCCTGTGGAGCCCGCCGAACCCGCAGAGGAAGCAGCATCCCTCAAGGGGCTGAGGGCCCGCGAGCGCCTGATTGACGAAGCCAGTCGTATCTTCGCAGACAAGGGCTTTGCCAAAGCCTCGACGCGAGAAATTTGTTTGGCAGCTGGGCAAAATGTCGCTGCCATTCACTATTATTTTGGGGACAAGGCCGGGCTGTATCGTGCCGTGCTTCAGCGACCGCTGGAAGGCATGGCCACGGTCTTTGCGCAGTTATCAGCACCGGGCTTGACGCTGGAGCAAGCCCTGCACTTGTTCATGTCGGCGCTGTTGTGCCCGTGGGGGCATGACGAGCAGGCCGAGTGGTGCTTGCGTTTGCACCTGCGCGAAATGATCGAGCCTACGCACGAATACAAGGATGTGATTGCGCAGCACATCCTGCCCTTGCATACCCAGCTGGTGGAGTTGCTGGCTCGGCATGTGGGGGCGACCGAGGTAGACGATGCTTTGCACCAACTGGCGTTTGCTTTGGCCGCGATGGTGCATGACTACGGCATGTCGCGTGAGTTCATGAATGTGTTGGCCCCGTCATTGCTGTCTGGCGATGGGGCGCTCGACAAGGTGTTGTCTCGCCTGGTCGGATATGGATTGGCCCTGGTGGAACACGAACGTCGTGTTCGCCTGGGTGTTTGAAGTCTGAATTTCAAATCTGGGCCCCAATGGGGTCGACAAGGAAGAAGCCCATGATGACGAGGGAGAAGCACACACGCCAAGCGGTTCTGATGCTGTCTGCATTGGCCATGGCCAGTTTGCTGGGCGCGTGCGCCAAGAAGGATGAAGCTCAGGCCGCGCCAGCCAGTTCCGCTGCGGAATCGGCATCGGTCGCTGCTCAAGCCGCCGCGCCCAAGGCGTCCGGTTCGGTGAACCCGGCCTTGACTGTGAGCACCGTGGTGCCACAAACCGCAACGTGGCCTGTGGCCGTTTCCGCCAATGGCTCGATTGCGGCCTGGCAGGAAGCCAGTGTGGGGGCCGAAGTAGGCGGCCTGCGCCTGGAGCGGGTGTTGATCGAGGTGGGTGACAACGTGCGCAAGGGGCAAGTGATTGCCGTGCTGCGCCAAGACAGCATTCGCAGCGATGTGGCCTTGTCCAAGGCCGCTTTGGCCGAGGCCGAAGCCATGCTGGCCGAAGCGCGGGCCAATGCCGCCCGTGCCCGCTCGCTGCAACCGACTGACATGATCAGCAAGCAAGACGCCTTGCGTGCCACCACCGCCGAGCAAACGGCCGTGGCGCGTGTGGATTCGGTTCGCGCCCAATTGGCAGTGAACCAATTGCGCCTGGCGCAGACCGAAGTGGTCGCCCCTGACGATGGCGTGGTGTCAGGGCGCACGGCCACGGTCGGCGCCGTGGTGCAACCCGGGCAAGAGCTGTTCCGTCTGGTACGGCGCAACCGGTTGGAGTGGCGTGCCGAAGTGGCTGCGGCCGATCTGCATCGCATCAAGGCCGGCATGGTGGCCAATCTGGCTGCCGCCGGAGGCCCTGCCTTGGCGGGCAAGGTTCGCACCGTGGCCCCCACCGTGGACGCCAACACCCGCAATGGACTGGTCTATGTGGACTTGGATGCGGCCGGTGTGAAAGCCAGCGGGGTCAAGCCTGGCATGTTTGCCAATGGCCAGTTCGACATTGGTCAGGCCCAAGGGCTGACCGTGCCGCAAACGGCGGTTCAGCTGCGCGACGGCTTTGCCTATGTGTTCCGCGTCAGCGGCGACGACAAGGTGGCCATGACCAAGATTCAGGTGGGGCGCCGCATGGCTGACCGCGTGGAAGTGCTCAAGGGCATCGATGCCAACACCCCGGTGGTGGCTTCCGGTGTGGGCTTCCTGACCGATGGCGATACCGTGCGTGTGGCGTCCACGCAGGCCTCGGCCGCCACATCGACCACTGCACGCTGAAACGAAAGGCCTGACCTATGAACGTATCAGCCTGGTCCATACGCAACCCGATTCCGGCGTTGCTGTTGTTTGTGCTGCTCACGCTGGGGGGGCTGATGGGCTTCTCTGGCATGAAGATCCAGAACTTCCCCGACATTGACCTGCCCACGGTGACCGTGACAGCGGCTTTGCCCGGGGCGTCACCCGCGCAGCTTGAAACCGAAGTGGCGCGCAAGATCGAGAATTCGATTGCCACGCTGCAAGGGGTCAAGCACATCTACACCAAGGTACAAGATGGCGCCGTCACGGTGACCACCGAGTTCCGCCTGGAAAAGCCCACCCAAGAGGCTCTGGACGACGTGCGCAGCGCGGTTTCGCGCATTCGGTCTGACCTGCCGGGTGACCTGCGTGATCCGGTCATCAACAAGATGAACCTGTCGGGTATGCCCATCCTGACCTACACGGTGGCCTCATCGCGCATGGACGACGAGGCCCTGTCGTGGTTTGTCGATCACGATGTGACCAAAACCCTGTTGGCGGTCAAGGGTGTGGGGGCCATCAACCGCGTGGGCGGTGTCAACCGCGAAGTGGCGATTGAGTTGGATCCCGCCAAGCTGCTGGCCCTGAATGCCTCGGCGGCCGACATTTCGCGCCAGTTGCGCAACGTGCAGCAGGAAGCCTCGGGTGGTCGGGCTGACATTGGTGGCGCCGAGCAGTCGGTTCGCACCATCGCCACCGTGCAAACGGCTGAAGAGCTGGCGTCCATGGACATTGCCTTGTCGGATGGCCGGCACATTCGCCTGGATCAGGTCGCCACCGTGCGCGACACCGTGGCCGAACAACGTTCCGGCGCCTTGCTCGACGGCAAGCCCGTTGTGGCGTTTGAAATCGTTCGCTCGCTGGGCGCAGGTGAAGTCGAAGTGGAGCAGGGCGTGAAGGCGGCGTTGGAGCGCATGCGCGCCAAGCACCCGGAAATCGCCATCACGGAAGCGTTCAACTTTGTCGACCCGGTTTCCGAGAACTACCACGGCTCGCTGTACCTGCTCTATGAGGGCGCCATTCTGGCCGTGATCGTGGTGTGGTTCTTCCTGCGCGACTGGCGCGCCACATTGGTGGCCGCGGCGGCTTTGCCTCTGTCGGTGATCCCAGCATTTGGCGTGATGTACCTGTTCCACTTCTCCATCAACGTGGTGACCTTGCTGTCGCTGTCGCTGGTGGTCGGTATTCTGGTTGACGATGCCATTGTGGAGATCGAAAACATCATGCGCCACCTGCGCATGGGCAAGACGCCTTACCAGGCAGCGATGGAAGCAGCCGATGAAATTGGTCTGGCGGTGATTGCCACCACCTTCACCCTGATTGCCGTGTTCCTGCCCACTGCGTTCATGAGCGGGGTGGCGGGCAAGTTCTTCGTGCAGTTCGGCTGGACAGCGGCCATTGCGGTGTTCTTCTCGCTGGTGGTGGCGCGGATGTTGACGCCCATGATGGCGGCCTACATCCTCAAGCCCATCACCTCGGACCATCCTGATCCCTTGTGGATGAAGACCTATCTGGGCTGGGCGCGCTGGTGCTTGAAGCACCGCTTGCTGACCTCGTTCATGACGGTGGTCTTCTTCGTGGGTTCCTTCTTCCTGGTTGGCTTGTTGCCCACGGGCTTCATTCCGCCAGATGACTTGTCGCAAACCCAGGTCACCATCACGCTGCCCCCGGGCAGCGGCTATGCGCAAACCCGCGAGGTGGCCGAGAAGGCGCGCGAAATCGTGTCGCGCAACGCGCATGTCAAGAAGATCTACACCGCCATTGGTGCCGGTGCGGCGGGGGGAGACCCCTTCATGCAGGGTGGGGCGACTGAAGCACGCAAGGCCACACTCACTTTGAACCTGACTCACCGCACAGAGCGGCGAGGAACCAGCAAGCAAGACATCGAAGGGCAGTTGCGGCAGGCGCTTGATGTGCTGCCGGGCGCGCGCATCAACATTGGGTTTGGCGGCTCGGCTGAAAAGTACATCCTGGTACTGGCGGGCGAGGATGGCCGGGTGCTGGCTGAACACGCTCAGTTGGTGGGGCGAGAGCTGCGCACCATTCCGGGCATTGGCAATGTCACATCCACCGCCAGCCTGGTTCGCCCTGAGCTCATCATTCGCCCGGATACGGCCAAGGCTGCCGACCTGGGGGTGAGCACTGCCGCGATTGCCGACACCTTGCGCGTGGCCACCATGGGTGACTATGACCAGGCCCTGCCCAAGTTGAACCTGTCGCAGCGCCAGGTTCCCGTGGTGGTGCGCCTGAAGGCCGAGGCGCGTGGCGACATCGATCTGTTGTCTCGTTTGCCCGTGCCGGGCGCACGTGGCCCGGTGCCTTTGTCGAACGTGGCTGACCTGCGCATGGACAGTGGCCCAGCGCAGATCGATCGGTACGACCGCTTGCGCAACGTCAATTTCGAAATCGCCCTCAACGGCCAGCCGCTGGGTGAAGTCGAGAAGCTGGCCATGAACCTGCCCAGCATTCGCAACATGCCGCCCGGCGTGACCCAGACCACCGTGGGCGATGCCGAAGCCATGGGCGAGTTGTTCGCCAGCTTCGGTCTGGCCATGCTGACCGGCGTGATCTGCATCTACGTGGTGCTGGTGCTGCTGTTCCACGGTTTTGTGCAGCCCGTCACCATTCTGGCGGCCTTGGTGCTGTCGGTGCCCGGCGCATTCTTCGCCTTGTTCGTGACCCACACGGCCTTGTCCATGCCATCCATGATCGGCCTGATCATGCTGATGGGCATTGCCACCAAGAACTCGATTCTGTTGGTGGACTACGTGATCCTGGCTCGCAACGAATATGGCCTGAGCCGTTGGGATGCGGTCATTGACGCCTGCCATAAGCGGGCACGCCCCATCATCATGACCACCATCGCGATGGGGGCCGGCATGGTGCCGATTGCCTTGGGCGTGGGGGTGGATCCGAGCTTCCGCTCGCCCATGGCCATTGTGGTGATTGGGGGCTTGATCACCTCCACCTTCTTGAGCCTGCTGGTCATTCCGGTGGTGTTTACCTACGTGGATGACCTGATCAACTGGTCGCTCAAGTGGACGCGGAAAGGCGCCGCGTCAGCCAACGCACCAGGGCGCCCAGAAGCGGCAGTCGGGCATACAGCTCTTCAGCCGGATCCCAATAGTCCCGGTGCTGCGTGATGCGGCCATCTGAGGCATAAGTCAAGCGAGTGGCGCCATGGATGCGCCACTCTTTTTTTCCGGGTCGCTGGATGATGAAGTCCCACGTCAGCCAGGCATGATCTTCAACGGTGTCGGCGCTGAGCACTTCGAAGCGGGGCGCGTTCAGGGTCTCGAACATGTGGCTGAACACCCGCTCGATGGCCTTCAAACCCTGGACGTGGTTGAAGGGGTCTTTGAAGCGGGCGTCGTGCGTGTAGAGCGCTTCGAGCTGCGACAGGCTGGCCGGCGTCAGCGTTTCATAGAAGTGGATCACGCGAGCCGTTCGCGCATCGATGTGGGAGGTCATGTCGATCAGGGCTCACAGGCCGGTGGCGCGTTTGACGAGGGCGAAGTACAGCGAGTGTGGCAGCATCCGCATCAATTTCAGCCACCAGGTGAAGCGCTTGGGGAAGTGAATCTCGAAGCGGCCTTTCTCCCACCCAGACAGAATGGCCTGCGCGGCCTGTTCGGGGGTGAGCAGGGCGGGCATGGCGAACTGGTTCTGCGCGGTCAGCGGCGTGGCCACGAAGCCGGGATTGATGATGGAGACCCCCAAGCCCTGGTCGTGCAGATCCAGGTACAAGGTATCGGCCAGGTTCTGCAAAGCGGCTTTGGTCGGGCCATAGGCTAGAGAGTTGGGCAGGCCACGGTAGCCGGCCACACTGGCGACCAGACTGAGGTGGCCGTGCCCTTGTTTCAACAGAATCGGCAGCACGGCGTCGAGCAGGTGCCAAGCCCCGGTGAGGTTGACCTGCTGATGTTTCAGCGCCTCGTCCAGGTCCATCTCGGTGGCGCGCATGGGGCGGTAGTGGCCAGCGCAGAACAACACCAGATCCAGCCGGCCGGCGCTCGCCACGATCGACTGCGCGGCCTGCTTCAGTGCCTGCCGATCGGTCACGTCGACCGGCAAGGCGTGGCTGCCAGGGTGGGCTTGCGTGAACTCATCCAACGCTGAAGCCGAACGGGCCGACACGATGACGCGGGCGCCCTGCGCATGCAGGGCTTGAGCCACGGCTCGCCCAATGCCCGTGGAGGCTCCGACCAGCCAGACCACCTGGCCAGACCAGTGGCGGATGCGAGGGTTGAGAGCCTTCAATACCATGGGATTCACAGACGGGTGAAGGACAAGGTGACCTCGCCCAGGCGAATGCCGAACTTGCTCATCACGGCCTTGTTGATCATGGTCTTGTCGTCAACCAGGAACATCCAGTCGTCGAACTGCACATGCCAGACCCGCCCATCTACTGGCAAGGCGAGGGTGTAGCCCCAGCGCAGGGCGTTGCCCGCAGCCTCTCCCGACGCCTCCCCCACCACGTCATCAGCCCTGCCGCTGTAGCGACCCTGCCCATGGTCGGTGAGGTGCCAAACGCGTTGCTGTTTGGTGCCGTCACTGTAGGTGAAGCGTTCATCGAGCGTGCCTTGGTTGCCCTGCCAGGTGGCCTGCATGTCGACCACGAAGCGCTTGACCACGCGGCCCTGCCGGTCGGTGAACACGCCATGCGCCCGCACGGGACCGTTGAAGTATTGACGCAGATCCAGGCGAGGTTGCTCTTGAGCGTAGTCCTGTACCTGGGGGCCTGCGCAGCCGCTCAGATTGAGCGCCATCATGCCGCTGAGTGCAGCGATGGCCGTCAGTCGCGTCCAGCGATTCATGACTGTCCTTTCAGAATGGGGTAACGGCGGCTGGCCGCCAGCAAGCTTGCGCCTGCAGCGACTTTGAACAGGCAAGGCAGTACGCCGTAGGTCCATGCCAGGGCCGACAGGTTTTCAGGGGTGGACACCCCTGTCTTGAAGCCCAGCCAGCCCAGCAAGGGCAGCGCCAGGCCCGAGGCCAGCGCGAGGTTGAGCTTGGTGGCGGCCGTCCACCAGCCGAAGAATTGACCCTCGTCCTGTTGGCCTCGTCCCGACTGATGAATCAGTCCGGTCAAGATGGCCGCCGGAATCGTCAGGTCTGCCCCTAGAGCCAGCCCCGTGAGCAGGCAAATGACTTCGAAGGCCAACGCGTCACCAGGCCCCAGGGCAGGAACAGCGCAGAATGCCGCCACGCTGAGTGCCATGCCGACCAGCCAACTGGGTACCAACCCCCAGCGCTTGACCAGTTGTACCCACAGCGGCAGCCCAATGGCTGCAGCGAGGAAATAGCTGGCCAGGAAAAGGGGCTCCCATTCAGCGGCTTGCAGGCTGTCGCGCACAAAAAAGGGCAGCAAGGTCGCCGGCATGGCACTGGCGCTGCCGTTGAGCAGAAACACGATCAGCAATGCGACGAAGGGGCGGTCACGCCACACCGAGTGGTGGGTGTCGGTCAATGCGGGCATGGCCCGCGATGTCGTATGAGGCGTACTGCCACCGATCGGATTCAAGTGGGATGGCAATAGGTGGTGCGCCAGGGTCTGGTGTAGGGTCCATAGGCCCAGCGCCAGGGCCAAGGCCAGGGTGACCGACGTGGCTTGTAAGCCAGCCCAGCCCGGCAACACGCTGGCCAGCAACACGCCTGCCAACGCGGCACCTTCACGCCACGCCACCAGGGCTGTGCGTTCCTGTGGATGTCCACCCCAACGTGCGGCCCAGGTCTGATGGACGATGGAAACCAGGCTGAATGCGATGTAGGTCACCACCAGTGCGCTGGCCAGCCAGACCAGCAATGCTGTCGGTTCCCCCTGCGGGGGAGCCCACAAGGCCGCAAAGCCCAGGGCCATGACGGCTGCGCCCAAGCCTGCGGCTTGCCAACTGCGCTTGGGGTTGCGGGCAAACAAGCGATCGGCCCATCGTCCCAAGGCCGGGTCGAGCATGGCGTCCAGCAGGCGGGTCATCAGCAACAGCGCCCCCAGGGTGGCCAGTGGCACGGCGTGGTGTTCGGCGTAATGTCGAGGCAGCAGCACATACAAGGGCAGCGATACAAAGGCCAGGGGCAGCCCCAGGAGCCCGTAGCGCCATCCGCTTTGGTGTGCGCTGGCCGCTTGCATGCTTACTTCTGCCCCAACAAGGACGAACGCAGGGCGGGCGCCGATGTGCGTGGTGACAGCCAGATGCCGAAGAACAAACGCGCAAACTCCTTGTCGTTGATCGCAGCGGTTTGTTTGCCGTTGAAGTAAAAGCGAACGCCACCGCGTCCGTCGTGCACGCCGGTCAGGCGGTCTTGTGCCTGCACACTGGGGAAGGCCTGTGTCATGTGCGCCAGCCAGGCTTTCGACTGGCCTTCAGTGAAGGCGCCGACGCGCTCCATCTCGGCAATCGATCGTTCGGCAATGGCGGGGCCGTCGAGCTTGCGGGCGTATTGCAACTCGAGTGCAAAGGCCGACTTGTCATACCCCTCAGCCTGGAAGCTGGCGGGCGCCCAAAGGCGTGCCTCGTACACCAGAAGACCGAAGAAGCGCAGGGCACCTTGGCCGATCAGTCGCACCGCTTCGAGTGTGGTGTGGACCTCGCTGGGAATGCTGGGCGAGGCAATGGGTGTGGCGGTGTTCATGGCAGAGGTGCTCACGGGTAGTAGCGTCGCGATGGCCAGGACAGCCTGTCGACGGCTGAGGGTGTGTGGACGATGCGCAGACATGATGGATGGGCGTGTTCAGTTTCCGGGGCGGCGCAGCGTGAACTGCATGACATCGGTGTTGCCGTGGTCGAAGGCAGCTTCGCAATACGCCAGGTAGAAAGTCCAGATGCGAACGAAGCGCGTGTCAAAGCCTTGCCGAGATACATCGGCTTCTCGGCTCAGGAAGGCGTCGCGCCAGCGGCGCAAGGTCTCTGCGTAGTCGCGACCAAAGGCCAGGCGTTTTTCCACCACCAGACCTGCTTGTTTGGCCATGGCCTCGAACTGAGAGGGGCAGGGCAACAGCCCACCGGGGAAGATGTATTGCTGAATGAAGTCGGTGGACTTCACATAGCGGTCAAACAGGTCATCACGAATCGTGATGGTCTGAACGCAGGCTTTGCCACCTGGCTTCAGGCAGCGGCGAATGGTTTCGAAGTAGCTGGGCCAGTATTCACGCCCCACCGCCTCGAACATTTCGATGGAGACGATGGCATCAAAGGGCGCGGACTCGTTTTGCTGGGCCAGATCGCGATAGTCCTGATAGCGGAGGTCGGCCAGTTCTGAGAGACCCGCTGCGTGCAGGCGATCCTGCGCCCACTTCAGTTGCTCTCGTGACAGCGTCACCCCCGTGACGTGAGCTTGACGCTCGCGTGCTGCCAGTTCGGCAATCGCCCCCCAGCCGCATCCAATTTCAAGGACACGGTCGCCGCGTTGCACGCCGGCCTCATCCAGCGCTCGAAGCATCTTGGCTTGCTGAGCGACTTTCAGATCATGCTTGCTCAATGCCTCGCCCGTGCGCCCTTCGAACCAGGCGCTGGAGTAGTTCATGGACGGGTCAAGCCACAGTCGATAGAAGTCGTTGCCCAGGTCGTAATGGGCGTGGATGTTTTTCTCGCTGCCTTGGCGCGAATTGCGATTCATCCAGTGCTTGACGCGATACAGCAGTGAGCCCCACCAGGAGCCGTAGATGACTTTTTCAATGTGATCGCGGTTGGCAATGAACAGCGACAGCAAGGCGGTCAAGTTCGGCGTGTGCCAGTCACCATCGATGTAGCTTTCCGCAAAGCCGATGTCGCCGGACTTCAAGGTGCGCTCGAACACCCGCCAGTTCTCCAGGCAGATGGTGGCGCGCAGGTCATCGTGCTGCTCAGAGCGGTGGGCCGGGAAAGTGCTGTGCTGGCCATCGGGCCATTGCACGTCCAGGCGGCCAACGGCCAGGTTTTCGAGCATGCGAAACACGGTCCTGGCCGCAGCGGGCGCTTGAGACGGCAGGCGACGGGACGCGGGGGTGGAGTGGACGGAGGTGTTCATCGTGTCACGAAGCGCTCGGGCGCATCAGGTTTGTGAAAGAACGGAACGCGTTTGAGGACCAGACGCAGGGCATGCCAGTGAATGCGCGCCACCACGCCCAAGGTCATGAATGGGGTAGCCCAGAAGGCTGACCAGGCTGCCCTGGCGGTGAAGGGCTGCAACTGCCCGCTCATGCTGGTTTGAATCAGGGCGCCTTGGTCGTCGTGCAGGTCCACGCGGGCCAAGACCCGGTTACCCGAGAAGTCGAAGCGGAAGGCATAGTGGCCCTCGACCCGACAGAACGGCGAGACATGGAACACCTTGCTGGCCGTGATGGTTTGATTGGGCTGTAGATCGGGACCGCTCAGCAAATAGCAGTGGCGCTCACCAAACGTGTTGTTCACTTCGGCCACCACAGCGAGCAACCGCCCGCTGGCGCTGTAGGCGTACCAGAAACTCACCGGTTTGAAGGCATGACCCAGCACCCGAGGATAGGTTTGCAGCCAGATCTCACCGTCGGCATCGTGAAGGCCTTCGCGTTGCAGAAGAGACTCGATCCATGCCAACGCGTCGCGTCCGCCCTCGCCGTGGTCGCGGTCGTCAAAGGTGATGAGGCCCCACTTGCGACGCGGCACGCTCCAGCCCGCCTGCCTTCCCTGTCGCATCGGCAACATCAGGAAGTAGGTGTCGTAGGTGAACCGATGCTGACGTGGGCGCAAACGCTGGTGCCACACCTGGCCGCGCGCCAGCATGGCTTGCGGAGCAGGGGGGGGAACGGGGGCGTTTGCCATGGCCAGGCTCCTCACGCGGCTTGACGCGCGGAAGGCCGCGACAGGCGATCGATGATGCCTTGGGCGGCCAGGCGTCCTGCCTGGAATCCATCCTCGTGGAAGCCGTAGCCACACCACGCGCCAGCAAACCAGGTGTGTTCCTGACCTTGAATGTGAGCCAGTTGTGTTTGAGCGTCAATGGCGGCCTGGTCAAACACCGGATGGGCGTACTCGATTTCCTGGATGACCTGCCGAGCCTCAGGTTCCCGTATCGGGTTGAGCGACACGATGACCGGCGTTTCCCATGGCAGCGGCTGCAAGCGGTTGATGAGGTAGTGCAAGCACACACGCGCATCCTCAATACGTGGTGACGCTGCGCGTTCATAGTTCCAGGCAGCCCAAGCCGACTGGCGTTGCGGCAGCATGCGGGTGTCGGTGTGGAGAACGGCGCGATTCGGTTGGTAACGAATGGAGCCCAGCAGGAGGCGTTCGGCCGGCGATGCCTGCGGGCCCAGCAAAGCCAGTGCCTGATCGCTGTGGCAGGCCAGCACCACCGCATCAAATTGCTGGGGCCCTGTTGCGGTGTGAACGGTCACGCCCTGTGCTTGACGGGTGATGGCTTTCACCGGTGTCTGAAGGCGAACATCGCGTAACTGCCGCACCAGTTTGCTCACGTATTGGCGCGAGCCCCCCGCCACGGTGTACCACTGCGGGCGGTTGGCGATTTGCAGCAGCCCGTGGTTGTGGCAGAACCGGATCATGGTGGCGATGGGAAAGCGCAGCATCTGCGCCGTGGGGCAAGACCAGATGCAAGCCACCATGGGCAGGAAGTAATCTTCGCGGAACGCCTGGCTGAAACGCTGGCTGTCGAGAAATTCGCCAATCGTTTGGGCCAGCGCAGCTTCGCTGCCCCTTTCGGCCAGCTCAGTCGTCAGTCGGTTGAACCGCACGATGTCGGCCAGCATGGACCAGAACCGTGGGCGCAGGAAATTGCCGCGTTGCGCGAAAACCGTGTTGAGCGAGTGGCCGCTCCACTCGAGGCTGCCTTGGCCGTTTGCGCTCGGGGCCTGAACCGAAAACGACATTTCAGACGGGGCCTGCTCCACGCCGAGCTGTTCAAACAGATCGATCAGCCCCGGGTAGGTGCGCTCGTTGAAGACGAGAAAGCCGGTGTCGACCCCATGCCTGATGCCTTGCAGAGTGACGTCCACAGTATGGGCGTGACCACCGAAGTGTTGTCCCGCTTCGAATAGCGTGACTTCCAGCGGATGGGCGCTGCGAGACAAATGCCAGGCAGCGCTCAAACCGCTGATGCCTGAACCGATGACTGCAATGCGTGACATGAGTGGCTCCATGCTCGAACACTTAAAAATGAACTGATTAGTTCAAATAATAACCCAAAGGTATCCACTTTGCACTGATGGGTTATTTTCCGGCGAGCTGGTCTACAATGCGTACATGGCACGGCTTTCCTACAAAGAACAAGTTCAGCGTTTGCGAGAGGACTCGATCGTCGAGGCCGTCAACCGTTTGCTTGCGACCAAGGGCTACGACAGCATGACGGTCGATGAGGTGGCGGCTGAAGCTGGCATGGCCAAGGCCAGTCTGTACAAGCACTTCGCCTCCAAGGAAGAGCTGGCTGGGGCCGCCATGGTGCGGGCGCTGGATCGGGCCATCGCTTTTGTCGATGGGCTACGGCAGCGAGGGGAGGGCTCCGCGCTGGATCAGCTCAAGGCTGTGGCGCGCTGGGCCATGGAAAGCCAGCTCGTTGGCGAGATGCCTTCCTTGCCTTCGCAGAATTCGTCGCTGACAGCGTCTTTGCTGTCCAACGAGGCGTACATGGATCGGCTGGTTGATCTGAGCAACAAGCTCGGCATCTGGATCACCCAGTCGCAAACGGGCGGGCTGCTCAATCCAGATTTGCCTGCCGACATGATCTTGTACACGCTGTTTGCTCGAGCTTGCGATCCGGTCGTGGCCATGCTCAAAGCATCAGGCCAGTACACCGATGCACAGATTCTTGAGTGGGCGTTGACCAGTACGTTTGACGGTCTGGCTCAGAAGCACAAGCCTGCCGCCTGAGACTCGACAAGCGCCAACGCCCCTAGCAAAAGGGGCGGCGGTTGCTGCCCGATCTGCGCAGACACGTCCAGGCTCACCACGTTCATTTGGCAGATGCCGCCCTGCGGAACCGCAACCCCGACGCGGGCGGCGGCGGGGTGGATGCCCGCTTCAAAGCCATTGGGCTCAATCAGCAAGCCGCTGCCCAGGGCCTTCAGGCACGCTTCTTTGCGAGTCCAGCACCGAAGGAACCCAAGGGCCTGCTCGTCGGCGGGCAGCGCCCGCAGTGCCTCGTTTTCGCTCGGCGTGTAGTTTTGCTGTGCCAGCGTCGCCCAATCGCTGATCGGGTGCCCACATTCCAGATCGACGCCGATGGGGTGGTGTGGGTGCAGGGCAATCAAAGCCCAGTCGTCGCTGTGACTGAGGTTGAAGTGGTAACCGCTACCGCGAAGGTGCGGTTTGCCATGCGGGCCTGATTCCATAACCACAGCGCTGGGCAGGCACCCCAGTGCGCTGGCCAGGAGGTGCCGAAGGGCGAGGTGGCTGACGCGGTAGCGTCGGGCATCGCGCTCGAAGCGGAAGCGGGCAGCTCGGGCTTGCTCATGCACGGACAGCACCTGTTCATGGCCTGTATCGGGTTGGCGCAAGTCGATCAACCAGAGCTGGGTGTCGAATGGGGCCCTCAAGGGCTGGCAGGCGGGGGGCTCACGCATGCCGGCAGTATCGGCCAGAACGCTGGTTCGCATGCATTCGATTAGGGGGGGCATGGGCGCAAATTTCTCCCCATTCGAAGTTCAATTCCCCTACTATTCGAAATGTTTTGTTGTATCGAAGTGTTTCCCTAAAACGCAGGTAGGAGAGTGGCGTGGCAAGGTGTTTCAATGAGCAGTTCCGTCCCGAGTTGATGGACCGTCAGTCGTTCAAGTTTGGGCACAACTTGCTAGACCATCCTGCGCTGACCTTGGCTAGCCTGTCTGAGGTCATTCCCGCCTTGCCTCAGTCTCAGGTCATGTACTCCAAGCAGTTGCTTGAGACTGGCGCTGACTTTGAAGGCACCTTCAAAAAGCGCCCCCAGGATGCTTCGATTGAAGAAGTGATCGACCAGATCCGCACCCGTGATTCCTACATCATGGTGCGCCAGCCAGAAAAGCACCGCGCCTTCGCCGACCTGCATCGGGCTTTGATTGACGAGGTGGCCGGTGTGCTGCGCCAGCGGGGTGTGAAGCCCCATGTGATTGACCCGCAGCTCTATCTCTTCATTGCCTCACCCAACAGCATCACCCCGTTTCACATCGATCGCTACTCGACCTTCCTGATGCAATTCCGCGGCACCAAGCAGGTGTGTGTGCATCCGCAGTGGGATCAGCGCGTGGTGTCGGCGCCCAATGCCGAGGCCTATGTGGCTTACCAGAACACCAAGCTGCCCTGGTCGCCTGAGATTGACAAGTTGGGCATCACCTGGGATTTTTCACCGGGCGAAGCCTTGCACATTCCCTTCCTGGCGGGGCACCATGTCAAGAACGGGCCCGATGACGTGTCCATTTCCATGTCCATCATCTTCAACACGGAAGAAAGCATGATGTGGCGGCGGGCCTACCGTTTCAATCATGCCATTCGCAACCGAATGGCTCGATTGGGAGTCGAGCCCCATCCGGTGGGCGATCGACGTTGGCTGGATGTGGCCAAGTCGGGCATGGTGATGCTGCGCGACAAACTGGCGCAGGGCTGAGCCAGCGCGGTTGACGCGCCCGGACGCTGAAGAGGCGGGTTCGACTCAGCGGCTCTGAATGCCTTTGGATGTCAGGAACTGGGCCATGTCCTGCTCGGTGATGTCTGCAATGCCGAGCTGGAAGGCTTGGTTCAGTTGCCGAACCAGCGCCTGACTCCACTTCAAGTTCCAGATGGTGCCAGCGTGGCCGTCGCCCACGGTGGCGTGGTCAGGGCTGTCGCCTTGGGTATTGGGCGTGGGCCAACGACCCGCCACGGTCACGATCTTGTAAGCAGGTTTGCCATCGGCGGTACGGCCACCCCAGTTTGACTGGAACCAGGCCTGGTCATCAAAGAAAGCCAGCTTGGGGTGGCTGGCCGCCAGTTGGCGCAAGGGGCCATTGAAGGCCTTCAGGCCCATGGCGATCTGTCGCATCGATTCCGCGTCCTGCCATTGACTGGTCAGTGGAGCCCAATGGCTGTTGTCGAACAGGCCGACCAGCACAATGCGGGTCTGCGGGTGCTGCGCCTGAATCATCGACACTGCCTGCTTGTAGCGGTTGACACAGTTGTCTACCTTGGCCATCAGGGCCGGTTCTTGTCCATTGCGGGCCCACGTGGTCAAGGCGGTTCGTGTGCTCACGTCGTTCACACCGATTCGGATCACCACCACGCCCTTACGCCAACGCTCGGGCGCCTGGTCCATCAGCGCCAGCAACTGGTGCACCATCTGGCCCTGAATCAGGTCGTCGCACACGGCGCCTGAGACGGCAAAGTTATGGCGGAAATCCATCTTGCGGGGGTAGCGCCCGTCCAGACCGATGGCTTCTTGGGCGCGAGCCACGATGCGGCGTGTGCCCCAACTGCCCCAGGGCCCCAGGTCAATCTGCTCGCCTCGCAGTTGCGACAGGATCTCGCCCCATTGCCAGGTCTGCGCCCGATAGGGACCACCTCGATCCGGCCCGCCAGGAGGGAACGACAGCTCATCGTGGTACGAGTGGCTGTCCGAGTCGCCCAAGATGGCCAGGGGAATACGGGTGTCGGTGGCAGCGGCTTTCGGTGCCAGCGGCGATGATTGCGACGAGGTCCATAAACCCAGAAAGCCGCCTGCGGTGGCCAAGGCGGTGAGGATCAGCGCGACGGTGGATTGGCGAATGTGCATGCCCAGGTTCCAATGCGGGTGATGACGTGCTGTTGTGCGTTCAAACGGGTCAGGGTGTGGTCGATGGTGGGCATGTACTCCACCGTCACCCCTTGGGCGAAGGCGTGTCTGCCAAAGGCATCGTGAAACTGACCCGAGTAGTTGTAGTACCAGTGGATATCGCCCGAGAACATCATGAAGTGGCGCGCCCCACGATCGGCCAGTTTCTGCATGGCCGCGACGTATTCGGCTTGCGTGGGATGGCGGTTCGAACCGTAGTCGACCACTTCCTGCCCTGTAGCGCTGTTGTGTTTGATGGTCTCAAGGACACGATCAAGTGTGGCTCGCCAGTTCAACAGCAGGCTCTGGAGTGTACGGGCTACCTTGCCCACATAGCGACGCACATGCGACTGCCAGGTGTGGAAGGTATAGCCGTCGAGCATCCAAGTGCCTGCAACGCGAGGATCACGCTGGGCGAAGTAATAGGCCGCGACCGCTCCCGAGCAGATGCCTGCGATCACAAAGCGTCGAATGCCAGTTTGATGCGAAACCACATCGAGGGCTTCGCGCAGGTCCACCATGACTTGCTCTTCTTGTGAATGCACTCCGGAAGCAGTGCGGCTGTCACCTTGTCCAGACAGGTCGAACCGCAGGCTGACAAAACCGCGTTCGGCCAGATGGCGAGCCAGCTTGACGTTGAAGCGATGCGGCCCCATCCGGGGTACCACCCCGGCATTGAGCATGATGAAGGCCACTGGCTGGTGCGTGCTAGTTTGCGGTTGACACAGGGTGCCGACCAATCGGTGGTCGCTGCCGAAGGTGCAGATCGATTCCACGTGGGGCATTGCTGCAGTTTGGGGCTCAATGTGGACACTCATGAGCGGGCGTCCTCCATCAGTTGGCTCAGCGCTTGCAACGCCGCAGGCGGTACCAGCGAAGTATTCAGGGCTTCTTCTGAGGTCCAGGCAAAGGGCACGCTCAATGCCTGGTGCTTGAGTGTTGGCTGGGTAGCTTGGGCGGCCTGCACGGTGGCGGCAAGATCGGTGTCGTCGGGTTGGCCGATTACCCAGGTCGTGCGTACCGGCGTGGCCCGTGTCAGGACGCGGGCGTTGATCTGCGCGATGTCGTCGATCAGGCCCTGGCTCATGGCAAAGCCCAAGGCTTCGCCATCAGGTCGAGCCGATGCTTGTGGATGCAATGACAAGCCCGGGCGGGCCACGGCGCGCGCATGGTCTTGAGCAAGCTCGGCCAGATAGGCCGGACCGTCCAGAACTGGTTCCCATAGGATGAGTCGATCCAGCGAGCCAGACAGGCGGGTAGCGGCCTGGAGTGCGATCGAACCGCCTAGGCGAGCGCCGATCCAAGAAATTTTCTTTGCACCGCTTAGACGTATGAGTTCACGGTGCGCCTCCAAAACGTCGTCGCACCACCGAGCCAGTCTCCCCTCGACTTCCTCTCCAGCAGATTCCCCCGTCGCGTAATAGTCGAATCGCAAGACTGCAATACCTAAGCGAGAAAGACGTTCCGCCAGTACTCTGTAGAAACGATGCAAGCGGACAGATTCTTGTCCGAGTGGATTGCATAGCAGAACGGCCGGTTGTATGGGGAGATTGCTCTGCTGTGCTGCATGAAAGCTTCCATACAGAGACAGATCATCATGGCCAAAGCGAAATGACTTCATCAATT
>ERZ724505.106-NODE-106-length-50623-cov-24.274956_pt1 | contig 50623 bp, 65 predicted proteins | sample MGYA00376038_ERZ724505 | MGnify/ENA primary metagenome ERZ724505 (study PRJEB28724, sample SAMN07190884) | wastewater metagenome | isolation source: effluent of sewage treatment plant in Hong Hong | place: Hong Kong | collected 2016-03-17 ... | reverse complement strand
ACAATATTTAGGTATCTCTGATGATTGTTTCCAGTAATCACCATCATAAGACATCATCTCTATGCCATTAATGCAGTCATACTTAGTATGTACAGCTGCTGTAAATACTCCATAGAATACAGCAACTATAGCTAAGATTATCAAAGCCTCTATTAAACTAAACCCTTTCATTTGATTTCTAAGACCTCTTGTTAGTAAACCAATACCCAAGCCTACCATCACACGCTAACAAGGCTCCTAGACGAAATCTGAAGCTCTTATTATGCATCTCCATAACCTTCTCAACCTTCTGAGAAAGTTCGTTAGTCTTGACAAGCTTACCCTTCAATAGATTGCGTTGTTCAATACTCTTACGAACGGAGTAAGGAACAGCCCATGATTTACACATGTTCATAGTTTTCTACCTCATGCAGAGATATTTGATGTAGTTTTTTATTCATCCTTAATGATTCTTTAGGAGAGATAAGATCCTCGCATACATCCCTAATATGTACACATATATAATCATCTTTTTCTTCTGTAACATCTTCAACTACCACTCTTCTTGGTAAGCCGATGAACCTGATCATTATCTTCCACCATCTGTACCCAGTTAACATTTTCATCACCTTCAATAAATGGTTGACGAAAACCTTTACCATTTACACCCCACACAGTTAGTATGAAACCTTTCATCTTTCTTTCCACAACATCGTGGACTATAGCTTGACGTTCCAAATAACAATATCTATATATCATTTGGCATCTCCACTACGGATGGTTTTAAAGATTCGTCTGGTCTTATACCAAAAATTTGATCGTAGTATCTCCTTTTGTTTCTAAAGTCGTAGTAGTTATACCTTAGAATACCATCACCACTTAATTGCATTTCTTCATGGTGTAAATTTTTAGTGCTGCTATATAATGCAGCTAGCCTAACTTTCCTATCTACTTGCATAACACAAGCTCATTTTCATTAAAAACTACGTTATAACACGAGTTATACTTATAAGCATCTGGCATAGCATGTGTAGTAAGCTCTACTATTATTGGGTATACGGCAGATATAGATCCATCAATATCAACTATACTACCCACTTCACTATAACAATTACCATCACTAATCATTGTTGGGAATACGAGCATATGATCAAAGCAAGGCCTTACTTTATCTCCAATTTTCATAGTAAGTTACCCTCTTCGTCAATCCTATACTTATAGTCAAAGTCTGATGGTCTGTGCATGCTGCGAAGGGGGCTCCTAACTGTTTGAATCCTACTAGGCAGCGATATTGATTTTAATGTCAGTCTTTTACTACCTTCATCAACTTCCATTATTTCAAACAGCAGTTGTTCAGTAGGTCTTCCCAGAGATATTTTCCTTAGCTTCATCTTCCATTTCCTCCATAATTTCACGAAGACTATTAGAGATTCTAACGCCCATATGTTCAGCATAGAACTCTATGTCACCTAAGATTTTTAATGTCATCTTTGGGCAATCCTTTGCGTCAAGTTCTTGCACTATTGCCCATAACATATCATGGGCAAGCTTCTTGCTTTGATTAGCAATCAGCATGAAATCATTAAGGCGAAGTAAAGCAGTCATATATTACCCCTAAATATTTTCTAGCAAAAATCTAGCTGGCTGGCATTTGTTTATTCGACCATCTTCATGAACGCCAACAGCATTTGGTTGTTACCATTGTACTCTAGCACTGTACAAATAAACCCTATCAGTATTGCTATACCAGTCAACACTATTAGTATTGCACCTACAATACTTACAGCAAGAGTCGCAATCAATAAACCATGTACAATAATCATGACATTACCCTAGACTAAATATTAATTAAAAAGGTATTAGTATACGACAGTCCCAGAAGTATATATATTATAATATATATATATTAATAATATTATATATATATATATATTCCTAGGAATATTCCTTAAGTATGTGCTACGCCAGTAGCGTAGGGTTTCAAACCCCAAACACTACCCAATATATCTATTGGCATTAATCCTGCATCCTTGGCTAGTGATGAAGCTATAACATTAAGAAAAGCATAAAACCCAAAGATACCTAAGCATTCTTCGGGTATTATGTATCCAACGTATACAACACCAAGCAATGAGCTCGTATGTATTTCAAGGTATCCATCACTGGCTGACACCAATGTATAGATTGCATCAATGTTCATTGTAAAGCTTCCTTAAACTTAAGTCCTGCCAATTGTTTCTCAACAGAAGCCATATCATTAAGCAACATTCTCTTGCTTAACTTCGTTCAGTATTTCCATTGCATTGTTTATACCCAATGCAACCAAAAGATTGTTCCATTTAGCTTGATCAATCTCAAGCTTATCACCTTCTACACTGCCACCTTGTTCGATACGCTTCTTAGCTTTGTTGATGTGATTAGTGATCATAACAATTTCGGCATTGATATCATACGCCTTAACATTTTCTGTTCTGGCCATAGTATGCCAATCAGTTTTCTTGGCCTTCTCAAGATTAGACTTGAGCGCTTCGACATCCTTATTCCATTCGATGAAAGCTTGTGTCTTTTCGTCAAACTTCAACCCCATGAATGTTTGAAGCCAACGAACACACCCTTCTTTACGTGTACCTTTGCCAAGAGCCTTGATAAGGGCATTAACCCGCTCTTTACTCCAGTCACGATGCTGTATTGTATGGCACATAATAGCAATCAGACAGTGCTGAACAGTGACGTAGAAGCGCGTCTGGTTGCGCTCAACATCCTTGATCATAGCGTCAATACGGGCGAGGGACTTAGCTGCTGCATTGTTTTGAGTGGACATGATTATTTCCTTTTGCTTGGGAGTTGTTTAACAAACTTTGAATAGTGAGTTTTAGGCGTAGCTTTCTGCTTTGCTTTAGCTATCAGCTTTTGCTTATGACCTTTAGCAGGGACATAAGTGACAGGGACATTACAGGCCGCCATATCAGCAGCCAGTTGTTCACTTGTCAGTTTAGCGCCAGTGATAACCAGTACTTTACTCACTGGCCTATCTCTGGGGTTCTTTGACTTAATTGCCTGATTAGGCAATTTTCCCAACTCACTTTTCGGGGCTGGCTTATTTATAGGACGATACTTTTTCATAATCACCTCGCTAACATAGTTCAGAAGCCTATTAGAAAGCCTCTCAAGTATGCTAGGGGCTGCTTGTCAGGCAGCCCACTAGTAACCCTAACATACTCCCTATCTTTCAAGGCTGGCGCCTGTTAGGGGCGCCTGTTACGTGATTTTCTACCTGTTAGCGTGGGCACGATACCAGCCAGTAATGTATCACGTCGGGCAAGGGTATTCGGGGCAGGTCACATACCTGCACATGCGAGATACCAGTACTTTCCTTACACTCTTCGGTTTCTTCAATTCACCCCCAGAAACCTTAGCGGGGATACCCTGCCCGACTTAACGGGACGGCAATTAGTGTATTCACTAGGATACTATTAAGTTAACCCTAGTTGGCTTTATAGGTCACACACTAGTAAAACATCCTATTACGAAACCTTATCACGTCCTTAGATAAGGCTGCTTATTAGCCTAAGCAGTGGCCATTATTGGTTTAGGTATCGGAACCACCCGCCCTTAATTACATGTAAGGGTTACATGTCACTAATACCTAGTGAGATCAAAGGTATAGGCTACGGTCTCCCTAAGGATTAACCATACAATATACCTATTCAGCATCCTTGCCAAAGATTTTCTACCAAAAATGCCTTTAATCGGCATTTGTTTATCAAGCGCTTTGCTTGATGTGTTTAGTATTGTCTAGGCTATTCACCTTGTCAACACTTTTCTTCAAACTTTCTTAAGAGCAGGTGACTAGTGTCACCATTACGAAGGTCTGCCCTTCATGCCGAGTATATTGCAGACACCATGCCAACATTGCAAACAATTTAATATCCAGCATTATCAAGGGTTACGCCGATAGTAGTCACTAACCTATTGATAGGGTATGTGTTACTGGTGTTACCAATGGTAACGATAGGGGTAACACTATGAGTAACACAGTAACATTCTTCTATCGTGTATAAGGGATATGTGTGGCCATAGGCCACGATAGAACAATGTCTATATAACGTGGTTCGGCGACCATACAATAACACTAGCCAACTAGTGATAAACTATGGCATAGGCAACTATCAAAGATAGGAAACACTAGATATATCAAGGGGTTAACGATAGTTAGAAAGAATATTAAAAAGGATGTTGACTCAAGGAATAGGAAGGAATATACTATTCTTATCTTAACAACGAAGAGGAATGAGGATGGAAAAAGCTTGATTGCTGACTCAAGGGATAGTCTAATATATGGACTAGGGAGAATGAAAAACTTTGAAAGGATGCCAGAGGGGTTAATGCAACATTTTCTCAATTGACTAGGGATCAGTTCTTCTCAAGGGGTCTGATGAAGGATTGCTCAAGCCTTCCTAGAGGGGTAGAGAGGGGGTTAGCCCCTAGTACGTTCTTATTGCATTGCACCCTAAAATTTTCTAGCAATAATTACAAAGTTCCTAAACTACAACCCTAAAATTTTCTCGCAGAAATATCTGACAATGAGAACACCTTAAAATTTTCTAGCAATAATTCCTCTAGTTGCCAAGTCTTCTCCTGAGGAATACTCCTCAAGTCAGAAGCTATATCGCCCTAAAGGGCACAATTCCTAATAAATATGTGTGGTGGTAACACCACGTAAGGAGTTTTATGGATTATAAGAAACTTTTAGTTAAGATTGGCGGAATGATAAGCGTAGCTATTCTTACCGCCAGTATGACTGAGCTTGGTTATAATATAACACCGGAGGAGAAAGCTCTTCTTTTCCAATCAGTTCAACAAATAATTATGAGTATTAATTGATGGGAGACATCTCTCTTAGTCCGCTAGTAAGCGGTTATAATACAGCTATGATGAATAATAACCTAGACATCCTGTCGAACGTTATTAATGATCATGTCCTCCACCTTGATGGTGGAAATAACATTATGCGACAGGCTCTGGATATGAATAGTAATTCTATCCTCAACCTTCCAGCTCCTGCTGGCCCATCGTACCCTGTTCGTCAACAAGATCTTTCTGATGCTATTGCAGCAGTAATAGCTTTGATTGCTTCTAGTGGCAGTGGATCAGGAGAGGGTTCTGTCACTATTAATAAGACTAAAACTGTAGATGACTATGGAGCTGATCCTACAGGAGTTCTAGACTCTGGTCCAGCCTTTAGGAATATGTTAGCCGAGTTGGGTTATATCTATTGTTCGTTCAATAAGAAGTATAGGATTGTTACTAAGGTAGAAGCTATTGAAACTGACCTAGTAGTATATCTTAATAACTCCACTATCCTTGCTGACTTAGATGATTACGTCTTTTCTTTCTATACAGCATATACGAATCAACAAGCAGTAAGCTCTATCACTTCAGAAGCTATAGCTCTTGGTTCTGGTACTAGTGTAGTATCAGGAGTTGTAGTAGCGGATGTCTCTCAATATCAAGTTGGACAACTTGTTAAGATTATGTCTGACGACTTGTTAGAGGGAGGAAACCCTTCCGCTAATGAGACTAGAGGAGAGTGCTTTAACATTTCGTCTATCGACGTCCCTAATAGTAAAATCTATTCGTACAGTTCCTTCCGAGAAGTATATACTACTAACGTACAAGTGTGGACTGTAAATACTACACGTAAGTGTGTAATCCGTGATGGTTTCTTTGATGCTGTTAGAGGAAAGCCCGATACATATAACCAAGCAGTTATCTCCGTTATCGGAGCATACAAGCCCTTGTTTGCTAACCTTGCTTGTGAGTACAGCTACTCAGAATTTATCAAGATACAAGCAAGCTATGCTGCTCAAGGTAATAATCTTCGTATAGGAAACCTCCAGACAGCTTCCTCATTGTTCCGGTATGGTTACGGTATTGTAGAATATAGCTGTGAATATGGTATCTGGACTAACCTGTTTGGTTACTCACTCCGTCACTTATATACTACAGGTGTAGTAGGTCTTACTACTGTAACTACGGCAGGTATGCCTTGGAATCGTGGACGTACAGCTTTTAGTAAGATTAGTAATTCCATAGGATTTAACTGTGGTAATGGAGCCTTCTCTACACATGCTGATGCCTATCAGATTGAGTTTAGTAGCTGTTCTAGTATTGCTCCTTATAGTGGACCTAGTGGTGGTGCTGTAGGTTTTGCAATTCGTGGTTTACGTAATACCGTTAGAAATTGCTCTGTATATGGTAATACAATTGGTATTACTACCTTTGCCGAATATAACTCCCCTAATAATGGTAATGAAACATTAATTGAAAATTTCCGATATAATAGTACAGAGAATAGTGAAGGTACTAACGAAGCTATTTCAGTCAATGGTAAGTATGCTGGGTATAACATGAATTGCACTATTGTAAACCCAATCATTAATGGTGCAGAAAACTCTGCTTTTCTCATTAGCGTTCAATATGCTAAAGTTAGGATGGTTGGTGGTGTTATATATGCTCCTCAGAAACAACCAGCATCTAGCCCTACATCAGCATGTCGTGTAATAGAAATTGGTGCTGAAGCAAATCTAACTTGGGATGGTGGATGCATTGATTATCGTGGAGCGTTAGGTACAGCATTACGTACAGTCAGATTCACAGCTGATGGAGGAGCTTTTAGTTGGAAGAATGGTAGTGTTATATCTACAGCATCTGAAGATTGGAAATATATAGTAGACTTTAACCATAAAGCATCACTATCATCTATTTTAGGATTGGATGTAGCATTTGCTCCAACAGACTCAGATTATACACTTAATGGTGAAGTAGCTACAGGTAATATTATAGACTTTAGAATGTGGGGTGGTATCTTTGGAGGTAACTATGCTAAAGATGTCTCTACAGGATTGAGTAGCACTACTATAGACTTTAAGGCAGCTGGAGCTGAGAGGTTAAGTTATGTACATAGAATCACTACTGGCTCTTGTACAATAACAGCCATAGCTAGAAGTTTTATGCATAGACAACAATTAGTAATAACTAATCGTTATGACTCTACAGGAAACTTAACTATCAAGCATGATCCAACTTCTGGTGGTACACACTTAGGTGGAGCAGACATAGTAATACCTCCGGGTAAAAGTCTATTACTTATTTGGTATCCAGTACTTGGAGCACCAATTGGTGGTTATTGGACTGGTGCTAATATATAATGGCAAAATGTAAGAAAAAGAAACGGAGTAAGTAATGGCTTATACTTTTCAACAAGCTGCTTCTAACTCAACCACTGGAGCAACGTCGTTGGCAGTTACATTTGCCAACGCTCCTGCTTCAGGAGAGTTAATAGTAGCAACTGTTGCGACAAATAGTAGTACAGCTACAATTACTGCACCATCAGGGTTTTCAACTAAAGTAAGTAATGCCAATACTTCTCGGAGTATTGGTATCTACTGGAAAATAGCTGGTAGCAGTGAATCAACATCATACACTTGGAACTTCTCAGCAAGCATAGCAGCCGCTATTGTTATGAGACGATTCTCCTCAAATTATGGCTGGAATACAGATCAATCTGGAGGGGCTAGCAATTATGCTTGGGATAATACGTCTGTATCAAGCGTGTCTATGTCTATTACTACTACAGCTAATAGACTTGTAGTTGGTGATGGGTATAGTTCTAATACAACATCAACAAACAAACAATTAAATCCAAATAGTAACTGGTTAGATAATACTCTTCTATATTCTAACCGGACACGTTCAGCATATCGTACAGCAGCAGGTGGGGCAGAAACTTTAGGTTATCAATTAACTGACTCAGCTGTAGATACTCGTTTAGCTATAATGGCAGCTGAATTTGTAGAGTATACAACTAAAACAGCTAATGCTAGTACTAAGGCATTATCCACAAGTTGGAATGGTCGTAAATATTCTGATCCATCTAAGGTACCTTCTGCGGATACTACTCCTGATGCTTTCTCCTTTACTGATCAAACTGGTGTAGCACTAAGTTCAACAATTACATCAGCAGCTATTACTGTTTCTGGAATTAACTCAGCAGCAACTATTACATCCAGCGGTGGTACTTTTGATATTAATAACTCAGGTACGTTTATTTCGTCAGGTACTGTAAATAATGGCGACACTGTACGAGCAAGAGTGACATCAAGCAGCAGCAACTCAACTGCGGTTAACTGCGTTGTGACTATCGGAGGTGTTAGTGATACGTTTACAGCAACAACGCTATCTGGATCGTTTAGTCTCACTGCGCTCTATACGTTCGGTGGCGGCACCAACGGCGCAGCAGTGGGCATATTGAGCAAGCCAAATTCCGGCGAGGTGCAGACCTCCTACGCAGGCGGCTATGGGTCGACATACTCAACCGCGCAAACTCGCGGCGGAAGAACAACGTCAATTCGCACGACGATAAAAGCCGCGTCGGATGGAGACCCAAGCGATGTCGGCGCGGGAATGGGCCTTTTTGGTAGCAATATTACGCTACCAACGACTGCGCGATGTGGCGATGGCGATACGCTGCATACGATCATGGCGTTATATTTTGACCCAACATTTGACACGCACACAAATACCGGCGTTTTGAAATTTATTCGTTTCCTACAAGGCGATGGCACGTATGGACACCTCGACCACCTGATTTTGAATGACTACGGATACATCGAGGGCGACACCGCAACAGCTGGGCCGCATAGCCCGCACGGTTTTGCGTTCGGTAACGAGTCGGATCACAGCGGCGAGGTTTGGAAATCCGGTTACGGTTACGTGTCCGGTATTCGCTCTAACAGAAACGTAACGCGGGGTGCGTGGTGCATTCTCGAGTTACGGCAAAAATTCAGCACAAATGCTGCGACAGCATCGAGAACAATCTGGATTGACGGCCAGTTTGTCGTTGATTTCACTGGCAACACAAAAACCTATATCAATGAATCGGGATCGCTTGTGACGCTCACGGGCGGGCAGTGCGTAAACATTGGATCAGGGAAAACAATCGACACGATGCGCCTGTTTACGTACTGGAACGGCTACGCGCCAAAAGATCAGGGTGTTTATATAGATTCCATAGGTTTCTACAAAATCCCATCCGGCCAGTCTGACAACCTGCCAAACACAGATTCATACGGTAATAAATTTATTGGGTTGGGTGTAATATGACAACTGCAACAGGCTCGTTCTCAATTGATTTCTCAGTACTATCTGATACGAATCCATATACAAATGCTAATCTAACTGAGATTGGTGCAGGTCGTGGAAAGATTTTATCTGGGGTTTATCGTTGGGCAAGTGGAGCATCGTCTAGAACTGCACAAGTCTATAATGGTACTGTAAGTGGTAATCTAGCGGCTAAAATAGAGTTTAATACAGCTGCTGGATCTGGAGATGCGATAGCTGCGATAATTTGTGATACTAGTGGTAATGGATATGCTGCTGTATGTAATAGCGCAACATCATTATCATTAATACGAATTTCAGCATTAGCACAAGCTGATGTTTTAGGTTCTGGAAACCCTGCTGCATCAGCAGGAGACGTTATTGAGCTACGATTAAACCAAACCTCACATCTGCTTGAGGTTTACAAAAATGGGTCAACACTTAGTATTTCAGCTACAGACTCAACAGTAACAGCTGGATTAAAACCCGGTTTTATGGCTATTGCCGATAATACTGGTAATGCTACTATTAAGTCATTTGCACTTGATGGGTCAACACCATCAGGCCCGACAATAACAACAATCAGTGACTCAACACCTAATCACTTAGGCTCCTTAACAATCACTGGTACAGGTTTTCCAACTTCTCAAACTGGAAGTGCGGGAATAACCATTGGTGGTATTGCTCAAACAGTTACATGGAACACTAGTACATCTTGTAGTATTTCCAGCCTAGATGTTGGTACAAATAAGTATGGTACAAGTGTTAACATTATTGTTACTGATGCTTCAGGTAATGCATCATCTGGATATGCCACAACATTTTCTCCACGTTCTGGTGGTGCTTATGTTGACTTGTCAGGAACTCTGGCTAGTTCTGGTGTTAGACTAACTTCTACTCCCGACTTAGCCGCAGGAGACCAAATTGAGTATTATGGAGCAACTGGTGGAACAATTCCAACAGATGTAACTGTAAACTCTGATGGAACATATGATGTATCTTCTAGTGTAACAGCGTTTGTATTTAGGGTTAATAATGGAGCTGGTTGGGGAACAGCAGCTACAGAAACTATCGGCACACTTGCTACTATATCTTCAGCTACACCATCAGGTACTATAGGAACTCAAACTACAGCAACTGTTGGTGCAACTACAGATACGGTAAGTGGTACATTTTATTATGTACTGTCTGCTACTCAAGGTCATATCACTGGTGTTACAGCAGCTCAAATAAAAGCTGGAAATAACTCTAGTGGTACAGCAGCTCAGAAATCTGGCAGCAGTAGTGTAATAAGCAGTACTCCTTCTGTATCAGTAACTGGACTTACAGCAAATACGACATACTACTACGCAGTTGTACAAAATACTACTGCTGGAGATAGTAATGTTATATCTTCTGGTGTATTCTCTACTGCTGCTGCACCTGTAACATCAAACGAACGAAATATACATCAAGATATAATTCAACCAATATATAAACCAATAGGTAGAGCAATTTAATGTCAAAATATACAATTACGACTGCATCACCAACTACTACATCTTATGTGTCTAGAACAGAGCATGTTAACTTTGTAGTTAGTGGTACTTGGGGTAGTGGTACTTTAGCTGTGGAAGTTAAAGATACATCTGGGGATTGGGTAGCTGTTTATACAGATACTGCAAACTTTAAATATACGATTAAGATTGGTATTGGATCAGAATATCGACTTAACCTTACAGGATCTACAGGAGCAACACTCACGGCATATGATTTGTCTGTAAGAGCGTTGGCTAATGCACTATTCCTATGAAAATTGATAAGAGTAAACTTAGAGATTCTAGAGGCCATCCCCTCACTCAAAGCTTATTCTTAGAGATTGATTATTCTGAATCTGCTGTTTATACACTTAAAGAAGATGATCATAAGCTTAACGGGAAGGAATACCCTTCCCTTAAGCGTCTTTATTTAGAGTGTGAAGATCCTACAGAGTATGACTTTGCTAAGAAATATTTGCTTGGATGGAACCACTGGAAACGACTGCAAGAGAATAAAGTATTAAGAAAACATATCGAAGAGTGGAGAGAAGAACTTGAATATAAGATTCGATCTCAAGCTGTCCGAGATATTATTAATATGAGTGCTAACGAATCTGGTGGATTTCAAGCTGCCAAATGGTTAGCTGATAGAGGTTGGGATAAGCGTGCAGCTGGTAGACCAACTAAGAAAGATAAAGAACTTGAGGACAATTTTAACTCTCGTATTGAAGAAGACTTTAAGTCTGACTTTGAAAGGTTAAAAATTGTAAAGTAGGTAGGTATGTCTAGTGATGATCTGTGGTTAATCGAAGCCAAGCGTAAGCTTGATAAGATGCCAGAACAAGCTAAAGAAATGAGAGAAAGGGCTTTAGGAGATTTATTTTTCTTTGCTCAGCTTATGAATCCGGGATATATGTATGGTGACATACATAGAGAAATATTTACTTGGATGCAGGAGTATAATTTGTATGATGATAAAGGTGAACAAGCTGGTAATAAATTAACAATGTTACCTCGTGCTCACTTAAAGAGTCATATGGTAGCTACATGGTGCGCTTGGATTGTTACTAGGCATCCTGAGGTAACTGTACTATATCTATCAGCTACAGCTGAATTAGCAATATCTCAGTTATATGCAATACAAAATATTTTATGTTCACAAGTGTACAATCGTTACTTTCCAGAGTATGTCCACCCTCAAGAGGGTAAACGTGAAAAGTGGTGCTCTACATCAATCATGATAGACCACCCGAAGCGTGCTAAGGAAGGCATACGAGATGCTACAATCAAGATAGCAGGATTAACTACTAACACCACAGGATGGCACGCTGATATCATTATAGCAGACGATATAGTGGTTCCTGAGAATGCTTATACAGAGGATGGTAGAGACAGTGTAGCTAAGAAAGCTTCTCAATTTACATCCATACGTAATCCCGGTGGTATAACTATGGCGTGTGGTACACGTTATCATCCTTCAGATATCTATTCAATCTGGAAGGAGAGTGTCTATGAGGATTATGATGATGAAGGTATTCAGATAGGCACTAAACCTGTATGGGATGTAAAAGAGTATAAAGTTGAAGAAGATCAAGTATTCTTATGGCCTAGACGTATTAGAAGTGATGGAAAAGCCTTTGGATTTAATCTTAAAGTGCTTGCTAAGATTAAGGCAGAATATTTAGATAAGGTACAGTTTTATGCTCAATATTATAATGATCCTAATGATCCCAACTCTGAACGTATTAGTAGAGATAAGTTTCAATACTATGATCAAAGATTCTTAAAGAGAGATGGAAGTGTTTGGTATTATAGAGACAGAAAGCTTAACGTTTATGCAGCAGTTGACTTTGCTTTCAGCATGTCTAAAGGTGCTGACTATACAGCTATTGTTGTGATAGGGTTAGACTGTGATGGTAATGTTTATGTATTAGATATAGACAGATTTAAGACAGATAAAACCTACGACTATTTTAAACACATAGCTGATTTGCACTCTAAGTGGAAATTTAAGAAGTTAAGAGCAGAAGTATCTGTTGCTCAGAAAGTAATAGTTAACGGCATAAAAGACTATGTTAAGCGTGAAGGCATGTCTTTGGCCGTAGAAGAGGCTAGACCTAATAGGACTGAGGGTAGTAAGGAGGAGCGTATTGCAGCAGCCTTAGAGCCTAAATATGAGGCTCAGGAGGTATGGCATTATGATGGTGGATGGATTCCTGTCTTAGAAGAGGAACTTATTCTTGCTAGACCAGCACATGATGACGTAAAGGATGCTTTTGCATCAGCAATGACTATAGCTGTAGCACCAGCTAAGAGTTCTATAAACAGAGCCTTAGAATTCCTTGGTGGATCTAAAGGTTATAATAACAGATTTGGTGGAGTTTCATACCGTGATTAGAGGCGTTAAACGACTGTATGTTCCAATTTATGGTTGTATTGTTTATATAAGTTTTAATAGTAAATGCCTTAGTAAATATCTAAAAGATACGTATAAACTAGAATACTCTGCATTTCAAGGAGCTGCTGGTTTAGCTAGTGTCTATGAGTCTGACGACGGTAGTAGATTTTACTCTGTATACGTAGATAAAGAAGATTACTCTGTTGGAGTTCTATCTCATGAATGTGTACATTGTGCTTGGGATATTCTTAATGATCGTGGTATAGAGCTTTCGGCTGATAACCATGAAAGCCTAACATATCTAGTCGGATGGCTAGCAGAAGAAATAAATAAATATTATAAGACAGGAAAATAATAATGTCAGATAAAGTAGCTGAGCTACGAAGTTTACTTGATCAGGATGATCCATCCAGATGGGTAGCAAATCTTTGGGATAATCATAATCAACAACGTAGACCTTGGATCGAAGAGTGTTTAGAGCTTAGAAACTATATCTTTGCTACAGATACCTCTAAAACCTCTAATAGAAATTTACCTTGGAAGAACTCTACCACTACTCCTAAGTTATGTCAAATTAGGGATAACTTACATTCAAATTATATTAGTAGCCTATTTCCTAATGATTCGTGGTTAGTTTGGAAAGGATATAGCTTAGATGATTCAATTCATAAAAAAGCTAAAGCTATCGAATCATATATGTCAAATAAGTGCAGAGAAAGCCACTTCCGAACAGAAGTATCAAAGTTGCTTTATGACTATATTGATTATGGTAATGCGTTTGCTACTATCGACTTTGAAGCTAATTATAAAGTCAATAGCCTTGGTGAGTCTATTCCTGATTATATTGGTCCTAGGCTTCGTAGGGTTAGCCCTCTCGACATAGTTTTTAATCCGTTAGCCTCTAGCCTTAAAGATACATATAAGATTGTACGCTCTGTAAAGACTTTAGGGGAGATTAAAAAGCTAGCTGCTACACAACCAGAGCAAGCCTTTTGGAAGGGCGTGTTGGACAAACGAGAGGCTCTCAGACGGCATGGTGGGTATAGTGTAGAGGATTACCAGAAAGCTGTAGGATATAACGTAGACGGTTTTGGAAACTTATATGAGTATTACCAATCTAACTTTGTGGAAATTCTAGAGTTCTTTGGTGATTATCATGATACGGCTACAGGAGAACTTACAACTAATCGTATTATTACCGTAGTTGATAGGAAGATTGCAGTACGTAATGTAGAAATGCCTAATTGGTTTGGTCATACACCAATCTATCATGTTGGTTGGAGATTCCGTCCTGATAACTTATGGGCTATGGGTCCACTAGCTAACTTAGTTGGTATGCAATATCGTATTGACCACCTAGAAAACCTTAAAGCCGATGCTATGGATTTAGCTGTATGGCCAGCAATTGCTATTACGGGAGAGGTTGAAGGTAATGAGTGGGGCCCCGGAGCACAGTTCTTCTTAGACGAAGGTGGTAATATACAAGAGATTTCTAAAAATCTTAATGGTATTATAACTACGGATCAACAGATACAAACGCTAGAAGATAAGATGGAGCTATATGCTGGTGCTCCTAGACAGGCTATGGGTATCCGTACACCCGGTGAGAAGACTGCCTTTGAGGTTCAAAGTCTAGACAATGCTGCTGGTAGGATATTCCAAGAGAAGATCACTACGTTCGAAATAGAGCTTCTAGAGCCAAGCCTTAATGCTATGTTAGAGACGGCTGTTAGAAATATGGATGGTCACGATATTGTTCGTGTTATGGATGATGATCTTGGTGTAGAAATTTTTACTACTATAACTAGAGAAGATATTACAGCTGCTGGTAAGATTCGTCCTATTGGTGCTAGACACTTTGCTAAGCAAGCACAAGATCTACAGAACCTTACACAGTTAACTAATACGCCTATATGGGAAGCTATTAAACCGCATACTAGTGCAATACGTCTTACTAAGTTTATTGAAGATGTTACAGGGCTTAGTGCTTATAATATATTCCAACCAAACATTGCTATTAGCGAACAACAAGAAACTCAGTCTATGATTAACCAAGCTAGTGGTGACTTAGCTGCTAAGCAAGCTATTGATCCTAGACAAGCTATGCAAGACTACGCAGCAGCTGACGCGCAAGCGCAACAACAAGGACAACCACAATGAAAGTATCTTGGACTAAAGGTCTAGACGATCAACAGAAGACGGATGTAGAGCAGAGTTTTAACTCTGCTACACTTCTTCGTAGACGTTTGATAGAAGTTTTAGAGGATAAGATTAGTTCCACTTCGTCTGTGGCCAGATCTAAGTCGTCTTACGACACACCTAACTGGCCATATTTACAAGCAGATTATGTAGGCTACGAAAGAGCATTATACGAAATAATTGAACTTGTAAAAGATTGATATACTAAATAGCGACATTTAAGGTATTATCTTCCGAAGGAAGGAATATAAGATAATATATAATATTAATAATATATAATAAAGAATAATAATATAATATGACAGACCAGTCAATTTTTGATAATAATGTAAAACAACCAGAGACACCCTCTGAAAATGTAACTTCGTCTAATGATCCTTATGCACACCTGCTTGGCGTTATTAAGAACGAATCCGGTCAGCAAAAGTATTCCTCAGTAGAAAAAGCTTTGGAAGCTCTAGCTCATTCGCAAGGTTATATCCCTGAGTTAAAAACTAAAGTAACCGCTCAAGATGAGATTATTCGTACTTTGCAAGAAGAGCTTGCTAAGCAAAAAACTGTAGCAGACTACTTAGATAAATTTAATGATCAGAAAGGGAGTATGCCAGCAACACAACCTGCTGCTCCAGCATCACCTTCACTAGATCCTAAAGCTATCGCTGATATTGTTCGACAAACTGTCGAAGCTAAAGAACAAGAAAAAGTGTTCTCCGAGAATGTTAACAAAGCTCAGTCAGCTCTTGTTAAACACTTTGGAGACAAAGTTGGTGAAGTGTTGGAAACTAAAGCTCGTGAGCTTGGCATCTCAAAAACAGAGATTGGACAATTAGCTGGTAAAAGTCCAGCAGCAGTTCTAGCTATGTTTGGACTGTCCTCACAGCAAGGTGGCTTTAACTTTACCACTGGAAGTATTTCAATTCCACCTTCCGCACCTCAGAAAGATGAGCCTCTAGCTCCCCCGAAGAAATCTCTATTAAGAGGGGCAACCGCTAAGGAACAAGCTGAGTATATGCGGGAGATTAAGAAAAACGTGTATAAGCAATATAATATTGAATATAAGGATTAATTTAGATGCAACTTAGTGATAATACCCGAGCGTTTGTTGAGTCTACTCAATACTCGCAATTTATTCTAATGAACCTGCATGACGGACTTCTGCCTGATACGTTCTATCGTAACGTAGCAGATTTCGGTTCAGGTGATACTCTCTACATCAAAACGATTGGTACTGTAACTTTGCAGGAAGCTGCTGAAGATGCACCGCTGATCTATAACCCGATTGACACTGGTACCATCTCCATGACTATCACCGAATATAAAGGTGATGCTTGGTTTGTTACCGATGATCTCCGTGAAGACGGTGCTCAAATCGACTCTCTGTTGGCTGCTCGTGCTGCTGAGTCCACTCGTGCAATTCAAGAAGTATTTGAAACTGACTTCCTGAAAACTGGTGCTCTCTACTACGCAACTGGTGGCACTGGTGCTTCTAGCCCCAACAACATTAACGGCTTCCCTCACTTGATCCCACCGTTGAACACTAACAAGTGCTTCGAGTTGGCTCAGCTGATTAAAGCTCGCTTGTCTTTCGACAAGGCTAACGTTCCTTCTGCTGGTCGCGTGTTTATTTGTGACCCTGTTGTAGAAGCTACGTTGAACAGTTTGGTAACCATTACCAGCACCATTACTCCTTTTGCTGCTCAGATTATTGAACGTGGTTTGGCTTCTGGTCAACGCTTCGTAATGAACCTGTTTGGCTGGGATATCATCGTAAGTAATCGTCTGAACATTGGTACGTACTCTGATGGTACCACGACTGTTACCTCCGGTGTAGGCAACCTGTGTATGTGTATTCTGGATGACCAGACTAAGCCTATTATGGGTGCATGGCGTCGTATGCCAAAATCTGAAGGTGAGCGTAATAAAGACCGTGCTCGTGATGAACACGTTGTACGTTGCCGTTATGGCTTTGGTATCCAACGTCTTGACACGATGGCTCTGCTCCCTACCTCTGCAACCGCTATTGCCTAATAGGAGATAATAATGGCTGGTTTTGAAAATAGCGCTGGTCTCGGCGTTAATAACTTTTATGGTCCTCGTGCATCTGGTAAAACTGCTGGTGTGTTGGAAACCGATGGTGCTGTCAATGAAGTGGAGATTGTAATTGACTCTGCTATGATTGGTGGTACTGGTGTTCAGGTAGTTAAGCTACCTAAAGGCATCAAAATTATCAGTGCATATGCTAAAGTAACTGAAGCATTCTCTCTTGGTGGTACGACTCCTACTATTCTGGTAGGTACTTCCACTTCTGAAGTAACTAACGGTTTTGTGGTAAGTAAAGCTCAAGCTGAAGCAGTTGGCACCTATGACGTTTCCTCTACCATTACTGGTACATGGGCTTCTCAATTGTCCACCTCTGCTACCACGACTGTTGGTTATGCTCTTGGTGGTACTTCACCGACTAAGACCTCTGCTGGTAAAGTAAAGGTTCTTATTCGTTACATCCGTATTGCGTAAGCAATGTCGAGCTAGTTACTACTAGCTCTCCTCTAAGGGGCCGGTCGGGAGTTCTCGGCCGTTGCCCCTTTTTTATTATGTGGTGAAAAATGGCTAAGAAAACCTTGCTTGAAATTGTTCAGGATATTCTGAACGATATGAATGCAGACCCAGTAAATAGTATAGAAGACACTATTGAAGCTGGTCAAGTAGCTATGATCGTTAAGAGCACGTATGAGTCATTGGTCAATAATAGAGATTGGCCTTATCTTAATCGTACCATACAGCTCACAGGTTTAGCTAACCCCTACCTCCCTACTCACGTACAACTTCAAGACAATATCAAAGAACTTATCTTTGTAAAGTATGACTGTATCAAACCGGGAGAAACCCGGCATAGATATACAGATATGAAGTATATTGATCCAGACAGTTTCTTACGTATGACTAACATGCGTAATAGTGATGACCCTAATACACAGCTTGTAGCTGAACTATCTGGCTTCCCAATCCTACTATTAAAGAACAAAGATCCAGAATATTACACATCGTTTAATGATACACAGATAATCTTTGACTCCTACAACAACCTTATAGACTCAACTATACAGACAAGTAAGATTCAAGCATACGCTCAGATTACTCCGGGTTGGAGTCATACAGACAATGCAATACCAGACCTACCTCTAGAAGCCTTTCCTTTGCTCGTAGAGGAGTCTAAGAGTAGGGCTATGTATAAGCTTAACCAAGCCACTGATGAGAAGTCTGAACAAGAATCTAGGCGTCAGAATAGATGGCTTAGTAGGAAGTCATACAGAGTTAATGGTGGAATGCAATATCCTAACTACGGTCGTAGAGGGTATTATAATAAAGACGTAACATTTGAGAAGAATAAATAATGGAAATTGAATATAAAGGTTATAAGATTATTGGTGACAGAGCTTATGGCTACTACGACATTCAGCATACTGGTAAGGGTTCCCTTCCTAAAATGTTGTCTGGTAAGTACACTAAAACCTCTGTAGCTAAGCAAGATATTGATACATACATCTCTAGTAAAGAAGATAAAGAACAAGCTAAATGAGGTAGTAAATGCCACGCAATAATAAGTTAGCAGAAGTTAACAATTTTACTGGTGGGTTGGTAACTGAAGCTAACCCGTTGGCATTTCCAGAAAATGCTTCATTAGATGAAGAGAATTTTGAGCTTAATAATAATGGAGTTAGAAAACGTAGGTTAGGATTTAACTACGAACCAAGCAATACCTCAGTTAACTCTGGCAGTCAAACTATGGCATATGGTCTTTATGCCACTACCAGTTTCTTATGGCAATCTCCGGGTGGTTTTACAGATAAGAAGTTCTTAGTAGTTCAAATTGGACATAAGGTGCAAGTATTCGATACCAGCATCTCTCCACTATCTTCTGGTGTAATCTATACAGTACCACTCACCCTTGGGGAGTTTGCTACAGATAGGTTCTCTTATGCGGCTATAGGTACATCACTAGTAATTGCTACTGGATATGCTAATTTATATAGGTTAGATTGGGATGGTACATCAGTATCTACAACGACGATAGATATCAAAGTAAGGGATACTGTTGGTGTACAAGCTTCTATTAATTCCTACTCTGATGTTGGAGATGCTGACTTAGCTAGCTTTAGGCCAGACCCAGATAATGCAACTCCAGCTTATTATTATAACCTGCGTAATCAAGGGTGGGGTATTCCAAGACCACTAAACGCCTCTTGGATAACTGATGATGATGTTTACGATCCAATCACAGCTTTCTTAATACAAACTGGTGGTGGTAGTATAAGTGCTTCATCAGTATTGCCATCAATATCTGATAGTGTAGTTGCACAACTTTATCCCGACGCTAATGCAACAACAAACAAGTTTATTGATAGGTTTGTTGTTATGCAAAGTGTTAAAAACCCCATTGGTACTATGTTAGCACCAAAGGGCCATTATATTATCTCTGCTACTAGCAGAGGATCATCTAGATGGTCAGAATTCCATAGATCAGAAAGTACATTTCCTGAATTAGATGTAATAAGTACTTCAGGTTACGCCACTAAAGCTGATCAATATCGCCCAGCAAAAGTTGTCTCTAGCTTTGCTGGAAGAGTATTCTACGGCGGTATGGCAAGACTATCAGCAGCTTCTTCTTGGGATTACGACACTAGATCACCACAAGTAAACACCCACATCTACTTCTCACAACTAGTAAATAAGGTTGGAGATATCGTAAAGTGCTATCAAGAGGGTGACCCTACGTCTAAAGACGCTCCTGATCTTATAGACACTGATGGTGGCTTTGTAGTTATAAAAGAGCTTGACTCTGTTGTTGGGATGGTAAACATTGGAAAGGCGCTATTAGTCGTAGCCAACAATGGTGTATGGTCCATAGCTGGTGGTAACAATTATGCCTTTTCAGCAACTAACTTTAGTGTAACAAAAATAACAGAGCACGGCTGTTCATCACCGGGATCTATTGTTGTAGTAGATGGATCATTGATGTATTGGGGTGATGATGGTATATATCATATTGCATATGATCAATACAATGATTTAAAAGCTACTAACATAAGTAATGCTAAGATAAATAAGCTATACAATACTATAACAACTTCAGAGAGATCATATGTAACATCTATGTATGATACATATGAGAGAAGAGTACGTTGGTTATATCATAGCACTATCGGAGTTGTTGATTATACATACGAACTAATCTTAGATATGAATATTGGAGCCTACACGAAACACAGGATAGGTAATTACGCCCTAACTAAGGTAGTAGGTATTGCTGAGGTAGTTCCATATAAGTTGGCTAGTAAAGATACATATCAACGTAATATATATATCATAGATAATGATAGGACACAAGCTGGGTCTGTTAATAAAAACTACTCGTTCGGCTATTACTATGATGACACCTTCTACGATTGGGGTAGTGTAGACACTCCAGCATACATTCAGACTGGCTATAATAACTCAGGAACCAACCTGCTTAACAAGCAAGTACCTTTCCTCAATGTTTTCCTAGAACGTACTGAGGACGGTTTTACAGCTTCTGGTGGTGACTTCATTCCTAAACATCAATCCTCTTGCTTAGTACAAACTATGTGGGATTGGTCAGATAGTGTTAATAGCGGAAGGTGGGGTCCACAGTTCCAAGCTTATAGATATAAACGGCAGTATTACGCTTCGTCAGTTTCTGATACATATGACTATGGTCAGACAGTAATAGAAACCAAGAATAAGCTTAGAGGTAAGGGTAAGGTATTAAGTATATCTTTTACTACAGAGCCGGGTAAGGATTGTCGTATAATTGGTTGGTCAACAATGGTGAGCACTGATGGAAGAGCTTGAGAAGAGTTTTTATAAAGATGATAACTTTGAGTTATCATATCAAGAGATAGATGATAGGGTTTTTATACATTGCAGGGTCATTAACTATGGACGCAAGATATATAAATTAATGTTGCTTAAATATATAGACCTGAAGGAGTATTTGTTTGGTATTGGCTATAATAAAATTAATGCCATAACATCAGATGACAGGCTTGTGTATGTCCTCGATAAAACTGCAAAGTGTATAGCTCATTTAGATTATAATAATAAAAGTTGTAGGGTATATGAGGTGGAATTATGGGAGACTCAGTAACCTTATCTATAGTTAGCAGCGTTGCTTTAGGTATTAGTGGAGTAGCTGCATATCAAGCTAATAAAGAAAATAGGGCAGCATATAAGGATCAGAAGAAAGCTAACAAAGTCAGAACTGCTGCTGAGATTAATGCTGACAATGCTAGAAAACAACAAGCAGCTAGGGAAGCTCGTATTAAACGAGGTCAGATACTAGCTCAATCAGAAGCTACAGGTGGTCAAGGAAGCTCTAGTGAAGCTTCTTCAATAGACTTACTTACTACCAACTTTGGAATACAAACAGCGTTTATGGATTCTCAAGCTGCTGCTTCTCAAGCAGTCACAGGGTACAGTAACGATGCTGCAAAGCATAACCTAAACGCTCAGAATGCACAACAGGTAATGCAGTTGTCCAATAGCATATTTGGAGCAACTGCTCCAAACTCCTCATTATTTAAAGGATAATAATATGCCGAATATACCACAACTTGGTCAGTCAATCTTGTCTCAACCTATTGATGAACCAATCAGTCTTGACAGAGCTAGTGGCGAACAACCACTATCTTTGAGTGATATAGCTGGTGGTAGGGATACACAACCACTTCCACCACCAATACCAAATGATGCTGAAGCTACAAACTTCTCATCAGCTGTAGCTGCATTATCAGGTAATCAAGAGGATGTGATTAAAACCTACTTAGATGTGGATAATGAGCTTAAAACTACTGGCGTATCACCTACAGCTAACAGCATTATGGATGGCGTATATAAGGATTGGAACGAAGGAAATTATGCCTCTATGAGGTCTATTCTGGCTGACCCTAATATACCAAATAGTGTAAAGAATGATGCCATAAAATATATGGCCCAAGCTCATAAGTCTACACCACATCCGATGACTATTGTTGCTGAAAAAGCAGCAGCTTCTTACGAACCTAAAACAGATGATGAGGGTGTATCCCACTTCAATGTGATAGACAACTTCAACTCGTTTATGGACTCTCGTCAGAAGATTCAAGACGAGTATAATAAACTAGCTATACAGCATAATGGTAAGATGTTTGACTCTATCAGTCACGGTCTTAAAACTATAGGGTATATATTCATTCCCGGAATGCGGGGCAGTGTTTCTGCCAAAGTTTATAACGAACTTAAAGCTAATCCTGATAAGGTTTTTAACTATGCTCAGGGCGTAGCTCTTCCGGGAACATTAAATCAGAAGTTGGTTGATTATGCTAGGGGACTTCCCAATGATGTAATAGTTGATGCTCATAAGATAATCTTTGAAGCATTAAACTCTACAGACCTCAACATTGTGACTAATGATAACGCTTTTGCTATAATGAAGCAAGCTCGTGAAATAGTTACAGATGGTTATACAGACCATGAAAAATATCTAGATAACCTATTTGGTTTGATAGATATTGCTGTAGTTTTAGCACCTGGAAAAGTTCTCACTATGGGAACTAAGATTACTAAAGCATTGCCGAGTGGAGAAGAGGCTGTTAAGGCTCTTAAGATTAAGGGCCAAATAGATCAGAAATCTTTGGGGGTTGTCTACGAAGATACCAACCCTGATAAGTTTAGGGATGCTGCTAGTGCAGCAATTGATAGTCCAGAAGCTGCTAAAGCTTTATTCAACTCTGATAGTCATACTGTAGCCGCTCACTATACCCTCCCATCTATAACTGATAGTGATAAAGGGTTTTCTATAGTAAGCAAAAGCCCTGTACATGATCCTTTATATAATGCTGCCAAAGAAGAGCTTATGAGCATCTTCTCTGGGACTGCTGGACTTGGGTTGTCTAAAGATGAAAGAGCACAGGCTGCTATCTCTCGTATAGAGAGGATGCAACAAGTAGAGAACGTAGTCCCTCGTGTTGGAGAGTTTAATTGGGTTGTACAACCTGATGGATCAGTTCGCATACATGGGAACTATGGTACTATCTCTGGTGGTTGGGCTGACCCTGAAGTGGCTTTAAACACTGTTAAGCAAAGTTTGAGACATCTAGGTCTGCCTGATAGTGCGTTTACTGTTAATGCTAAAAATACTACTTACTACAAGAGCTTGCCTAAAACTCGTAAAGGTGCAACACAGTTTAATAAACAGGGTGTGGTCGATACATCTAAAGGTGAGGGTGGTAAGGCTACAACATATACGGTAAGTGTGGATGACCACTACATATACAACTCTGCTGATGTAAAAGACTTTGAAGTACCAGACGTCAAGCATAACTATTTTTCAGGAGATTCCAGTCTTGTTGGTGAGCAGTTTAACATTGGTAGACTTATCTTTCCTTGGACTTCAATGTTTGACAAAACTATACAGGGGGGTGCTTCTAACGCTGTTAATATGTCCTCTCGTATGGAGGCTGTGTTAACTAAAGTAGCTGAAAGTAGTTTGTCTAAGTTGTCTAAACTCTCTCGAAGAGAAAAGACTGAGGTAATGGAAGAGCTAAATAAAATTAACATTACTCAAGTTAGACCTGATATACATGACCTTAAGGCAAGAGGTTTTAGTGACGAACAGATTGATGCTCTGAATGATGTTGGTCATGTACAAGATATTAGTTGGCACGCCTCTAACCTAGACGCTGTAGATCATAATATCAAGGCTGGGAAGAAAGTTATTACTAACGATAGCGGTGAAACCTTCATGACAGCTAAGCCTGTACATGAGAAGAACCCTGTTATTAATCAACGAGTGAAAGCTCTTGATCTAGAAACTGGCGCAATCAGGAATGTTGATCCAGAAGAGATAAAAGCAGCATATACTAAAGGTGGTGGTTTAGCAGAAGTTGAAGAAGGTGTAATGGTTGGTGAGGATGCTGCTGACTATGTAATAGTTAATGGCTCTAACCACTATATGCGTGATCTTCGATATAGTGATCAGCTTGTGGGTTATAAGGTTGGTTATGCTCCTACTAAATATACAGACCCAGTATTTATCATTAAGCAGTATGTTGATAAAGATGGTATGCTTAATCCTAAGTATGACAGAGCTGTTGCTGTAGTAGGTAACTCTGCTGCTGCTCAGAAAGCAATAGCCAAGCTTCAAAGAGATAATCCAGAAGCTAAGTTTGCTAGACGATATGGTAGAGATAAACAAGATATTAGTACAGCTAACTTCAGAGATAATGGTTCACTAGGCAGACATAGTACACAGAAGATTAGAGGTCAAAGGCTTTCTTCTGTAGACGATAAGTATGACCTTACAGAGAAGACAGCTTCTGTTATGAACCCTGTTGATGCTACGTTAAGCAATATTAGATCATTATCTAATCGTATTGGTACGAGACCATACTTAGAATCTCAGAAAGCTAGATTCATGCAATCATATGAAGAGTTCTTGAAGCCCAATCGTTTCGGTAGAAAGGAATATCCTTCCTCTATTCAAGAACTAGCAGATAGAACCCTTGGCGGTGATCCTAAGAAACTTGCTGATGCAAGATTGATGTACCAGTATATTAGGAGTTTGGAGAAGGGTACAGTAAACTTGATGGATAAAAGTTTGCAAGGCATACTGCTTGCTGGTGGTAGGGCTTTTGGAGAAAAAGCTTTTAAAGAGGCTGGTAGAAATGCTGGATTAGCTTTTAAATACGGTTATTTGGAGAATAAGTTTATAGCTGCTTCACAAGCTATGAAACCTTTAGAAACTATGAGAAGTCTTGCTTTCCACTCGTTCTTAACTACTTTCCCTATGAGACAGTTTGCTATTCAAGGACATCAAGCCCTTCAAGTTATTATAGCTTATCATCCTAGAGTGTGGAGAAAGACTGGCTTAGGGACTTCATTCCTATCGCTGAGACATATGGGGTATGCTAAGCCGGGAAGTGCTACGCATACTAAGATGATGAAGCAGTTCAACATGTCTGAGGCGGAAGTTGAAAACTTTTATCAACAGTTCATTCGTTCAGGTCTAGTTGCTAACATCGCTAACCATAACATGGTAAGTTCAAGTATTAGGGGTTTGACAGAATCTTCTATGTCTGAAGGACTCCTTGCAAAAAGTGTTATGGCTGTGCCTAGAGCAATGGCTAAGTATGGTAAGAAGTATGGATTTGATCCTGGTGAATTTGTAGCTAAAGCGACTGGGTGGACAGCAGAATATGCTGATAGGGCTTATAAGGCTGGATGGAAGCATAACTTTAAACACTCTGACTACGAGTCTATGGCTAATGCTGCTGATAACCTTACGTCAAATATGAACAATGCTGGAGAGATGTTGTATAATAAAAACATCTTATCTATGTTTATGCAATTCCAACAAGCTCCTCATAAGGCTATTATGTCAATTACGCATAGACAACTAACTGCTAGACAGAAGTCTGCTATAGTTGCCTCTAACGCAGTGTTGTACGGCGTCCCTTCTACTTTTGTGTATACATGGCTTAAGGATAATGGTTATAGTACTACAGCAGAAGCTACGAGAGGTGCTGAAGATCTAATCCTTAATAAGCTGTGGTCTTATGGTGTAGCAGGTTTAGACCTATTGGCTGATAAGCCAGAAGAGTTTAAAAGGGATCTTGAGAACAATGCTGGTATAGATTTCCAAGGAACATTTGTCCCATACCAAAGTAATATTGTTAGTATGTGGGCTGACTTGTTGACTTCTGGCCTTATGGCTTATGATAAAGCACCTAGCCTATCGTTGTGGGTTGGAGCTAATCCGCGTATAGGTAAGCTGATTGAAGATTTGACAATGTTTACAGGAGTATTTAAACAACCATTAGATCAAGTAGTGGATGGTTCGGTAATCTTAAGAGATTTAGCTGATCTATCTAATGGTACATCACATCTGTTTAAAGGTTGGTTAATGCTTAATGGTCATGCTAAAACTGATAGCTCTGGCAAAGTGTTGTTGGATAACCCGACCGTAGGTCAATCATTAGCTCAAATGCTATTTGGTATTGGCACACATGCTGAGAAGGATATATATGCAGCAACTGATATAAGGCTTTCAGCTCAAAAGAATTATAAAGCTGATATCGAAAAGGTTGTTAAGAATATGTACTCTAAAATGTCTAGAAGTGATATTAAGTTTGATGAAGCTAAGCTTACTCTTACTGCACTAGCCGTCATGAGAGACTTCTGTAAGAATGACTCAGCGTGTTATAACGAATTTAGCCAACAGATGAAGTATCATATTAATGGTGGATATGTTGGTAATGCCTTTAGGTTAGTTGGTATGATGCCTGCACAGGCTATTACAGCTCAACTAAGAGCTAGTGTAGCTAATGCCTCAGATCAAGAGAAAGCTTCTATGGAAGATATGATACAGTCAATACTTAATGCAGAACAAGAACCTTTTGGGGATAATGAGGATTAATAATGGTAGGAATATTCTCGGCTGAGTCATCTCAGCCATTACAAGGGAGTGCTGTCACTCCCAAACAAGCTCCTGAGATGCCCAAGAATATGCTCTTGGGTATGCTCGCTGGAGCTGTGGGAGTTGGTGCTGATATCTTTAAGCACCAACAATCACTAGACGCTGATCAAGCTATTAGAGATCAAAAGACTGCTGCTGATGCTGCTAAGAACAAAGTAATATCAGATGTAAGTGTAAGATATTCTAATATTGTACAAGCTCAGATGTCTGGTGGGATGACGGACAGGCAAGCATACTTAGAGATGAACAAAATCTGGCAAGATGCTAACTTAAAATATTCAGAGTATGGGCAAGACTTAGCTAAGCTACATGCTCAAGCTATGGGTAACGGTTTTGCTGCTAGGGAGTTTGATAAGTTAGATTTCAGTGAGAAGTTGTTTCAACAGCAAGCTGATGCTGCTAAAGACTTTATTCCGGTGGGTGCTACTAGAGAGCAACAAGAGGAGGGAGTTAAGAAGTGGCAAGCACAACAAGCTTTCGTTGAGATGATGAAGAATAGTAGTAGTGAAGTAGCTCTGTATAATCAGCAACTAAAAACACAAGGTATTCTTACTAGTAATGAAAGGGCTAGACTGGCCTTGCAAAAAGAGACGGCTGAGAAAAACTCTAGAGATGCTTTCTTTGGTTGGGCTTCTGGTGCTTATGATTCCATTAACACTCAAGCGATGAATATCGTTAAAAGCGTTCAAGACGGAGACCCTAAGAGTATAGCAGAAGCTAAGATTGCTTTAGATGCATTGAAGAGAAATACTCAGAACGACATTCTTAAGATTGCTCCTGACGGTGACTTTAGTAGGCAAACATCTGAGTTGTTAGGGATACTAGATACTTATAAAGAGATAATTGGTAATGGTCATATTACTAAAGAGATGAATGAACAACTTAGTGCTCAGAAGACTAAGGCTCTGTTTACTCTTAACTCTAAGATGTCAGACGAAGCTCGTATGTATGTATATGCTTCTAACCTACTCCCCGGATTTACTTCTGTTGCTAATAAAGCTTCCAGTTCTTTAATAGACACTATCGAAAGTATCAGTGGTGTTTATAATAAAGGTAGGTTAGACAACGCTCTTAGTGATAAGCCAGAGGATATTGCTAAAAACAAAGCTGCATTTAATACAACCACCGAAGGTACATTAAACGTTCTTGATAATCCTTATACACCGCCTAATCAAAGAGCAGCGGCTATTAAGGAAGGTAAGTTGTTAATGGACAACATGCTTAAAAGTATTGTTGATCAATCTAAGAGCGGGTCTGTAAGTTATCAAGCAATAGAGCCTTATGCTCTGTTCTATGCAAGCCCCAACGGTAAGAGGTGGTTGGAAGAGGTTAAGGTTGATCCAGCAACTAAGGATGCTTTTGCAACAGTAATACAGAAATACTATTTAAATCGTGTGCAAACTACGCTTAGTAGGTCTTGGAAAAACGCTGAGCCATCTAGCTCTGTCGGGAACAGTATGATGCAACTTCCTGCTGATGCTAATAACTTTGGTATAAAAGATTCTTATAAGGTCTCTTTTAATGGAAGCAGCATTGTTCTGGAGCCTAAGAGTGGTGTTGATAGGCAGTCGCTAATTAATCATGCTGATAATGCGGCTAAGTTTCAATCAACCCTTAATACATATGCTAACCTTTGGGCTAACATACAAGGTATGTCTATGAAGGATGTATATGAAACTATCGTTCAACCAACAGTCTTCGGAGTAAAGCCAGAGGGGACTAAGAATGCACCTTGATGTTCCTAATTGGATACAAGCAGGAGTGGTAGTAATTAGTCTAGCCTTTGGTGCTATGGGTAGTTACTACTCTATTGACAATCGTGTTAAGAATGTAGAGGGGAAAGTAGCTGAACTCCCACAGGCTGTAGGAGAGCTTAGAAGTGTTGTCAAGAATATTGACGAGACGATGAACAAGCTACAGATTACTATAGCTGTAATGGAAGTGAAACAGAATATCTCTGATAAAGAGAAAGAGAAGGGAGCCAAATAGGCTCCCTTTCTTGTTTATGGTGCAGTTAAACTAACTTTAATAAGGGAGGGAGAATTAGGAGGAGAGAATGAAACCTTAGCAATATTAGAGTCGGCTGACTCAATACCATTAGTATCAACTGTACGCATTACATAATTCTTAGAACCAGTAATACCAGTAAGTTTAAATGATGTTGCTGTAGCAGCAGGTGAAGCTACTAGCGAATAGCTAGAAGTACCTTTAGCATATATCTTATACCCTCCAATTTCGTTTGCTTCAAGTGTTGTACCATCAGCCCTTAGGGTAGGTACATCCCATGTGAACAACACGTCTCCAGCCATTACAGGGCTTCCTACAAGCATTGCCATCAATGCTAAAATCTTCTTCATACATTCCCTACATATTGTTTATAGTTTTTAACAAACTCTTCAACAGTCCCTTTACCAAGAGGTGTGTTATAATACTTCTTCCAATAGGCTCCTAACGCTTGTACATTATTAGGATCAGGGGGAATAGGCTCTTCGATTGAATAGTATTTAAGGCGGCATACTATAGTCTGAAAAGCTAAATCACGGACTAGGTTTTCTTCTATAGAGAAGAATTCGTTGTAGTATCGGTCTAAGTATCTACCATACTTACTATCTAGCCAAGCCGCAGTCGCAGGCTCAATCTGATATATACCCAGAGCTGGTCCATTCACTTGGTGAATGTAATGCCCCATACGTGATTCTTGAGCTGCTGTCCCCAACAGCAGATTAACTGCTGAAGGGCTATACAGATTAATATCTTTCAATACAGGTTCAATAATGTATTGCTTTAGTTGTGATGCCATCATTGTTCATATCGCCAACTATTGTTCTCATGACAATCTGTGTAACCCTCAGAATAACCTTCACTATAACCCTTATCATAGCCTGAATCATATGATTCAATATGTAGGTTACAAATATAGGTTAGAAACTCCTCCTCACTCATATTGCCACTAAGAACTAGAGCATACACTTCATAATCTTTCAAATCATTAAATCCCACAAAAATTCACTCCAAAAGGTGCGTCAATATCTCCTACCTTAACGAGAGAAGCCTTTGCAGGCTTCTCCCTCCAGTAAAGTCCACCATCTTTATACTCTAAGTATTTATTAAACAGAGCATATCCCCCCTTTACATGAATCGTTTTCTTCTATTACCAAACCTTCAATAGCTTTAACATCTTCGTAAGGCATAGGAGTTATTGGCTGACCTCCACGTGAGCCGTCTGGATAGAAAGTGAAGCCTCTAAGTCGTTGAGCATATAATGCCAGAGTTCTTGCATAGTCTTGAACTTTGTCTTCATTGTTAAAGTCGGTACCCCATCCCGGTAGGTTACAGGTGGATGAGATTGCCATGTCAACGTAATCTTGTACGTCTGCTTGGAACTTAACTCTTCGCTCAAAATCTCTTGAAAGGTCAATGGCGGTTTCAATTTTATCAGGATCAACTCCTGTCTCCTCAATAATAGTCTTAGCTGTTGCATCAATACAAAACTGAGCGTGCCAAACATTACCTTTAAGGTAACGTCTCTTATACGCCACAGAGTATATTGGTTCTATACCAGTGGTAGTGCCAGCAAGAATACCAATAGTCCCAGTTGGAGCAATTGCTCTATAAGCAATGGGTCTAGAGATACCAAGTCTATCACACAAGCTGTCAGCACCAGCTTTACTTTCCCATTCATAAGCGGCAAGCCATTCATGCAATTCTGGCACCACTTCATATTTATATCCTCTTTGTAAAAGCCACTCATGGATACCCATGAGACCTAATCCAAGTCGTCTATTCTTTTCTCTAACTTTGTAAACCTTCTCGAAAGGTAAGTCTGCTTTAAGTGTTCCACATACGAGGAACTTAGACGCCATATTAACGACATGAGCAAACTCACGCAAATCGCTAATACGAGAAAGGTTGACACTTCCAAGATTACAAACATCACTATCATCCGAACTGGTTACTTCTGTACCTGTCTTGTTACTAAGGGTTAGTCATTTCTGCTAACCTCTTCACATTCCTGTGAAGCACAGACTATATCATCACCCGTTAAAACGGGGCTAACTGTACGGATAAGCTTGTAACTGAACGATGGTTTTATGTATGGGGCAACCCCCAACATAAACTTTTGTACATCCTTCCCACGTAGTCGTAAGAAAAAGTACTTACCATGTCTGATTATATTCCACTCCAAACCTAAATTATCTTTTAGAGCCTTCTTCAAGATAAACTGATCGCCATATGATAACCTCTTCATATTCAAGGTTACATTATAACTTTCGCTTACTAATCCCTTCTTTGGATTTGGCTTCTCTGTATAAAGAGAGCCATCACACATATAGAGAATTGATAAGGCCTCAAAATCCAAAAGTTTTAAGGAGTGTGGATCAAGCCCTTTATAGTTATCAGTGTAGATTCTGTCTCTTAGTGTAGTAAAGGTCGGATGAGTTTTTGTGGTTATGTTTAGGGTTGGCTTTCTACCTTCCCTCTCATCCTTAACTACCCTTATCTTAGCCTCTGTCACTTCGTTAAGCACAGAGGAAACCCACTCTACATAATCTCTGTTAGCCTCAAGCATGTTCATAACGAACCTGCAATTGTTGCCACTATAATAGACCCCACCATCACCTAAAGTAAAATAGGTGAGAAGTTTAGTTAGTTGTTTCTTATCCATAGTCGTTACACACCTCATATCGAGTTAGCACGGGATTGTCCGTTCTGGATGTTCCCCGTTTTTAAGTTAGTTTTCAAAACAGCTCACGCTGCTAGGGCGCTAATAGTTAACGCATTACGTCCAGTCTCATTCTCCTTAGACCCAAAGTTGAAGGAAAACCCTGGCTCCGCAGTCTTAAGAGCCTGACGCACATTAGTGATAAAGACTTCCGGTAGCAAGCCTTTTGATAGCTCCTCAATGAATTTGTTGTCATAGTTCACCGAAATATTAGTCATATCCAAAGGAGCTTTATAGTCAAAGTTAGCTAGCTTAGCATCAGCTACAGTACTATTAGTTCCCGGAATTACAATGTCGTGCCAGTTTTTAATGGTAAGGAATTTATCAATGTCTCCATGTCTCCAGTTGAGAGACGCATAGATAGCAGAGCGACGGCTACCTCCCTGCATAACATTCCTTCCAATCTCATTGACAATATCCATGAGAGGAATTGGCCCCGAAGCTTGGCCTCCCGTCCTTCCAAGGATTGACCCACTAGCCCTGTAGACGCTGTAGTCATTTCCTATACCACCACCAGTCATAAGAGCTGATGTAGCTTTATGGCACAGATCAGCCCAATCTTCTCGGCTATCCTCTTCACTCTTGAAGAGGTAGCAGTTATTATAAAACTTTGCTTTACGTCCAGCGTAGTAGAGATAGCGTCCTCCGGGGAAGAACTTCTGATTATAGATAAGTTCAACCATCTCGTGACATTCGTCATTAGTAAGAACACCCTTACATACATCATCAACCAAAGCTATACAGTTATCACGCCACGTCCAATTAGCATCATTAGCATACTTAAATCGAAATACGTTTTCCCCAAGTTGACTTCTAAAATTATTCTTGTACGTCATTCTCTTCCTTATTCTTCTGTATAATCATCAATCCCCACATTGGGATCATACCAACCCTAGCCATACCCCAAAGTGTTAACCCTGAGAACATGCCAGATAAAGCACAACTAACCACAATATCAGCCACATCAGCAAGCATCACCTTCCACCTCTTTAATCAATTGACCAAAGAATTGACACATATCAGACCGTACACTACCTTCTAGAACATGCCAACTATATGGTGCTCTTAGTTCCTTCTCCTTAATCTTATCGTCAATGCTGTATAGCAAATGCATACCAGATTCTTTAGGATTACGGAGGTCGCATTGATCAAGGTCAGAACAGATTACAATCTTACAATCTTCACCAATACGACGAAGTAAGCACTTCATCTCCTCATATTTTAGATTCTGTGCCTCGTCAACAATGACAAAACAATTACTCCAAGTACGACCTCGGAGATAAGCGGTAGGTACAAATTCAATCTTCTCATTATTAACTAGATCTCGGATATGATTTTTTGTTATTCTATGTTCAAATCCGTCCATGAAGGGCACCATCCAAGGTGCCATCTTCTCATACAGGTCTCCTTTAAGGAAGCCTATAGGATTGCCCAATTCCTCATTGGGCCTTACCAGTTTAATAGATTGGATTGGTGTACGATTATCAAAGAGCATGTCAAGAGCTAGGACAGAGGGAGGGAAGGTCTTCCCTGTCCCTGCATCCCCTTCAGATATAACCATATCAAAGTTCTTGATGGCGCTTATATACTTCTGTTGTTCAGCTGTACGCCCAACAAGGGCTTCCCTATTATTCGAGGTGGTAGAGTGAATTGACTGAATTTTCTTCTTCGATGACATCAATATGTTCCTGAAGTCCTTCTATTTCTTTTTCTAATTCTTCAATGTAACGCTTTAGTTTGTTAAACGTTTGTCGGCTAATGATTACCTCATCACCATTAACCACATAATTAATTTGCATTCTTTAAGAGTTCCTTTGATGCATCTTTAGGATATTGTGAATACCTAGAGCTATTCCAGCCACCGCAGTCAAGGCATTTGTACTTTCTGTATTTCCCCACAGAAGAGTAGTAGTAGCCACGAAGGTGAACATGGTCACTGCCACACTTAGTGCAACTAGGCTTATTATGTTCCTTATAAATAGCAACATTAGGATGATTTTTGATCCAAGGTCTAAGCTTAATATATACCTCTTCCAGCGTTCTAACATCTTGGATGTTATACTCCATCAACTCTTCCCACGCTTCGTTGTTATTACGAAGACATTCAAGCCATAACTCAAAGCCGGGAAACTTTCCCTTAGTAAGTTTAGGTGTGCATCCAAGCACTTGTGCTAGATACTCTAGCGAGTAACGCTCCAGTTTAAGACTTCCTTTAGCAGCCTTAAGTGTGTCTATAATTTTATATGGAGATGGGGGACTAAGCCCATGAACTACAGCTCGTGCATTAATCATAGGTAGATCAAAACGCCTACCATTATGTGCGATAACAATATCAGCCTCATCTAACAACGCACATAAGTTTTTTACAATACGTTTATCATTAGATTTCCTATTCTCAAAGTATAGGATATCATCACTATCAAGCCATTTAGCTGCATAGCTCATTATGTGACCATGATCCAACACTTGCTTAGGGCTAATATTAGCCTTAAAGAACTCCCATACATAAGCTACTTTCGGAGCTGTCTCAATATCAAGAAGAAGAATCTTACTCACACAAATCCTCAGCTAGCTTTGCATAACCTTGGATGTCATGCCAGTTGTCTTTATAGTTAGGATCGCCATTAACAATACGAGCTATTTTATGCAAGATCATTTCAATAGCCTCCTTCTTATTAGCAGTCATTGTTCTAAAATTCTCATTCCACAGTACTACATCTTTTAAAGCTTGAGATATTTCAGCATGATCTTCGAATTCGCCATAACGATCACCACGCTCCTTAAGAGTATCTTCTACACTCATTGGATAACCATCTCCCCTCTGAATATCATAGATTTGGTTTTATCATAACCAACCTCTTTAATAATTGCGAACACCTTATACATCTCATCTAACTCTTCACTATTAAATTGACTAGCATATCTGATACCCTCTTCCTTACTGATATCATTTAGAATATTAAAGTATGTAGCACAACGATTCCAAGTACGGATTGTTTTATTCTCCACTTCCAAGAATAAATTGTGAATCGAGTTTGTCTTTGGCGCGTCTGTCTTTGGCAATGTCTGTTTCCTCTTTTGTTTTTATTTTATGACATTCTTTACACAATGCTTGGAGATTATGACCTTCACAAAATAGGCCATTAATAAAGGAATCCCAAGACACAAACCCTACAGCAGGGTCTATAATAGGGTGGATGTGGTCCACAACAATATTTTTTACACGCTTACGCTTATCTTCGTCTATTACAGTGCCGGGCACGAGCTGTCTACATCCTGCACACTCGTACAGTCCACGCTCACGTCTTGCTGCACGCAGGCAGTCGTGGATAGGCCCCCATCGCTTCGTGTTGCTTCTGAGTGTGTTCTTGACGAACGTAGTGTATTCTGCTTCTGTCCACCTTCCGTTACACCTTGTTTTTGGTCCAGCTTTTCTTGCCACATTTCCTCACTAATAGGAATATAATCATTACATCCAAACTTCCACACATAAGGACTTTTGAAATATTTCTGGTCAACTTTAGGTCTAGCTTGTGCTCTATAACAACGTGTATATAAGGGGCACATCTTATCTAGACACATTAAATCAACACTCATACAACCTCCGGGAAGTTATACATTACAGGGCTTCCATCCTCATTGACAGACCTTACCATCCATACAAGCCGAGCTTGCTCTAATAGATGTTCAGACCACTCTTCTCCATATACTATCTTATAACAAGTTTGCACTACTTCAAACAGCTCAACTTCTGTCTCACAATTATTAAGAAGGTTGAAAGTTTTAACAGGACCATACTTAGGAAGACCGGGGATATTATCCACCGGATCTCCCATAAGACATTGAGCATAGAAGAACTTCAATCCTACACCCATAAGCTTATTGCTGTTAATCTTAAGATAACCTAAGTTGTTTACAAGCTCTGGTCCAAAAGCTGCTTGTCTACCACAAGGCCAAGAGTAATGCCAACCACCCACTTGTCTAAGGTCTTTATCACGAGAGCATATGATAGTGTTCTCTGTTTGATCTATAGCAAGCAAGTCATCAGCCTCTATACCTATAGCTAGTTTAGCGTCATGTTTAGATAACAAGTAGGCTAATATGTTGTAGTAATGAAAAGGTTTTTCGTTGTGTCGTTGAGCCTTATAGCCCTTCTTACTAGCTATTCCGAGTCTGAAGTTTGGTAGATAATCTCTTCGACTATCTCTTCTAACATTGTTCCACACTCGTATGATAGACTCGTGTCCTGTGAAGTATAAGGTGGGCTCCTCTGTGTTGAATACTGACTCACAGATTTCTGTAACTTTGAGGTCTGTGAGTTCCCGTACAAACTCCCACTCCCTAATTTGTTTCTCACCGTCTTCATCAATATATTCTCCACAATAACCAAGTTCGTATAAAAGTATGTCACCGTCAATTAGAGGTTTTGTCATCAGGAGTCTTCTCCTCGAAGTCTTCCTTATAAATAGTTTTCAATCGTTCTGTTTCGTAACTTGGAAGTATACCAAGACATGAAGGGTCAACAAGAAAACCAGCATTGATGTCCACATGATCATTATCCAGCTTAGCAATGATAAACAATTTGCGATAATTATGAGGATCTCTAGCATCGTTTTGATTATAAGAAGAGCCTGCTACATAGACAGACTCTCCTTTGATAATACCATTTTTCTTAAGTTTGTTGTTAACAATCTGATAGAACTCGCCTACCTTTACTTCATTCTTTTTAAACATTACCACGGACTACCTTCTCCTTCTTGTGCTTCAGATTCTTCACCGTCATATTCAGACTCATCTTCCTCTTCTTCTTTCTTACTATAACCTTTAGTAAGAGCCTTATACAAAGCACTACCCTTAAACTCTAGGTTATCTTTTACAAGCTTCTGTAGCCATTCTGGGAGGCTCAACAACACATCTAGGTCAGGGTCATCCAACAAGAATACCTTAGGCTTGTTGACCAATTCAGGGGCTTTAGCAGCCTCTTTAGCACGCATTGTAGCAGTGCTGAGGATAGCATTACCTTCCTTACCTGTAGACTTACTCTTGTATACGCCAATAGTAATCATTACAGGAAGGCCGATAAGCTCAGTCCATTCACCATCATGATCAACATTAGGGTCAAGAGCTTTATATCGTTGTGTGCTCTTAGCACGATCCTGATCAAGAGAATAGAAAGGCAGCTTCTCAGAAATCCAACGAGGTTTAGTCTCATCTGGATTACCTTCTTTATCCACCATGAACTCATCCAACAATTCATATGTTGTATAAATCATATGTGCTGGTGGTTTTTCTTGACCTTTAAAAGCATCCTGTGGTTGCAATCCTAGATCAACAATCTGTACAAGACGTGCAGCATATGTTCCTGCTTCAAGCAGAGTTTGTTCAACAGACTGTTTAGGGCCTTTAACTTTTTTAGCGTTAAGCGACATTAACTTTTCCTTCTCTTATCCATTTATTTATTGCGGCTATACTTCTTCCGGTGGTTTCGGAGACTTCTGACTTGCTCTTACCTTCCAGAAGCATAGTTATTCCTAGGTCTATAATATTTTTATACCTCTCTCTGTTAGTTTGAGTGGCATGTTCTGACCTAGATATTATTCTTAAGTGTAGTACGTTACAACAACGTCTATTTTTACAGAGGTGGTCTAATTCTAGCCCGTTAGGAATCTCACCATTTACATTCTCCCAAGCTAATCTATGCCTCATTACTAACCTCCCACCAGCAGATTTTGGTTTATTCCAAACTCTTACATAACCATCTTTGTTGGCGTAACCTATATTAGGATCAATGCACTGAAGCATAAGTATCGCCAAACTGTATATCTATATCTAATTTTATATTCAGATTTAATTCCTCATTCGTTTTATCTATAGCGTCTCTCAAAAGTTTAGTTGCATCTTCTCTGTGACCTTTCCTTATACATAAGATAGCCTCATCATGGAATTGACCTGTAAGTTGCTTCCTAACTTCTCGGAAGTGTTTAATCCACGTATCAAAACAATAAACACCAGTACCTTGGTTTAATGTAGAGAATCTATCCTTCTCGTAACGTAAGCTATACCAAAGCTTACTAACAGGGTTTAATAACCATTTCTGGCCTTTAACAGTTTTAACTGTACAATCTTCAGCTATTTTTAATACACTCCAATTTCTCTTCCAGTAAGCGTCTACAAGGGTTTCCGCCCTAGGTACAGAGCATTTAGCAGTAATAGCGACTCTTGGAGGTCTTGCTCCATAAACGCAGGCATAGTTGACACTTTTGTATGTCTGCCGTATAGTTCTGTACGAAGCTCTTTTATTGATATGATCGTCTGCCTGCTCTTTAGATAACTCTCCAGCGAACACAGCCAACGATAAGTGAGGATCATATCCTTCAGTTTGCATCTCCTTAACATATTCTGGATCATATGGAAACATGTAGTGTTGTTTGGTTCTGTCTTCTAGTGAGGACATATCACTACCACACAACTCAAAACCTTCAGGTGCTATTAGACAACCCCTGATATCAGCACCATAAGGTTTATCAACACCCGGAAGGTTAACTACAGTCTTATGTTTAAACCGTAGGGTATTAGTAAAGCCAGCTATCTGAGCCTTAATATAACCACGTTCATCCACAGCCTCTAGGAAGCCTGTGAGGATGCTTATTCTATGAGATAGTACAGACATACCATCCAATATCTCTAAGCGTGGTTCTAGCTCAAACAGAGCCTTTACAGAGGCACATATACCACCACTGTCATCTTGCTTGTTCTTAATTTGTGGTATTTTACGAAGTTCGTTAGTTTCCTTATTACGCTTATACTCAAAACTTTCTGGAACCCATCCAAGAGAATATAGCCAAGCCTTTATTTGATCATGACTTCCCGGATTACCATCCTCTTCTTTAACAAGCTCTTGGATTACACCATCATAGTCTTCTGGTAGATTGTTTTCCTTAAGAAGTTCTAACCAACGTTCACCAGCTTTAGATAAGACACCAATCTTATTCTTAAGGAACATCTTATCAGGTTTAGTTCTAGGTTTATATGTAAGCTTTTTAGGCATAGCCTTCCGAAGCTCTTCTACTTTTCCGTTATACTCCTCTGTGTAAGCATAAACCAACTTGGTTGCTTTGTCAACATCTAACTTCCACTTGTCAGCTTCTTGTTGAGCAGCACAATCCATTTTGAAACTAAGATAATCTATAAGTCTCCAAGCATCTTCCTCAGTTTCGTATATACGAAGGAGATGATTCCATTGCCTATTCCACAAACGTGTATTTATACGAACATCTTCCTTACACCTATGTTCATATTCTTCTACGCTTAGGTTATTCCAATCCTCAATTACGGGTTTAGGAATACCAAACTCTTCACCATATTCTTCTAATCCATGTCGGTCTCTCTCAGGCTCTAAGTACCATGATAATGCTAGTGTATCCACTAGACGAGCTGTGATCTTAATGTTTAAGATGCGTTCAAGAGTTGGTATGTCATACCGTATGATATTGTGACCTACTAATACCTCAGCACTGGTTAAAAAGCTTACCATCTGATCATATTTATGTGTAGCTATTTGTCCAGTCTTAGTATTTGTAGCTAGACACCATATCTTATCCGCATTTAAGCCATTAGCTTCAATGTCGAATATGCTTATCTTCATACAGTTGCGTCTTTAACTTCCTTCTTAAATTTCTTCAACACATTATTAACAGTAAGTCTGGAAACACCAACAAGATTTGCGACTTCTACAAAGGTGTAGTTACAGCAATAATAATAATTGATTATTTGCTGATGATGTTCAGGATAATCTTTCATTAAACCCATAACATTTGCTACTAACTGCTTACGTTGCTGATTACCCTCAATAGGATCGAAGTGTTCCTCATTAAATTGATTACTAATACCCATACTATCCTTATCAGATTTCCAAGAACAGAAAGTATTATATACAACCCTACTCATCCAATTAGAAAAGGGTTCATTATCATTATAACGATCTAAGTATGTAAGAGCACGAGTGAAAGCTTCTTGTACGATATCTTCAGCGTCTTCTACAGTTCCAGCACGTCTGGAATAGTTAACTACAAAGGTGTTATAGTTACTTTTATAAAACTCTGTAAGCTTCTCTCGTTTTGTCATCTCTTTACAAACTCGCACTTAAATGTATATTCAAGATTGTAATCTGCCTTAATAGTGAACTCATTGACACTATAGCACTTTGTCATAATATCATCTTCTAATGCAGCTTTACCAGACCAATAAGAGACAAATGGACTTAAGAAGATCCAAAGTAATAATATTAAAGCTCCTAGTACTGTTAACTCAGCTGATATTTCTACCCTACCCATTACCCCACCTCATTAAACAAACCAGTTTTATTGTCCCAATACATATCAACATAACCTGAAACACCTAGATTACGATCCTCAAGAATCTTAAGACGTCTCATATTACGTTCTATCTCTGGAAGATTAGGGTCTTTATTCCCCTCTAATCCAACCATCATATTACAGCTACGCATCATAGCCCTACTACCAGTGAACTGTGTTGATAAAACTTCTCCTCCCCGTTCGTGTGGAGGACCACTATCAGGGGCTTTCAAGTGACAGAACAAATAGGCTGTAAAGTCATGATCCTTTGACATAGAAGACAGCTCTGCTGCCATGTTAACTAGAAACTCGTTAGTCTCAGCAGCACTCTTACCAACTGTTAAACATGTAATAGGGTCAATGATTACATCCTTTACGCTATCGTTATTGCAGGCATAAATAATATCAGCCTTAAGACTATCCCATCCAACAAATTGATAAGAATCGACGATGATGGCTTTGTCTCCGATAAGTGGCTCAGCAGCGTCAAACGCTTCAAAGTCAAAATCTCTGTCTGGGTCATGGAATATTTTCCCCGCAGCTTTCCCCACCAACATCTGATAAGTTTTGGATGTGGGTTCTTCTGGTTTACAAAGAAAGACAGGAAGATTGTGCACACGGATAATATGGTCAGCAATAGAGTTAACCAACTCACTCTTACCCATCTTAACACCAGCTCCGAAGTAGTAAGTCTCTCCACGTCTAATACCTCTAGTTAGTTTAGTAAGCTTCTCCCAAGGCCAAGATAACCCCATTACAGGAGGGGTTCTAGCAGCTTCTTTAAGCTGACTCCCCTTTAATAGGCGTATATTGTTAGCCTTGACAGCTCTGAAAGTCATTGCTGCAAATGCAGCCTTAGTAGTTTCTGCTCCATCCATCAAGCATTGATTAGCATCCTTACATGGAAGTGTAATTACAGTGATTTCTGGAAACAGCTTACATACTTCATTCTTAGCTTTCTCACCAGCTGCATCATTATCAAAGCATATACTAACCTCTTTGAAATACTTCTTGATCTTAGGCATAAGCCGAGAAACATCGTTCTTAGCTGATGAAGATCCATTGATCAAGCTAACAATAGCTGGTCTATTGTCCTTGAACTCGTCCTTAGTTCGTAGTTCAAGTATTCGATATGCGGCTATAGCATCAAACTCACCTTCCGTAATGATTAGACGCCTAGCACCAGACTTGATAGCTTGTTCCCAACCAAAGAAATCCACTTCCTTAGTTGTACCAATAGTCCACATTTTCTTAGGATCAAGTATACGACACTTATAACCTACAAGTTCACCATCTTTTGTATATGGGAAGTATGTAGCATAAGGTGTTTTACCATCTTTCTCAGAGACGCTAACCTTAACGCCATATTGTTCTAAAACTGTCTTCCTAATTTTTCTAGATGGGAGATCTGTGACTGGATAATTAGAGATGTCGATGATAGCTTGTTGCACTTCCTCCGAAGATTTTCCAAGTCGTTTGTCATCTGGTATATCTTTTTCTGTAGCCCCAGCCCCCAAGGGATCAGGAATATAAGTGCCACAACTAAAGCAATAACCATCTATTCCACCCTTATCTTTAGCAAATACTTGTAAACCATCACTCGTTCCGCACGAGTGTGGCATCTTCATTAGACACCTTGACATTATTGTACATTCTCTGTAATCACTATAAAGTCAGACATATTAGCAGGACTATATGTTGGTGGTTTAATTACCTTACCTTGATTGTTCTTAATCACTACTCCAGTATTAGGGTCTATTTTAGACATATTAGAGCGATACACCTCATTAAATGCACCACTTAAGTCATATCCTTGCAGATAGGTATACCCAATTAATACCCAAATCAAGTCACAAATTTCTTTCAGCTCATTCTCTCGGTCATGTCCTACTATAAATGCTTGTGTAACTTCTGCATTCTCCTCAACAACCAGTCGTTGATACAGATTAATTAAGTCAAGGTGCTCACAAAAATGTTCAAAGTTATCAGTTTCATGTGCTCTGATATCTTGACCACTAGCCTTCATAAACTCTGATACTTTACTAATTAGTTCTTCCATTTGCCTTCCGTATTTTTAAAAGTAAGTTTTTGGTAAGAGTCAGCAGTTTTATCGTATATAACTACTCCCTCTGGAGTGTAATTATTAGTTTCTGCATGTACTAATAGAACTTTCATAGTGTTTTCTATAGTATCAACGGTTAAATCGCCATCATGCAATATACGGACTACACGACAGCAATTTGGGGTGTTTGGATTATGGTTACCCCAACGCTTTACATTAAATAAATAGAAATATTTATTATCTAAGTTATGTGGGTTACTTTGTATACCTAGTCCTACCCACTCACCATAGTGGTATCCATCACCAAGCTTTAACAACTCTTGTTTATTATCTTGACACCATTTAGCAAAACCGTAGTTATCTTGTTCTGGTGTAATAAGTCGGTTTCGTGATTGTGTATACAACTCACCATCCTTAATAACTATACATGCATTAGTTCCATCCATCTTTTCTGTAATGCATACCTTACTACCTTTATATCGTGGTATCTTAGGCCATGGTTTAAACTCAACTGTCATTGTTTAACCTCTAAAAATTTTCTAGCAAAAATTACGATGTTTGACATTCACTTATTATTGTCTAGTTCTAAGAGATTGTCTTACATTACGTGAATATAAAGCTGATACTTCACCCCAATTACTAGCAGTTCCGCTAGTATAGTATTGATAGGCATATGCTGGTGCTTTATCCATAGTCTTAGCAGCTTTCTCTGCTTCCATGAGTCTTTTTAATCTTAGGTCAGCTTCAATTTCTTCTTGAGTCATCTCTACTTTTTTAAAAATATTAACTTGCTGATCCCTCATTTGGATAAAGAAAATTGGTTCTTCTAATCTTTGTACAATATCGTATAATGTGTCTCCATACTCATATATGTTTGAGTTGAAAAAGTGTAAAGAGTGTGAGTTACTACTAAACTGGTTATCTAGAGTGATAGCCTTTTGCATCTTTGTTTCTATAACAGTCTTATACTGGACAGCCATGCAAAACTCCTATCGCAATACCAATAAAAGTGAGGCCAAGTACATAAGCTAGCTCTTTATCCATTACACAATACCTTCCAAGATTCAGGGAATATCTCAGCACATATGTCACTAATCATCTTAGCTACATCTCTAACCTCTTTCTGTGAATGCTCATCAAGACGAAGATTACATACACGAGCGAAAGCAGCAAGACTTCCAGACCAATACCACTCAGTCATCATATTCTGTGGGAGAACCATACGAGCTTGTTCAGGACAGATATTATGGTCAATCATAGATTGATATAGTATAAGCAAAGCATTCATGTGCTCACTTATTGTTAGATAAGAACTCTCGTCATAAGTTCCATCAAAAGATGAGTATATTTCTTTATCATATACCTCATCACTACTACCTTGCTTCTTATTCTCAGCACGTAGTCGCCAACTATTAGGAAGATAAAACTCTGGTTCAGAGTCTACATATCGTCGACTTACCTCATTCCATACTAGACCTACTTGGTGTTTACCAAGCTGTCGTGCAATGAAGATAGGCGCTTTGATACGAAGAGTAAGGAAGCAGTGGCCAAAGGGAGTCCAATGATTATGATTCCCAAGATAATTAATGAGGCGTTTGTCGCTGTCACGTAGATTACCATCCTCGTCTAAATCACTCTTCTTATTGAAAGACACTCGTGCAGCATCAACTACACGAAGGTCACTTCCCATATAATCAATACATGTTACTTCTTGTTCAACTATTTTCAAAGAAAATTCCTCAACATTTCAATATACTTTTGTAGTGTAGTGCCTTCTACACCGGGAGCTGTGTTTACTTCATAGACAACAACACTATCACTTCGTTCATTATACCCAACATCAATTGCTCCAAAGTCTAAACCTGTTTGTTGAAATATATATCTAGCTGCCTCTAGTACACAAGCTGGCGGATTAACATCACCCATAACGAAGACAAAGCCATTGGCATGATTCCGAATACGATAATTAGGAGACTCAACTTCACGACGTTTGGCTTTACGTTGAACGTGGAAGACTTCCACTTCACTTGTTTCAGGATTTTTAAAACAATGAACTCTATACTCGTCCTTCTTCTTGACATACTTGGTATATAGTGGTGCATTGACTAATTGCTCCTCTGTGTCAGCTAATACTAACCCATTACCACTATGTCCGTTAAGGATGGTGCGACAACATACACTGTGACCCTCTGTAATCCATTGAGAGGCTACAGAACGATCAGTGGTATAGTCAGGTATAGGGCTGCCTTCATTAAGCATCTGAAAGAATTGTAGCTTGTTTGAGACAATACCAACAAGTCTGTCATCATTGATAGTAGTAAGGGCTGTATCACTACTACCCCAGTTGATAATAATATCCCCCGGTTTACGAACATATCTACTACGCGTAAGCTTAATACGCTTAGCTCCAAGACCTTCAGCAATTGCTTTAGCTGATGCACTTCCAGCTTTATACGGGTATACAAACACACGTTTCTTAGAGCGGCTCATCGAAAACCTCCATTACCTTTAGTCATAAATGGGTTTACTTCTCTTTTAACAAATGTCTTCCAATCAATACAGAAGGCAATGTCTTGCGCATTGTTAACACCATCACGTAGGATGGTGATAAACTGGTCATCACGTTCGAACACATCAAGGTTACCGAAGACGTGTTTGACAAAACGATCAGGGCCAAGCTCTGAAAAGTGGAAAGCAATTGCTTCAGGGTGTTCCATAGTTACAGCGTAGTCCTTCACCTTACTAAGGAAATCAATCCATAGACTAATGGCTGCAAAGTTTGGAGTGCTACGCATAGCTCTAAACTCAAGCGAACCATACTCTCGTAAAGCTTTGAGGTTAACACTTGCATAACGTATATTATCCGTATACAGAGAAGAGATATGTCTTGACTTGATTGCTGAGATAACTGCGTGTGATAGGAAGCGTGCATCTGATGTACGAAGACAGAACAGATTACCCTCCCTGTTCTCACCACAGAACTTAACAAGCAGGTTCTCTAGAATCATGTAAGTGGTTACAAGATTGAAAACCTGTATCAACGTTAGAGTTTGTACGTTCAGGTGTACGTGTACACCAGCTCGTACACTTTCGTCTATTGATCCTTTGTTTTTCTTTATAGCGTCTTCGAGTTCTTTTAGTGCGAATGGTACTTCTTCTCGTAGAATAGGTTGATTCAATACATATTCAAAAGAGCCAGCCTTCTTAAGTGAAGAGTCTAACTCTGATCTCCATACAGGTGAGTTATATTGTGGAAGGCTATCACCTTCACACTCAATTTCCAAACCTATCTCACCCTTTCTTGCTTCGAGATTGTACAGCTGATTTACTTTCATAAACAGAAATCCTCTCTTTCAAATATTTATATTGATCATCTAGTTTAAACTGGCTACCGTTGTAAGTCCCAACAATACCCATACCACCGTACAAAACGTATACACAAGGTTCACCTTTATCTTCTTCACAATACTTAAAGCCGAAATCATAATCAAAGGCCATTGCTGTACGCTTGCCTGTTGATACACGCTTGAAGCACTCTTTAACAGAAGGAAAGGAACCTTTAATCATCTCAACTAAATCACGATATTGAAACCGTGTTGAAGCACTGCCATGATCATTGATAGTTGTTAGATTTTCATATCGTGAACCTTGCTTCCAGTCCTGCCGTTTAGGCATACGAACAACGTAAATGCAATCATTGTTACAATTGATATAACCTAGCCGAGGTGGTTTAAGATTCAAGTGATCAATATGTATATCTAATACATCACCCTCCAAAGTCTCAACCCTACATACAAAGTTATCATTAACATTAGTTACGATAACTATATCGTTTGTTTCCTTAATTCGTACAAAAGTACCTACAAGTCTGGAAGCTGCATAGTCAGGATAATCATACTTCATGAGTTAACACCCTTAACTCTGATTGGTGAGTAACCATTTTTAATTAGGAAGTCATTAATGTCCATCAGTGCTCTTACATTATTTCTTAATACTTCTTGTACTGCCCTGTCAGTTGCAAAGGATGAAATTAATGAGAAGACATATGATCTAAAAACTAACAGTTTCTTTGAATTACTAACAACAGACGACAGTATACCCTTGGTTGAAGTAGCTGCGTATACCTTCGTATCAACAAAATTATTACCAATAACTAATTGATCAAAACACATTTTAGTCATATCAAAAACAAACTTACGTAGATAAGCCTTCTTGATCCACACGTTAGATAATACACGATACTCTACACCATATGGTTTAGGACGATATGCACCGGGCATACCGTACAACCTACGACGGGTGTCATCATCATCCCAAGCAAAGGAGAATGGAAGGAGTACCATATCAAGTTGTTTGACCATCATTTGACAAGCTTCAAGATGTTCAGGATCATTAATATCAAAATCGTTACCCCAACCAATGTGGATATGTCCTGAGGCTGTCCTAAATGGAGCATCACCACTAGGTCTTGGATTACGCTCACCATTGCGCCAAGCATTAAAATCTGGGTCACAACCCAACTCTTTAGCTGCATCTGGTTGATCCTTGATATATTCTTCTCCGAAGTAGGCTACAGGAGATATCTTAAACTTAGTACCTTGAGGAATCATACTTTCAAGTTGGCTAAGAACCCTTCCAATATTGTTGGAGAAGGTTTTAGCATCTTCCGCAGGATCAATATTGAACTCAAGGGCCATACCATCTACTTGTACAGCACCCTTATCAACCTTATGAGGATTCTTCTTATCTCCCGGAATGACGTTAAAAGCTGAAATGGGTTTCTTATTACTAGTAAGGAACAACTCAGGATCACAACCAATCTTAACTGCAATAGACATTATAAACCTCCACCAAGATTATATTCTTCCATTTTTTCTGCACATGAACCACACATACAACTTGTAGCACTAAGGAAAGCTACACCACTATCCTTAGGATCAAGAGGATCTCCACATACATGGCAATCCTTATACGTTTTACGGAACTCATCGTAAGTCATAGGCATACCATCAAACCCTTCATATACATCTTCAACATCCTCTACATAGTCCGTAAGCTCTTTGATAGAGGCTATAAAGACTGTGAAGAAACCACCCTCCTCAACTGCATAACGCTTAGTCTTACCTTCAAAGTAATAAGGGGAAGACATCATATCCTGCCAGTCAGGCTTATTCTTATGTAGGAATATTCTGACATTAGTAGTAGGTAGATCTTCCATCTTACCATCATCAACAGCTATGATACGACCGGAAATATAATTACTCTTATTATTTCTGTCCGTACCATAACCAGTAACTTCAAAAGTTACCCGGTAGGGCTTTGAAAAGCGATCTCCTGAAAAGTTGCCAGCCACTACATTGTTCTTTGTTGTCTCCATAGCAGCTGGCAGAGCTTTTTTTGTAGTGTCAATCGTAGGGCCAGTGGTTCCTGTGGGAGTAGTAGCCGTTGAGGTAGTCGTCTTCGGAAAAGGGCCAGTCCCTTGATGACCTCCACTACGATTATAGTTAGTATAAGTTGGTTTAAACAACTCGTAGTTATACTTGTTAATAATTAATGGTTTAACATTAGCTGCGCTATAATGTGTTTCTTTAGGAAGCATAACCTCTACATGCTCACCAACTGGAAGGCTAATAATATCTTTGATATCAACATTTATGTTGACTTTAAGCCCAGCTACAATGATCATCCAAGGTTCACTAGCATAAGCCAGAACACTACCATTGTTCAACAGAGTATAGTACAGAGTTCGTTCTCCATTACGAACCATGTTAAATGTTTTTAAGAACTTATCATACCACGTCAGAGCAAAGGCACCATTAATCTTATTAACAGTATCCTCTGGTCCGTTAATCTCCATATGATGGAAGACTACTTCAGAGTCCACATCATACTTGCCATGACCATCAAGATTATAAGTAGAAGTAAGGGTTCCGTTATGAGCGCCCACAATATCACCCCGCTCAAAAGGGTGAGCATTGTGGTAAGAAACACTGCCCCGAGTAGCTGAACGGTTATGGCCAAGGAGGAGATGATGCCATCCAGTAAAAAATGAGTCATACTTTTTAAGTTCTGCTAAGTCCCAAGGAGTACCAACAGCTTTAAGTATGCTGTGCGTCTTACCACAGCTAACCTGAAGCATACCAGTTGAATCAGCTCCACGAAGAGTATCAAGCTGTAGCATAAGCTTGAACATACGCTCATGAGTTGAGTCAATATGTCCTACAATTCCAACTAATCCACACATTTATACCTCCTCCAAAGTAATTTTAAAGTCTTGTTTAACTACAAGTCCGGCACCATTGAAATAGTTGGCGTTAAACATTTGCATATCAGATAGTCTTATAAAATACTTAGTATTATCATCTGGGCTTGATATTACTAGATATGGTCTCCCTAAAGAACATATGAAAGTTTCACCACAAGCTAAAGTTTGAGGTGATACTTTTTTTAAACGGCTATCCTTATTAATGATTATTTCTAGGCTCATACTAAATACCTATCAATCAATTGAAAGAAATATTCTGTAGTAGGTGGATGACCATACTCAGGATGTCCTTGGAATCCAAGACCAAAGTAGGACTCTGACGAGTCTTTGAACATGATAACTTCTGGGTCATCATGTACTCCATAGTCAGCGTGTAACATGGCTCCGTTCATCTTTTCACGTCTGTCTGAATGACCCCGAGCAACAGCAATAACTTCACCATTGCTAGCTGGTATCATCATCTGATGATGGATAGAGTTAGTGATACGTTCCTCACCAGTTACAAGATCAACAAACCGATGGTGATCATAATGGTTATTGACATGCTGATACATGTCACCACCTTCAAGAGCGTTCATAAGTTGGGCACCACGACAAATACCCAACACTTTCTTACCTAACTCTCTTGCTTTCTTGTATGCACTAATCTCGAAAGCGTCACGATGAGGTATAAACGACGTAGTACGGTGAGCAAACTGACCATAAATTTCAGGGTTAATGTCAGCCCCACCAGTGAGGCAGATGAAATCAGCATCCTCCATATTCTTACAAATTGTCCAACCATTTTCTGCGAATACACGGTATACGCTCCCATCATAGCCAACTATATGAACTTTATGCATAGTGCTTTCTCAAAATCTCTACAATATACTGCATGTGTTGTACAATTTTTGACCATTTAAGCTTAGGTCTGTTAGGATCACCATCAGCTTTCTTAACCATGAAAGGGTTGACTTTTACCTTCACTTGATTCTTATTAATAATATCATTTACAGCAGCCAAATCTTTTTGCAAAGATGCAAAAGTCTTATCACCATCACTATAGATTCCATCCTTTTTATTGAACATACGTTGAACACCGTACATATTTGTATGGACTTTCATTGGAGGTATCGTATACATAACTTTACCATTAATCATATTTTTAATACTATCAGAATTCATGTAGTTCATAAATAGAGGCATATGATCTGAACTATTCCAAGTATTAATCCATACATCGAAATCTTCCGTAAAATCAGTAGTACGATCAAAAGCCGGATGCATGGTAGCAATCATAAAGAAGGCTTCATTCCTAGTAAGACCACCAATATGAACAAAGTCATGCCACATCTTAACAAGTGCTTGACGTTCATACATCATACGAAGACTAAATATGGCTCCGTACATTACATTCATTGGCTTTGTAATATCACCAATTACCACACGAGTATTGAAAATATGCTCTGCATCATTGACGATGGTATTAGCATATGGAGAATGCTCGGTGATGTACGATATCCACTCAAGCTGCATATTATCAGATAGTTTACAAATTTTCTTACCTTTAAGGTAAGTCATTACTGCTTCTGTACTTTCCTTATCACCATATGAGTAAGTCCACCCATAGCATCCATAACTTCGATGAACATAAACTGAACCATTCTTATTTAGAATGCCAGCTACGCTGTCTTCAATATTATTGCAAGCTCTTGAATGATCTTTTAAAACAGCTTTAAATTCTTTCACTGCTGCGTCGATATCAATGCTCATAGTTACCTCTAAAAATTTTCTAGCAAAAATGTGTGTGTTTACCATTCGTTTATTTTATTGCGTCAATCTGCTCTTGTGTAGCAATTGGCGCATCAGGAAAGTAACGCTTAAATACTTCTAATGCAGTTTCTTCTGGGTTATACACAAAATCTTCAGGCAAATATTTGTGAAGCAACTCTATAGAAGAGTTTCTGTAAGTGTTCTTAAAGTCATCACTTTTGAATACTTCAAGAGCATACTTAGGTCCATCTTCACCATACACATCATTGATATCATCACGAATCTTGAACAACTTCTCTGGTGCCCAGCACCAATATTGATCAAACCTAGGACCGGGTTGTGCAATGATTACACCAATACCTTCACCTTTACGTGTTGTAGAGAGTGGGTAGCACTTGTGTACAAGAGGATTACTCAGATCAAGGACAGTAAGACGAACTACAATGTTGCCGTCATTACCATTACCAGCTTTAATCACTGACATATTAACGTCTCCGAGAGAATGAGGATGAACGGAAAGAAGAGGAACTTCTGAATGTACTCTTAGGTGATGGTTGAACATACACCTTACGCACTACAGTTTGGCGTACAACCTGTGGCTGTTGATATACTGGTGCAGGTATAGCTCCCCTACTACTAGAGCCAATAGCGTGCCCTATAAGCCCTCCTAGCAACATAT
>ERZ724505.105-NODE-105-length-50631-cov-24.636666_pt1 | contig 50631 bp, 72 predicted proteins | sample MGYA00376038_ERZ724505 | MGnify/ENA primary metagenome ERZ724505 (study PRJEB28724, sample SAMN07190884) | wastewater metagenome | isolation source: effluent of sewage treatment plant in Hong Hong | place: Hong Kong | collected 2016-03-17 ... | reverse complement strand
GCTCTGCGCCGCCCCCGGTAGACCGTTAACCATAGAAGGACCCAAAGCTGCTACACATTGATTCAAGTTGCGATCACTTCATTAACCGATCATTAACGTAGATCGTTACGCATCCGTAATGACTCGTTAATTATGGGTACGGTATGACCATACCGTACCCATAGTTAAAGCTTTAATTGTTTCGCATGTGTAACGATTGCTTGCCCCATGCTAGCCCTGCCCCACATGCCCCGCCCTGCCCTGCCCCACATGATCCGCAATTCGTCCCCATGGGCTCCGCTCTAGGGCTCCGCTCTAGGGCTCGCATCAAGCCCCGCCATATAGCCCCGCCCTGCCCTGCCCTTGCCCTTCCCTGCCCTGCTACCAACACCCGCCACTTTCCCCCTGCCTCCCGGCGCCAGGGGCCCTTCCCTGCCCCGCCTAGAGCCCTTCCCCACATGCCCCGCCCCACATGCCCCGCCCTGCCCTTCCGCCCCGGCTTCCGTTTGTTTGCCTATCAACTCCGCCCCATGTCCCCATGATCCGGGGACTCTAGGCTCCACCCCGCCCCACATGCCCCTGCCTTGCCCTTCCCTGCCCTGCTACAGCGCAAAGAAAAGGGCGGAGCCCCACTAGCCCCGCCCTATCAACTCCGCCCTTGCCCCGCTCTGCTAGGGCTCGCAATACATGGCGACTCGGCTCCGATTGACTATCAAGCCCGGCTCTAGTTCCACCATGGGCGGAGCTTCCCTAACAGCCTTGACGCAATCGGCTACAGTGAGCCCGGAGTCGATGATCCACACTTGCCCCATGTAAAGCGCAATCAACTTCAAAAGCATGGCGAGTCCTTCCCTGTTAGCTCCGCCACCATGGCGGAGAATGCCCTAGATAGGGCGGAGCGGGGCAAAAGAAAAGGGCGGAGCCCTTGCGAGCCCCGCCCTTATCAACTCCGCCCTGTAGCCGTTAGGCGGCTACCAAGTCCAAAACCTTCCCCGCTTCCCGTTCCATGTCGACTCTCGCATCCTGCCATTCAATGTCGCGAGCCGCCGCCGTGATAGCCGTTGCCACGTCCCAAAGGGACTCAATGGGGCGGGATTCATCCGCCATGTGAGCCGCCGCGAATGTAGCCGCCGCTTTCTTGCCGAAACGGTTTGCAAGCCATTCATCCGCCTTTTCAAGTTTCGCGTTTTGGGCGGCTATCAACTTTGCCTCAATCGGGGAAGCCGCCGACTCCGCATAAGCCTTGATGACTGGCAACGATTCATCAAGCCACCGATCCGGAGCCGTCACCGAATGCCGGATTCGAATTTCTTCTACGTCCGTTGCGCCCCAAACGATTCGATTGCCGCAAACAAAATCGAATAGGAACATAGTCACTTGGACGGATGAATTGCCGACTTCCGAATTGCGAAAGAAGATTCCCCGGCTCAATGCCCCGGCTTTGCCGTTGCGCCGATTCGGCAATTCCAGCTTGTTCTTTTCATCCGCCAGAAAACAGAACATATCCCTATCGGACATGAAAAGAGTCGTGTTTTCTTTCGTCACTTCCGTTAGGGCTTTGCCCCATGTGCCGGGGACTCGCCAGTCCCCGGAGAATCCGTCACCGAAACGCGACACAAGCGAGTCCACAATATCGGCATTGTAGATTCGTCCGTATTTTGGCCCGGTAGCGGCTCGCATGACTCGATCATCCGCGCCATAGTACGCGAGCAACGGAGTCGGATCAGTGTCAACTTGCAAGTGATAGTTCATCGCATCCGCAACAAGCGGAGCCGGAAGCCGCGACAGATAGGACGGATAAGCGCCAACGGCTCGCGCTACCTGTCCGAATGCCCAATTTGTGAGTCCAAGGGCTCCGCCGTTTGGCCCTTCAATGCGGAGTCCCCGCATGGGCTCCGCCGCATCCGGAACAAAGCGGAGCGAGCGGCTTGAAACTTCCCGCTCACGTCCGGAGTCCTTGATTGCGTGAGCTTTGGCTTGCATGTCCAAAAGCGAAACGAAACGTTCATCCGCCGGACGGCTAGCCCATTCGCGATTTGCTTGCATCAATTCCATTTTAGACTCCTATCAGGTTTGAATTGATCCGCCACCATGGCGAATCCCGCAAGGGCGGGGAATGTCCCGCCCTTCAAGGACTCGTCACTTGGCAAAATGGGAGTCTAGCTCCGCTTTCAATTCTGCCGCGACTCCGTGCCAAGCCGCCCCGCTGATCATGGGAGAGTCTACAGCTTCCGCCCCGGCTTCAATTACAGCCGCCGCATATTTTTCCATGGCTTGCAGCATGAAAACTTGCATCAAAGCCCCATGCTTAGAAAAGCGAATGAGTCTTGTGATCAGTTTTTCGTTTGTTTCCCGCTTTGCCATGATTAGAGCCCCGCCAGAATATGCGGGAAAGCCGCCGCGATTTTGTCAACAAACGCAAGCGGGATAGGCGCGGCAAAGAAAGCCGCCATAATCAAAACCGTGAGCTTAAACATGATGGACTCCATAGGTGGCGGGGCGGGATTGCCCGGCGGAGCCGTTATAAACCTGAATTTGATAACAAACAACTAATTTTTCAATCCGTAGGACGTTAACCATATCAAGCCCCAATTGATAAAGCCCGGCGGATCATCCGCCGGGCTTCCGTTTCATTCAGCTTTGAGGAATCGCCAAAGGGCTATCAAGCTGAAAACAGCCGCCCCGCTTCCCACATGCTCCTCAAGCCACCTTAGAGCCCCGCTAGCGGCTAGAAGTAGATAGCCCATGATCATCATGGGGCTAGCTCCACAGTGTCGCGGAAGCGAATTGCGGCTCACTAGACCACCACCGAGTCACGCGGCGGAAGTATCCGGACTCGTTGCGGATCATCACTTGCGGCGGCTCTAGTTGCCGTCCCCGCGAGTCGTATCTGCCCGGCTTGTCATAAAAGCCGGAAAGCGGATCACTGGCGACTCGGACTCGGCATTCGACTAAATGCCCGGCGGCTTCAATGTAGAATATCAAGCTCCGCTCATTCTGGAATCTTTCCAGTTTGTAGACGTAGCCGCCAACGGATTCTAGCTCCGCCGTCCCCGCTTCAATCCGTTCTAGTTCTTTGGGCTTCAATGTTCTTTCAGTCCGGAATGACGTGCAAGAGTCTTTGAAGCGGAACAAGCCTAGCGGATTCATCCGCTCCGCAAGCTCGATTGCCAAAGGCAGAGTCTCCGCCTTGTATTCAATCCACAAATCGCCATAGGCGCAAGTGAATGAGCCGGGGCGGAAGTTTTCAAACGTGAGCCCTAGAGCTTCCGTCAACTCCGCCTTGATTCCGGCTTCCCGCTTTATCCGGGCAATGTCCCCGGCGGCTTTGGCTTCAATCGCGGCAATTTCGTCCTGTAGTGCTGCTTTAGACATGGTGGACTCCTATTGGTTACGGGAAGCGATGATCAGGGATAAATTGCATCCGCCCCGCCCTGATAATATAGGCGGAGCTTGCGTTACCGTAGCAGATATGGCGGAGCCGCCGGGGCGGCTCACTATCAACTTGCACCATATACCGCCCCGGAAGATTCCGCCCATATCCGGAAACTGTCATTCCAGAACGGGGCGGAGCGGATTCCGTGAAAGTGAGTTTGCACGAATCCGGAACATATTCGACGTTAGACATTGCTGGACTCCTTCCGCAATTGCTCGATTGTGATTCCCTTGAGTCTGGCAATCCGGCTTTCAACTTCAAAGGCTTCCGCCGCTAACGTGCCAAGCCAATAAAAGCCCGTTCTAGCCCGTTGCAATTGAGCCCGTTTAGTTGCCAGCACGGACTCAAGATAGGCTAGCCCGTCAAGCTCCGCCGGGCTCACGGCTCGACTCCTTCCGCTTTGCAGTATTCCAGAAACTCCGCCCTAGTGGCGGGGCTCACATGGAGTCCGAAACAATAGTTGATAGCGGAGCCGGATCGATTCCCATATGGCGCGACAAACGGATAAAACGACTCCGGCTTCCGCCATACAGCCGCCGCAAGCCAAGCGATTTGCCGTTTATTGCATCCGGCTTCAAAGGCTTCCCGAATGTCGCGAGCTTCCGACTCAAGGGCGGCTTTCAATTCGCGGCGGCTTTCAACTTTCACCATATAGGACGAGTCCGGCATGTAACAGCCGCGCAAGCCTTGCGAAATGTGGAAATAGCGCATGATCAAGACTCCTTGTGTTTCTGATTATACAGCCGCCGGGCTTTGCTGTAACGGCTCATGGATTGCCAATAGTTAGGCGCGGCGGAGTCGATATCCTGATAAAGCCCGGAGTCTGCCATGGCTTCCCGTTCCATGTTATCAGCTTCCGCCGGGCTCATGGAGTCCAGTAGCTCCGCAAGCTCGCAAACAAGGGCGGGGCGGATCATTGCGCGACTCCTTCCCTGAATGCTTCCGAGTCAAAGTCATGGCGGCTTTCAAGCTCCGCCATAGTCGCGGCGGCTTGCTTGATAGCGGCTTTCAATGCCCGGCAATGCCCAGCTATGACTTTGCAGATTGCCGGGGCTTCAATGTCGACTCCGGCGGCTTTGCGCCTATCCCGCGCAAGCTCCGCCAGTTCTATCCGCGACTCCTTGATAGTCGCGGCGGCTTCCCCGTAACGAGTCCCCGCCCTGAAAGACTCCTGATATTCGTTTTCAGCTTCCGCGTACCGCCGGGCAAAATCATCCGCCCATTTAGCCGCCTGCCATTTGTCATCCGTTGAGTCCCCGAATGCAATGAAAGCCGCATCATTGCCATAAGGATCAGGGAAGCCGGGGACATATAGCGGCTTTCCGTTCCGCCCCGGAAGTTGATAGACGCAAGGGCTAGCCGTTTCATCGCAAATTTCAGTGTCAAGATAGTAGCCTAGCGGATAGTCGCGCCGTGAATAGGAATGTTCCCGCGCAATGTCGGAAGTTGTCCCCACACGGCGGAGCCGGGGATTCTCCACTATCCGCCATGTGAATCCGTGACTCTTGTTCCATGGGTTGAAATAGGTAGCCCCGGCAAGCCCGATTGAAGCGGGAAGCCCGGCGGCTTTGCGAGCCCTTGCATTATCAATCGCGAGCCGGGGACTCTTCCCCGCCTTGCGTTGCTCTATATAATGGGCGGCTAGTTCATGTCGGATCATGTGACGACTCCATAATGCCCGGCGGAATGCCGGGGACTGTAACCATAGGGCGGGGCGGAGTCACTATCAAGCGCAAGTTGATTCAATCGTTAACAACTCCGCCGGGGCTCATTCTGGACTCTCTATATATGGGCTCCGCCGCGCCATTGTGCGGAGCCGTAAAACAGCCCCGAAAAATTCGTTAACCATGATCGGGCTAGAATCGATTAGAAGGGCAAGGGCAGGGCTCGCGCGAGTCCCCGGCTACCTGTAGACCTAGAAAGCGGGAAAGCCGCCTAGCCCCGCTCTAAAGCCCGGCAATCGTGCATCAACTTGGCACACATTTTGGCCGATAGGAATAAAGTGGATCGGATTAACTATCAAATAGCCGTTGGTTCCTACGTTCGCCCCACAATTTCGCATAGCGGCTTAACAAGAGATTAACAACTGGCAATCGTCTCAATCTAGTACAGGTTGTTAAGGACTCGTTAAGACTTGTGTTCGCTGCAATGCAAAATGGCTCCGCCGGGGCGGATGACTCCAGCTTGTCTAAAAGTTGATCGATCCGCCCCGGCGGATGACTCCAGCTTGTCTAAAAGTTGATCGATCCGCCCCGGCGGATGACTCCAGCTTGTCTAAAAGTTGATCGATCCGCCCCGGCGGAGCGGAGCGGTTATGGTTAATCAACCGTGAATGGATATTGTTAGCAAACATGGTTAACGCGGGGTTAATATCAACCGGGCGTTAACCCTAACGGTTAACCCTAACGGTTAACCCTAACGGTTAACCTTAACGGTTAACCTTAATTTGTAAGGTTAATGCAGTCGAAAATCCGGGGCGGCTCCCGCTCGATCACCCGGCGGCCCGCCCGCCCGTCAGAACACCCGCCAGCACTTGATAGACAGAACACCCGGCGGCTTACTTTGGCACTTTAGAATCATCGCTCTTACTTTGGGGCTCCAAAGTCATCGCTTACTTTGGGGCTTCGGAATCATCCGGGCAAAATGAAAGGGCCGCCCATTCTGAGGGAGCGGCCCAATAGATGACAGCGGGTTGCGGGGCTTGTTCTACTTCATCCGATGACTCCTTGCGTTGCAGCGGGTTCTTCGTAGCCCGCCAAATCTGGCACCGGAAAGCCCCAATCGCAAGCCCGTTGACAGGGCCGCCACGGTTGCAGTAGTTTCCCGCCATCGCCGCCGGGGCTTGAGCTTCTAGCTCGCAGCCGGAAGGCGTAGAGAGGCCGGAGTGAGGCCGAAGTTGTCGGAGCGCAAGCCGAGCAACGCGGCCCGGTCACTACAGGGGAGAGTGGATAGATTGCCGTCCGTTCACTCTCCCCGCCGCCCCCCGGCTGATTGAGATCGTGAAGGGGCCACCACAAAAACCGGGCGTCATCCGAGGGATCGGAAGGCCCCGGCCCTTGATCCGTCTGTAGCCTCAAATCTGGCCGGGCGCGGCCCTATTGACAGGGGAGCCCGGCCATGGCTTTATCCGCCACGGCGAACCGGGTCCTCCCATTCTCGAAGTAGCTGGCCTAAAGGCTTCCTCCAATGGTCGTTAACCCCGCCCGAAAGGCCGGGGTTTTCTTTTGCCCGGCTGCGGTCTAGGCTCCATCGGTCGCCCGCTGTTGGGAATGTCGCATGGCGATCTAGCCCTATGCCCATGGAAACTTCCCTCTCTTAGCCGAAGCGGGCGATGCTTCGAAGGGGAGCCCGGCGGTGCCCAACACGCTGCCGGGTTCTTCGTATCTGCGGGAAGAATCTCGTTTTACGATTTTGCCCCGGAAGAATCTCATTTTATGAAGCTGCTTTCTACCGGGGCTTGACTCACAAGCTGATCTGATCCTACATTCCGCAAGTTCGCCAATGGTGGCGAGTGAAGGACGGCAAATCCCCATGAATCTCGATCTACCGAAAACAACGGCGGCGCTTCCAAAGTGGGAAGCTGATCGCGAGGCGTTGTTCAACGAACTCGATAAGGTTCGAACGAAGAAACAATTCGTCAAGTGGGAAGCTCGCGAGAAGGCGAATGACGATCTTCTCCGTTCCGCGTTCGCTGACGATACGAGCGACCGCAACAGCCGTTCCACTTGCATGATGATCCCGGCGGCTGACATTGCTCACCTTGCCAAATCGGGGAAGTGGAAATGAGCCGCTTCATGTCATTCAACTTCAAGACGCTATCGCAAACGCTCGATCTCCATAGCGGCTTGATACAGACACTAATGGAAGCCCGGCGCGAGGCTCACCTGTTCGATATCAGCCGCGAAGTGTCGGACGAAGTGATCTCCATTCTCGATCAAAACGATTGGCCTATCAAACGCCAATTGAGATTCCCGGTTCCTACCGGATATCTGCGGATGGGCTACGATGCCGGGGCGCAAGAAATTGACACAGGCGATCTACCTCTTGAAGCTCGCAGCGTTGTCCGTATCTCCGGCATGTTGTGGCACAAGGGCTATCTGTACTTCTTCCACGATGCACCCGACTATCCGCTTGGCGTTGTTCCGCTGCGGGCAGAGATCGACTACGACATAACCGGATACGACAAGAAGAACGCGGTCTATGTCGGATCGAAAAACGCGCCGCCTTTCTGCGCTCTCAACATGGAGCCCATCGGCGTTCTAGGTCAAAACGAAGAAATCCGCGAAGGGTTCGCGCCTCTCATGCGAGACTGCATCGCCATGGCGCTTGTGGTCTTCGATATGTTGGGCGAACCCGCTGCGATCACGCGGACGGTTGATAGAGTCGAACACGTCTTCGCGAACAAGAACCGTCCGTTCTTCGAACGCACGTCGCTCGTGAAAATCAATCTACGGAAGTGCCGCACGAAATATCTTCGAGAGGGTGCTGAACCTACAGGCCGCAAGATCGGCCATCACTATCCGATTGAACACTGGTGCCACTATCGCGTCACGCAACCGGATTGCACTCACTCATGGGTTCCGCGCTTCATGGAAGACGATGGGAAGCATGAGAAGTGCGAGAAGTGCGGCGAGTGGCGAACCCGCCGGGCGCTCCCCAATGGCCGGGGAGATCGCAGCATCGGAATCATTCACACGCACCACGAGGTAGTAAAATGAACGTCCGCAATCTGCCGGAGCCCGGCCCGATCTACGAAGAAGGGGCCGAAGGATGGTACTGGAAGCTTCATATCGACAAGACGTGGCACGGCCCCTATCCAAGCCGCGAGGCGGCAGAAGACGCCTTCGCAGAGTGGGCCGCCGATCAGTGGCGTCAGTCGAACAATCTGTCTTCGTATTGGAACGGAGACGCGGCATGAGCGGCGGTAACGCTTGCCAGTGTCCGGAGCGGAAGAAGCCCGCCAAGGATCGCGCTTGGATTTGCACCGACTACAAGGTGAACTACTCAGCGTTCAACGGCTACAAGCCAACATCATCCGACTATTCGGCGTTCCGTTGCAACCGCTGCGGCGCAAGCTGGCGATCCAAGATGGCCGTGCAATGGCCGATCTCTGCGGCGGGCTCACGCTAATGTGGATCAAGGACGGCGACGAAATAATCATCGGGTTCGTCAATCCTGACGGCAACCCGGTACAGATCACCGCTCGCGTGATCAAGCAACGCAAGTGGGGATTGAAAGTGCCTATCGTGCTTGAAGTTGAACAACCGTCATTCATCATGGAGAAGAAGCAATGACCGAAGCCGAGAAGAAACGCCCGAACGATTTCCCGCAGATCAAGGAGTCGATGTTCGTCATCGTCATGTGGAACGGCAAGTCATGGCCGGAAGTGGGCCGCCTTGTCCACTACCTCACCGACATGAAGGCCAAGGAAGGCAACCGCCTTTGGTCTACGTGGGATAAGGCGCTCACCTACAAGTCGAAGGGCGAGGCCGAGAAGATGATCGAGGCCGAACAGAAGCTCCGCAAGAAGCTCAACATCAAGGACTTCACCGGAGTCGCCATGTCGATCAAGGAACTCAAGAAGAAGGTGAAGTGGGGCTACGTCGAATGAAGTGCCCGGCATTCGTTTGGCAGCGCGGATTGAAGGGTCCGCGCCCCTCTATCTGGCATGTTCCTCAGACCATCGCCATGAAACCGATCACACCATTGCAGTCTCACGATCTCACCGAAGATGAAGCTGCTATGACCATCGATCAACTGGCCGCGAAGTATCCGTTCGTTGATACGTCGAAGCCCGAACCCAAGGTGCAGCTATGATACTGTCCGGTCGCGATATTCAACTTCGAGCGGGAATGATCGAACCGTTCACCGTTCGTCAAGTCTTCAACGGCATGAGCTACGGCCTGTCATCGGCGGGCTATGACGTGCGGATCGATCAAGACTTGATGATCCTGCCCGGCGGTTTCTCGCTGGCGTCCACCATGGAGCGGTTCGACATGCCGCCCGATCTCGTGGGGATCGTGCATGACAAGTCCACGCTCGCCCGGATGGGCCTCACGGTGCAGAACACCGTGATCGAACCGGGATGGGCCGGATGGCTCACGCTTGAGATCACGAACCACGGCCATTCGCTGATCTCGCTCCCCAAGGGTGCGCCCATCGCTCAAATCCTGTTCCACGTCATGTCTAGCCCGGCAGAGCGCGGTTACAGCGGCAAGTACCAGAACCAAGAACGCGGCCCGCAGTCCGCTCGCTTCGAGAATCCCAATGGTTGATTGGCAAAGGGACGCAAACGACATGACCACGTATCGCCACAAGAAGCGCGGCACCCTGTACCGCACCATGGGAACCGCTGAAATCTACTGCGGTGAAACCGTGTTGATGGAAGGCGCGGTGATCCGTGTCTATCGCGACAAGAGCGGTCAACTTGTTCTGCTGCCGATCAACTTCGAGCATCCGATTCTATACGAGCCGTTGACCGAAGTGGGGTTTGCTCAACTGCAAACGTCGAACCCGGTCAAGGATCGCGATCTGATCGTGATCTATCACGCGGTAGCTGACGGAGCCTTGTGGGCGCGTCCGCAAGCCGAGTTCAACGATGGGCGTTTCGAGACTGTTCCCGACGAACCGCAGAAGACCGGGAAGAAAAGACCGGAGCGTTTTGTACGGGCCGACGCTGAGAACATGGCGACTACGATCTTGAACGATATGCTTGTCCATATCTTCGAGAACGATGCAGAGATTGATCGTCTGTTTGATCGCTACAAGCCGTCGCTGACAAACTATCTCCGGCGCAAGATGGAAGGGCGCGAGCTATGATCACCGGAGTCTACATCGGCAAGCTTGATCACCTTCGAGGCCGCCGGGCAATACTGCAAGAGCGGCAGATGCACCCCGGCGGTAAGGCATGGGCCGCGCAATTCAACGATCTCGATCTCGGATTGCATAACACTCACTCTTGGATGATCTATTCAGCGAATTGCTTCCAAGTAGAGAACAACATGAACCTTGATTTCAACGTAGGGGGAATCGCATGAAGACGATCACGCAACAGATGGTGACTGACTCGCTCAACATCGCCATTGACGAAAACGGCTACGACGAAATGCTGACGTGGACGCCGGAGCGGATCGCGGATGAACTCTGCGACTATGACGCCGATTTCGAACACACGAAGCCCGGCGATCTCATTCCCTTCATCGTGAACTATTTGGAGCAACGCCAGTGAGAACGCGAGAGCGATTGCTTGAAATTCTCGAAAGCATTCCCCGCGAGACAAACGCTATCGAATGCGCTTTACGGGATGGACGGAGAATGTTGAAAGGCGAACTCGCGATCAACCTTCGTTTGATTGTGAAGCTGAATGTTGCAAGAGCAATAGCGGAATCACCGCACTATCGAGAACTGGCCGAAGAAACCTTGTGGTATCTCAATCGCCAGTACGAAGCAATCCACGAACTTTGAAGTTCGAAAAAACCTAAAAATCGCGCAACAATGTGAATCGCGATTTTCGATTTGAAACTATCAACTTTCTGCGGAGTTCGAAAAATGAGACAGAGTGATATTGAAGGCAACTGTGCCGCCTTGGCAGAGTTGATCTTGAAGGCGTCCCGCCGCGATCCACCACACAACGGCAAGCAACGCCAAGAAGCCGATGCAGATACCGCAGCGGCTATCGGAATCGGAATCGGTCTTCTCCGTTGCTTGCTGACGGATATCAACCGCATTGCGGACGCGGCGGAAGAACTCGCGAGGCGCAAATGAGCAAGCTGATCCTGCCGCCCGGCTACGCGACGTGCCAAGCGCACGGTTGCCGGAAGCGGGCAACCCGCGTCCCGGTCCTATGCTGCCCGAAGGTAGGGGCACCGCGCGAGCGCCAGCACAGTATCGAAGCCATGTTCGATATCCCTTGCTGCCCGGATCATCTGCCGGAAGTCAACGTGCTGTTCAACGAAGCGATCCGGATCATGTTCATCCAGAAGGCAAGCAAGGCCAAGGATCGCCCGCTTCTTGATTTCAACAACCTATGGGTTGAAGGCGAGTCCCGGCGGTCACGCAAGTACGCCGACATGGTGGAACGCAAGAAGCGGAATCAACAAGTATGAGAGCCGAAGATCAAGTGTGGCCTACGGTGAAGCTCATTGCTGCCGTGGGGTTGAATGGGCAGATTGGACTCAACGGGATGCTACCGTGGGCGCGTGACAGGGAAGACATGCAATTCTTCTACAACCACACGCGCGGAAGCTCCCTGATCATGGGAGCCCGCACCGCCCGGAAGCTGCAATGGGAGCACAAGCAAATCATTTCCGGCGGTCGCATGGTCTATCACTATCACGGTGAAACACCGGACACGTTCATCGACATGATCAACGATGAATGGCCTCAGAAGGCGGACGTGTGGATTTGCGGCGGGGCCTACACCTACAAGCGGTTCATGCCCTACGTCCGCCGGAGCTACATCACGCACATTCGTTACGATGGCCCGGCGGACGTGATCATGCCGCCTTTGTGGAGTGTAAAATGAAACCGCCTGTCTATAACGTCATGGTGCAGGGCTTCAAGGCTTCGAGCAACATGCTCTCCAATGGAATCCTTGGCTTCCATTTCACCGCCCACAACGGTCATTGCAAGCTGCACTATCGAGATCGCTTCCAAGGCAAGGACACTTCGAAGTGGATCGAGTTGACGTTCTACGAGTACGGCGTCCTGATCGAATTGCTTTCCCGCGTCGAGAAGGACACGAAGAACCAGAACTCGCAGAACAAGCTTCGCGGGGCCGTGGTCACGTTCATCAAGTACGTTCGCCAATTCCAGCGCGAGCGTATCAACACCGAGATTGAATGATGATTCGCGATTGCGTCATCTGCGGGCGGGAGTTCTTAGCACGAACATGCGGGAAGTGTTGTTCCGATGAATGCAAACACGAAAACGCGAAACAATACCAACTGCAATGGCGTTCGAAAAATCGAGAACACTATCGCTCTTTAGCAAGAGCCGAACGGAAAAGAGCTTACGCCAAAGACCCTATCAAGTTCATTAAACGAACTAGAGATTATGAATCCAAGAATCCGGAGAAACGAAAAGAGTATCGTCTAAAAAGAAATCCTGAAATTCACAGGAACGGAACTAGGCGATACAAACGGAACAAACAACGAGTCTCCGCACTACTACAACTGAGTCAACATGGAGTAATCTGAAATGAAGTACCACAACTACAGCAACGAACAGTTGATCAAGGCGCTTGACGCCTTCGAAGGAAACACCGTCGCCGCTATCAAGAAAGCTGCGACGATGCTTGTTGAGCTTGCCAAGCGTCGGCAGACTCATCCACTCATGTTCAATCCGATGCTCCGGCACTATCAGGATATCGAGAACGGGGTTGTCTCTGTCCGTGCTGTCATCGCACTGGCCGCGCAACCGAACCGCTTCAAGTTCGTCCGCGCCATGCCGTTGCAGATTCAAGAAGATATCTGTGACCGCAAGGAATTTGTCGTGGCCGAACACAACGCGGAAGGGCAGATCGTCGCCAAGTCGAAGTCGTGGGATCGCATGACCGAAGCGGAAATCCGCATGGTGTTCGCTGACGGCAAGGTGCAGGCTTTCGAGGATCAGAAGAAGATTGTTGCGGCCAAGTCCAAGGAAGTTCGCCGCTCGATCTCTCCCATCAATGTCCGGTACGACGCCGACACGGAAGAAGTTGTGATCGGACAAATGCGAATCCCGGTTGCGAAGATCGCGGAACAGATCGCTCCGCACTGGATCGTGACTCGTGGTCGTAAGATTGGAAGGAAGGCCGCATGACCAATCCACTCGAAGTTCAACACGGCGGAAGCCACTACAAGGACATGGGGATGCAACCTATCGAGTTCTCCATGAGCAACAGATGGGATGCTTGCGCTCACAGTGCGCTCAAGTATCTCAGCCGCTACAACACGAGCGGCAAGGCGCTTCTCGATCTCGAAAAGGCGAAGCACTTCGTACAGCTTCGCAAGGCCACCATGCCGCTCTCTATCGGCAACAACGGCGAGAAGTTCAATTGGCGTGTCGTGATCTCCATGGACACGTATTGCCGCGTGAACCAATTCAACGTTGATCAGGCTGCGGCCTGCCGGGCGCTTGATGACTACGTTCACATGGGCGAGATCAACGATCAGTATTTCGAGACGGCAATCCGGAAGATCGAAATGCTGCTGACTTTCACCCGCCAACAGCTTGAATCAACACCGGGTTGACAGGCACCCCACACCTATCCTAACGTAGCCACCACAGGAGAAGACCGATGGTAAAGAAGACAGTGAAGAAGCCCGCCAAGAAGGCGGTTAAGAAGCCGGATCGCAAGACGGCAGAGAAGATTTCGGACGCCAAGGTAGCCGCCGCCCGCGCCAAGGTTGAGGCGAAGAAGCCGACGAAGGGCAAGGCCGCCAAGAAGGCACCGAACCCGCAACAGAAGCCCAAGGCCGTCAAGCTTGGCCCCGGCACCGTGTCAATGAACGGCGGGCCGCCGATGGAAGTACAGGGCATGACGGTTACGCCGGAACCCAAGCGCAAGGTCGGCAAGAGCCCGGCGCTCGCGGCACCCTACGGCATGACGCCCGCCGTCCATGACTTCGCCACGGCCTTCAAGAGCATGATCGCCGGGCCGCCGAAGCGGAGCGCCGCGTCCCTGTTGGGCGACGAAGCACCGCCGCAGATCAACGGTGTGACTCTTCGCGAACTCGTGACCACGTTCATTGCGGACAACAAGCGGTTCGGTGAGATCACCGCCTACGCCAAGTCCGCCGGGTTCGATGCACAGGCGTTCGCCATCGTGGCCGTCTTGCATCTGCCCTACATGCGCGAGACGAAGGCCGCCGTCGAACTCTATACGAAGATGCTGGCCGATGGATAGGATCAAGGAACTCGAAGACCGCGTTGCGGAGCTTGAGCGTGAAGCGGAGAGTCGGACTCTCCGCTACAACAATCTCGCGGAAGAACACCGCGATCTCGCGAAGAACGAACGCGATCTCGCCCATCGCGTTCACAAGGCGCAACGCGCCGCCACTATCGATGACGTTCGTACCATCCTCAAGGACGCCAAGCTATGACCGCGTTCGAAATCTTTATGATCGCCGTTTGCGTGTGCCTTGTGCTTCTGCCGTCACGCTACGATCCGGCGATCTGGTTGAAAGAGAAGATGATCGAATGGCAGGACCGTAACGGCGGCGGCCCAATCGGATGATCATCGATGACCTTCTTCTCGATCTCGCCAAGAAGGGCCGCATCCGGCATATCACTCTTGGCTCTGCCGGGCGGCGCTTCTTCGCGAGCTACCGGGATGATCGGACGGACGGTTATTGCTGCCACTACGATGACGATCCCGTTGAAGCCCTTCTTCACGTTCTTCTCTTGAAAGGCTACAACAGATATCCCGGCAACAAGACTCCTGATCCGCTGCCGGGCGAGAAACCGAAACGAACAGCAAGGGAATTGATATGAGCGATCTTGAATCCACAATCCGAAAGCTGGCAGACAAAGGCCAGTTGAATCACTTGACGCTGATCTACAAAGGCGACGGCAAACGTAGCCACATATTCAGCGCGGGCTACCGGGACGCCACGTCCGCAGGCTACTCCATGGTTGAAGACGCCGATCCAGTGAAGGCGTTGATGGCTGCACTCACAGCGCCGCGCTCCAAGTCCGCTGCGAAGCCCGCACCCAAACGTGCGCGTGATCTGATATGATCGACAAGAACTATCGCAAGCTCTTGGCGAGCTACATTCCGGAAGGACTCTCTTACGAGTTTGAGAACGGGAAACGCCACACCATTCTCCGGATCAACGGCAAGCTCGCCGCAACAATCAGTGGCCGCTCGAAAGTCGAAGGCGGTCGCGGAATGCAGAATGTCCTTTCCGCAGTCAAGAGGTTCGTCCGCCAATGCACCGCAAGAGGTTGAAGTTTCAACAATACGTTGTCATGCACAGGGAGACAGAAACCTTCCTGCCGAATGAGACAGGGCTAGGTCCGCGACCATCCAAGCGGCCCCTGTCCTACCTGTCAGAAGCGAACCCGCGTCTGTTCAACACGGAGCGGGCGGCTACGAGCGCGATCCTGCAATATCGGAGACTCAACCCGTATGCACCGATGCTTGAAGTGAAGCCTGTAACCGTGGGGATCGAATTGCCGTGACTATCAAACTCGAAGAAGGTGACTGCCGGAAGATCATGCGCCGGATGCTCATGGTGGATCGCCAATTCCATTCCATCGTGACCGATCCGCCCTATCACCTGTTGAGCATCGCGAAGCGGTTCGGCAAAGCAAGTCTCGATCAGGGCGGCAGCGTCATGGATAAGGTTCGCGACCGCGCCAATCCCCACGCTCGCCACGCTCACGGCTTCGTCGGCCAATCGTGGGATGGTGCCGATCCGGACGGCTACCAGATCGCCCACGATCCCCGGCTATGGCGGATGGCCTACGATCTGCTGCTGCCGGGCGGCTACTGTCTCGCCTTCACGTCACCGATGACAGGGCATAGGATGGCCGTCGCCATGGAAGACGCCGGGTTCCGCATCCATGGCTTCATCGGATGGGCCTACGGATCAGGGATGCCCAAGGCCCACGCGGTAGGGGAGAAGTGGCCGGGATGGTTCCACTCAACCCAAACGCTCAAGCCCGCCCTTGAACCCGTCTACATTGCACAGAGGCCGCCGGAACTCCGGCCCATGGCCGCCAACATGGCCCGGCATGGGGTAGGCGGGATGAACGTGGACGGATGCAGGGTAGGGGAGCCCGGAAATTTCGACGCTATGGGGGTAAATTTGACCGCTGGCGGCGATTCTGGCCGATGGCCTGCAACGCTCGCTCACGATGGGAGCCCTGCCGTTCTGGCGGGCTTCCCGGCGGCCAAGAACGGAGACGGAACGGGCGACTATTTCAACAGCTTCCCGCCCTTCCTGTACCACGGCAAGGCGGCCAAGGCTGACAGGGCCGGAAGCGATCACCCTACCATAAAACCCATCACCCTGATCCAATGGCTGCTGCGGCTCGTGACGCCGCCGGGCGGGACGGTACTCGATCCGTTTTTAGGATCGGGAACTTTGTTGGAAGCGGCCTACAGAGAAGGCTTCAACGCCGTAGGGATCGAACAACACCCGGAATATGTGAAGACGTGTCGGCAGCGAATTGCCCGGCTACTGAGATCGGGGCGTGATTTGATATGAAACACGTTTGCTTGCAATGTCAAAAGACCTTCGAGCGGCCTACCGCGAATCCGGCGAGAGCTAGGTACTGTTCGTTTCCCTGCTACAACACCGCGAGAACCGGGCGGCCTAACCACGGCGCTTTTCAACCCGGAAAGCCACCTTGGAATAAAGGGTTGAAAGGATACAACCCTAGCCCCGCAACTCAATTCAAGAAGGGAATGCGACCGATCAACAAGCTCACGGTCGGCACCGTCCGCATTCGAAAAGACAAGCAAGGGAAGCCGCGAGCTTTCGTGAAGGTAGCCGAACCGAACAAGTGGGAGTATCGAGCGGTCAAGGTGTGGGAAGAACATCACGGCTGCGAAGTACCGCCGGGCATGGTTGTTCATCACAAAGATCGCAATTCACTCAACGATCACCCTGATAATCTCGAAGCGATGACTCGCAAAGATCATATCAACGAACACAGGAATGACTTATGAACTACATCGCCACCGATGCCACCTTCGATCAACAAGACACTCTCCGGCTCACGCTCCGGCGCTTGTGGGATAAGTCGAAGCCCTACGGTCTTGTCGCCATGCTCAACCCGTCGCGCGGCGGTGTGACGAAGGATGATCCGACGCTCTCCCGGCTCTCCGTCTTGATGAACAACAACGGGTTCGGCGGCTACACCGTAGTCAACTGGAGTCCCTACATATCATCGAACCCGGAAGACATGCTCCGCTTCATGCACAGCAACAGCAAGCTCGCTCGCTATGCCATGGACAAGAACATCGCCACGATCAAGATCGTGACGAAGGCTGCGAAGACTGCCGTGGTCGCATGGGGCAACCACTTCCCCGGCGGCCAATCGGTCGATACGGTCCTGTCCGAATACAATGCGCGGTTCGTGGACGCGATCACTGACGGCTATAGACGCGATCTCATGTGCTTTGGTAGAACACTCTCCGGCGCTCCCAAGCATCCGCTCGCTCGCGGCCAACACTGGATCGCTGACACAACGAAGCTCATGCCGTGGATTGGAGTACATTGATGGTTGATGCCGGAGTTGCCGCACTCTCTATCGCTACCTTCTTCACTGTCTGCACCACGATCCTTTTCATCGCGGCGTATCGCAATGCCGTTCGCCGTGGTGCCGGGCGACAAGAACGAGTCTACATGCTGATCGGAATGGCCGCCGCGATCCCATTCTGTTTCGGCTTCTGGTCTGTGATCGCGATCTTTTCAATCTGGTTCGCAACAAATGTTGTAGGGGTAGGACAGTGACATTCAAGATCGTAGACGTTCGTCATCCGCTGCGCTCGAAGCTCGCCCGGCGGCTTGCCAAGTGGGCCAAGGCTTACATGGCGAAGCGCCCGCCTGACTTCGTGATCGGCAAGCCGGAGAATCCTTATCTGCTGCGATGGTGGGTTCTGCCGCGCAACCGCGTCTTCAATATCTATCTCCATCTGTTCATGCGATCCGATGATGACCGCGCCTTGCACGATCATCCGTGGTGGAATGCGAGCTTCGTCTTGGACGGCGGCTATGTCGAACACATGCCGAAGTGGCGCTACGGCTGCACGAGCGGGCCGTCCGCCGGGAATACGATTGTTCTCGATCCGCAAGAAGCTTGGCGGCGCACCGCGCCCGGCGGTGATCTCGCGGGATGGGAGTTCATCGGCTACGAAATGCAACAGTCCTATCCTGTCCGCCGCTGGCCGGGCGACTTCGTTGCGCGATGGGCAACGAACGCTCACCGAGTCCAGTTGAACAGCTTCTCAGGGATCGCCGGGGAAGTGCCGTGCGTGTCGCTGTTCCTCACTGGCCCGCGCCTTCGCAAGTGGGGCTTCTACTGCGAGCAAGGATGGGTTCACTCCAAGGACTTCATTTCCGTTCGCCCCGGCGGCAACGATGTTGGCAAGGGCTGCGATCAATGAGGCGTTATGCGGAGCTTCCGTTCATCAAGTACGGCAGCGGCGGTTCAATCGATTCCTACTGGCATGTGCAACCAACATCGTCTTGGACTACGGACAACAAGACCGGAGCCCTGTACGCGGTGATGTTGATTCACTTCATGCGGAGCAAGCAAGAGCCCACGTTGCTCGCTTCCGTGTGCCGGGATATTTGCAAGCATGGGCTCGCGATGATGGGCGGTTTCAACGGTATCAGTGTCGGGTTCTTCCACGAGATCGCACGTCGCAGTATCGGCTAGCCGCCCGCTGACATGGATCAAGGGCGAGCCAAGCGATCCATCTGCTATCAGCTATTGGGAAGGATGGTTCCTCAGTAGCCCCTACGGCTACTGCGGAATCGTTGAGTACGATCACGCCGTCTATCCGTTCCTTCTCAACTGGCGTCTAGGTGCCTACCGAAACGTTGAAGACGCCAAGAGGCGTCTCCAATTCCTATTCGATAACCCGGCGGAGATCAGGGATTTTTAGTCGCCCTGAGATCGTTGTAGAACCGCAGAAAGCGGCGCTGTAGGGCAGCGCAATCTTCCCCGTACTTCTCCGCCCTAGCCCAAGCGATCTTGGCCTGTACGCCTTCCACATTGGGCTTGGGGCCGCATCCCTTCACTTGATCGGCAGGCGGCGGTGGATACGGGCGAGCGATGCCCGTCGAAGTAACGGTAGGTACTCGATCCTTGTTTGCCGCGCACCCTGTCAAGATCGTTGCGGTTGATAGTGCAATCGCTATCGCTGCCGATGCTCGCTTCATAGTCCGCGATCCTCTTTTCAAGTTCATCTTGTTTGGCCGTTTCTTCGGCCACGTCCTTGTTGTAGGCGTCCTGCACGGCAGAGATCGCCTTCTCCCACGTCTCGTTGAGAGCGGCGATCTGGCGGTTCTGTTCGTCAACGGCGTCTTGAAGCTTCTTGACTCGCTTCTCGCATTCAACCTTGGCAGCATCGCCGCCTAGATCGAACGCCTTCCACGCGACGTAGCCGTGAGACGCGGCGAGTCCCGCGACCACAGCAAGGATCGCCCAAGGATTAAACCCGGCCAGCCGGGGCAAGATCGAGAGCATCGTCGCGGTCCTTCGACTTCATTGCCATGAGATAACGGTAGGCGAAGCCGCCAGCGGCCAGCGCAAGCCCGGCCACCGTGAGCGCGAGCAACACCTTTTCGATGTAGGCGATGCCGGTGAAGCTGGCGAGTTGTTCCTTGGCGTTGTCAAGGCCCTGCTGCAAGCCCTGTGCGGCCACCGTAGCGGTCGCGCCAGCGGCCCCTACAACGTCGCCAGCGGCCTTGACCGGGGCGGGCTTCGCGTCTTCGAGGTTCGCCTTGGCCGCCGCCAGCGAAGCGATATGGGCCGCTGCCGTGGGTTGTGCATCCGGGTCCGCCGTCCACACAACTTCCGGCCCCACGGAGCCCATGGCCCACGCCTGCCCGGTGGCCTTGACGTTCGACACGCGGACAGACCATCCCTTGCCGTAGCGAGCCCAAGTCTTGAGGGACTTGAGGAAGCCCATACGGCGATCACAGATGGCCGCCACGAGCTTGTCATGGTCCGGATGAGTCTTGATCGCCTGCAACGTCCCCATACCGATCACGCCATCCACCTTGCCGGTGTAGCGATCTCCTAGCGCCCGTTGCAACCACTTGACGGATTGCATGACGCCGGAGTTCACCGCGCCGTCGAAGACGACGAATCCGATGCCGGGGGGCAAGGTGTCTCCCGCGATTTCATCCCAATAGCGGCGGCGGTAGATCGCATCGCGTTCCGCATCTACCATGGTGTACACGTCGCGGGGTTTCTTGCCGATGGACGCGAGATAAGTGTTGAACACCTTCTGCGTCACGCCCTGATTGGTGCGTCCGCCGGGGTCGCGGGGATCGTCCACTTTCCCGCCTTCGTAGACAAGCACTCGCGCCAGCGCCTTCTTGTATTCGTCCTTCATGACGGCCTCCGTTACGTGACGCCCGGCGGCACTTACGCCGCCGGGGTTTCATGGTCCTGCCGCTATCAGGCGGACAGGGCCGGATAGTCCACAAGCCACAAGGAGCTGCTGACCTTCCGCGCAGTGGCGGTGCGGCCCCCGGCCACCACGCCGCGATTGGTGAAGGTGACGCCGCCGGAGCCGGTGATCGTCACCGCGCCAGTTGACTGGATCATGGTGATGACCGTTCCGATGGAGAGTTTGTCGCTCTCGGTTTTCGTCATCGACGCCGCGACCGCCGAAGCCGAAGTCGTATACAGGATGCAGTGAAGACTCGCGCCGGACGCATATGGTCCGAGATCGAAGTGATCGGCCTTCGTCAGCGTGATCGACGTGGCTGAGGTCGTCTGACCGCTGGCGTAGGACCGCGAGTCGATGTCCGCGCAGAAAGCGTCGATCAAAGCGAACGCCCTTTCGAGCGTCTGGCGAAGACGGATGATGCCGGAGAAATTCAACGGCAGTTCGAGAAATTCGGTGACACGCATGGTTCGTTTCCTTCTCTCTTGTCGATTATGTTGAAAGCACTAACGGATCAACTTGAACGCCACGTCTGGAATCATGGAGTCAAATTCAATCCGATCACAGTACCGAATGGCCGTGGCCCGATACGTGTAATTCCCAGGTTCGAGCGGCGGGAAGCCGCTACCGAGGGGCGGATCGTTCACCGCGATCTTCACGAGCCACGTTTGCAGATCGGGAGACGCGCGGCGGTACCCGCCGGATTGATCGGGGAAACGGTACGAAGCCGAGTCCGTGTTGTTGTTCAGCAGAAAGGTGCGCAGATCGGACGGACACTGTTTGAGGATCAACGCCGTATATTCGATTTCGAGAACGCCGCCTGCCCGCACCACGGGCGTCAGCGCCCGCGCCTGTTTCCATTCGATGGCGGGTTCCGTCGTGGCGAACGCCTTGTCAACCGCGTTCACCGCCGCCTGTTCGGCGATGGTGAGAATATCGCTGCGAACGGCATTCGTGATGAAATAGGTGACGCCCAACATGGCGAGTCCGACCGTCGCCGGGATTGCTGCGTCAATCAACTTCATAGTGATCTTCTCGATTATTCGGGTTTTCATTCGCCGTCACCGCCGCGTTTCGGAAGGAATGGATTCCTTGACCACGCTGCCGCTAGCCGGATCAAACCGTGCCCGATATGGATGCCGGTCAGCCCGACAAGAAACCCCGCGCCGGTCTGGATGCTCACATCGCTCGGTTCGAAATCGAAATAGCGGAGAAACAGCGGAGCGAGATACACCGCCATGAAAGAACCTACCGTACCCGAAACGATGGTATCGACGGCGCGGCCTGCGTAGCTTCGCTGTATTTTCTTCGCGCCTTCGAAATAATAGTAGGCGATTCCGCCGGAAAACCCGGCGATCAACGTGGATATCTTGATGCCCAATTGGGCCAGCAAATCAACTGGTTCGGTCACTCGGAGCCATCCGTTATCATCTGTTATATGGTAGGCTTGTTGACGCGGCATATACTCCCTTCACAAGGCCAAATCAAGACGTGACTGCGGGCACTTCCTCAATCCAGCAAAACGAGAAGGTACGAATGCTCTGGGCACCGGCGTTCGTCGCCGCGTACCAGTCGATTGTGTCGCCTGCCGAGACAGCGAGGATGCCGGAGACGCAATGTGCGAAGTCCAGCGATGGCCCTGAAATGGACGACCCCTTCGCCATACCCGGCCCCTCCGTCGCATTCACGCGCATGGAGCAATGGAAGTCGCCGGAACTGCCGGTCTTGGTACCGAACATTCCGAACCGAACGAGGCTTATTCCGCTCGGCACAACGAAATTCGATCCACCTGCGGTGAACCATCCGCCCACATCTACTTCTTCGGTGTTGCCGATGAAGCTTGTCATGACCACACCGGAAGGGATTGACTGGTTAGTAGTTACTCGCGCGATAGCATACTTGAGAGAGGAAGGCAGTTCTTCAATCGAGAGCCAAGAGTTGTTGGACACGGAAACCGTTGTCGCCGAAGTCGTATATACCTTTACTTCGAAGTAGTCGCCGGTTGATACCGCCAAAGGCTGCGACATGAAGTTGATCGCGTTCTTGATGGTGTCGAATTGCACCAAGGATGCGAGCACCGAACCGTTTTTGTAGAGAACGATGCCGCATTCGCCGCCGCCTGCCGCCACAACGATTGAGCCACATATGCGGGTTAGTCCCGACGAACCGGAAGGGACTGTAAGACGTGACGGATTGGTCGAATTGTCGTGATAGCCGTCCGTGTCGTAGATTTCATTGTTCCATTCGACGGTTGTTTCCGATGCGCCGACGCTGAACCCGGTGGACACACGGTTGACTAGCGCCCCCTTGAAGCCAGCGGGCATAACTTCAAGGCAGGACCAATTACCGTGCCCGGACAGACCCCCAAGCCCAGCGGTGGTGAACGTGTCTCCGGATGTTACAGGGATCGGCGCACAGATGATCGGCCCGCCATGAACGGTCGAAGTTTGCGCTGAAATCTCGATACCGGAGCCGTCGAAATTACTACCCCCTTTACGCCCGCTGTATGTCAGATCGCCGCCGGAACCGTGGCTCTCCCAATACCCGGCAGTGTAGCGAGCGTAGCGCCCGTTCCAGTTCGCAGGAACAGTCATCGTTCCGCCGGAATGAATACTTCCAGCATCCACGATGTCAGTGTTGTCCCCTTTCGCCAGCGCGTAGTGGTGGAACGGCGCGGTGGACGCGAGAATGTATGGATTGACGATCATTCCCATTGCATTACGTCCTGTGCCCGATCAGATACACTTTCAACCCCGCTGCACTCGCCCCGGCGGCGTCAATGTCAATGGTAATCTCCGCATCGTCGGCGAGCGATGTATCGGTCAGTGTTGCGGCAGTACCGGAGTAGGTCGTGGTCGTTTTCTCAGAGGCATCGAAATTCAGTTTGTGGGTTGTCATGATCGTTGCCCCGGACTCGTTCACATCCACGGTCGTCGTGCCCGATCCGGCGGCGCTGAGAGACGCGCGAATGTCGGTCAGGGTGAAAGCGTAGGGCATTCGAAACGTGACTTTCGCCACGCCGGTCGTAATTGCCGTCGTTTCGTCGGAAACGGCGACGATGATGGACTCCGTGGGCTTAGCCACGAGATCGAGAGAGTTCGACGCATCGTTGTAAGAAGCTGTTACGCCGACGTGCGTTCCGGCAGTGATCATCGATGCGGCGGCGTCCTGAGCCATTTCATCCGTGTACTGCGTGATCGTCGTCGCCAGTGTAATCGTATCCGCGCCGTCGTTCACTGCTACTGTGATGCCGGTGCCGCCCACAAGGGCCGCACCGATATCATCGCGCGCATTCTCCGCCGTATAGCTGGCAATGCCGCTGACCGCGAAATCGAAACCCCCGCTCGCGTCGTTGTAAGTGATGGTCAGGTTCGTGTGCGATCCCGCCGCGAACGCGGCAGCGAGAGCATCTTGCGCTAGTTCATCAGTGTACTGCGTAATGGTTGACGCGATGGTGATCGTGTCGGCGCCATCGTTCGGCGTGACGGTGATCCCGGTTCCGCCGACAAGGGCCGCGCCGATATCGTCTCGTGCGTTCTCAGCCGTGTAGCCGCCGCTCGAAGCGAAGTCGAAGCTGCCGCTCGCATCGTTGTAAGTGATCGTGATGCCCGTATGCGATCCGGCTGCAAAGGCCGCAGCAACCGCGTCTTGCGCCATTTCGTCGGTGTACTGAGTCACAGTCACCGCGAAGTCCATGGAGTTCGAACCATCGTTGTTCGTGATGGTGATCCCCGTATGCGATCCGGCTGCAATCATCGCAGCGATATCGTCGCGGGCATTCTCGGAAGTGTAGCTCCCGGTCGCTGCAAAATCGAAGCTGTTGCTCACGTCATTGTAGGTGATCGTGATTCCAGTGTGGGAACCGGCAGCAAAAGCCGACGCGATAGCGTCTTGCGCCATTTCATCGGTGTATGCGGGATCGAGGTTGAAGCCGATGGGTAGCGCAACCCAAGTGGTCTTGCTACGCTTCTTAAGCCACCACGCGGTTCCATCGTCGGTCAACTCGATTGAACCGCCGTTCACGCCGTTGAGGTAGACTCCGGTGTCGGCGGTGATCGTCTTGGTTCCGCTGCCACCGTAGTATTGGACAACCATTTCGGAGTGGTTCGGGATAGCCACGTCAGCGTGAGTAGGAATAAGAACGTCCTGATCTCCGGCCTTCGTGAGATAGAACCAGCGGCGGTTATCCCCGACCGCGAAGGTGAAGTCCCCTGTCTTGTTGGTTCCGGAGAAGTTGGTACGTCCGGAGCGGGAGTTGTTCTTCCAAACGAACTCCGAAGTGCCGATGGTGATCGGATTGGGCGTAACCAATTGGAAGATATTGCCGGAGTAGGTGCCTTCATCAACCGGCACGATGACGCCGGAAGTCAACGGATCACCGTCTTCCCATCCTTCCGCTCGATCCCAAGTGCCAGCGGAACGGACGATGTATAGAAGGTTTTCTTCGGGAAGGTCTTGATCGCCAAGGCCGACACGATCTCCGTCCACGAGCGCCACGCCTTGAACGGTGATCTCGCCGCCGGTTTCCCAATCGACATTGCCGTCCGCGCCGAACGTGAAGATGCGAACCGAGTCTTGATAGTCGCCTTCACCGCTGCTGCCAGTTGACAGTTCATTCCAGTTCGATCCGTCGAACGTGTAGTAGGTTCCGGTGTTCTGGTTGAAAGCGATGGTGCCGGTTCGCGCGGCGATGTAAACCCAATCGCCATCGTCGCGGACCAAGAACTTGTTCGCTTCCGCGCCATCGGTGAAGATATAGATATCGCCGTTCGTAGGCGATCCCGGTTCCGCTGCAACGAAGTCGAGGAAGTTCGCTTGGCAGATCAGCGAGAGAAGACGAAGGTTCACGTCCATTTCGTCTTTCCAGCCATCGTAGCCGAGAGGCCAATAGCCGGTCAGTCCAAGGCCGGGGAGAGTGCGCTGTGCCATCGATGAATCCTTTCTACAGGTTCTTCTTAGTGTATGCGTTCATGTAAGAGAAGTAGGCATAGACCGGGATCAAGATCGTGCCTGCCGTTCGCGTTCCGCTGATATGGACGGAGAAGAAACGAGAGCCGATAGGCATGGGATTGACTTCAAGAACACAGTTTCCTGCACCGTTGCGAGTCAACTGCGCTGTTGCACTGGATTCTTGATCAATCAAAGCACTGTCTTCGTCGTAGAAGCGAACCATGACGCTGCCAGTTGAAGACGCTCCGGCGTTGTTTGCATTCAGTTGACGCCAGCGAAGAATGAAGCTGGTGTTCCCTGCATCAATATCCGAGTCCGATACACCGGAGATAGCTTGTAGAGGGGTTTGTCCTGAGCGACCGGGCGGGATTCCGCTGGCCCATCGATAGCCGTAGTCGCATCCCCATCCGTTTCCTTGAGCCGAAGACGTTCCGGTCAAGACTCCGTGGATCGTGTACGGTTCCAATGCCGCAACCCACGGCCCTGTATCTTGACCGTCTGCACTCCATTCGAGAGTGTGCATCTGCGGATCGTCGTATTCGAAGATAGGGACTTCGATGTTATCGAAATAGACATTCAACTTGTTGTCATCACCGTCGCGGATCGCACGAATGAAAACCTTGATGGTTTCAGTTGCCGCCGGAATTTCAATCGGGCCTTCTTCGATAACAGTCCACACATTGTTGGACGTGTGGAGATCGAACATCGCGCCGCCGATCCAATCACCATCGCCATTGTAGAAATGGAGATCGGCGCTGCCGCGATCACCGCCGTCTTCGTCAGTCAACAGCGCGTAACGAAGCTTTGCAGTAGCCTTGCCTGCGGCAATAGCGTCTTGAATTTCCGATGCCGCCGACAACACGTCGATCTCAGTAGTGTAGACGCTAATGCGGCCTAGTCCGTGGTAGAAACTGAAAGTACCATCGTAAGGCGACGATCCGGGCGTTTCGGTTGAGTCGAGAGACGATACGGCAGCAAGAGAGCTATCCGCAGCGATAGAAGTCCATCCGGTGATGTTTCCGGTTTCTGCATCCGGATTGTCGGGGTAAAGCGTTCCAATCTGGCCCGGTTCTCCGGGCGGTTCTGGATCAGCGCCGCCATAATCGAAGCCATAGGCTAGACCGTAGTAGCCAACAAGAGAAGTGACGCCGATCTCGAAGCCCTGCCATGACGTGTAGCCTTCGCGCTCCGAGTCAACGCGAAGGATCATCTGTGCTTCGGTGAAGTCAACCGCATCGATGTTATGCGACGTGCCGGTCAAGCCGGTGTACTCTTGCACCACAGTCCGGTCGAGCTTCATCAACGTGATCTTGGTAGTCTGACCGGCTTCCGCCGCCACAGTGGCAGCATCCCACGGCAGGAACACCGTGTCTTCCGTGATGCGGTTGCGTTCGGACCAAGTGATCGGAACGGGATCGGTGACTCCGAGATCGACATTGCCGAAGCTGACGCCTGCCACGGTGACGTTCGCCGGGCGAGTAGGGAGCCAAGGCCGTTCGTTGACCGTGACGGAGAGCGTGTCCGCATCCAATACACTCAGGACGCCGTTATTCGTGCGCGGCAGTACCTTGTATTGAATCGTTTCGGTTGCGGAACGAATGGTGTTGTCGTTGATGTTGGCCGTCTCGTTGATGAACCAGACCGCTTCACCGGCCACATGATTGCGCGGCACAGTGTCGAGAGCGCCACGGTTGACTGTGATGTTGGTTCCGAGGATCGCCGTGATGTAGCAAAGCTCTTGATCGGCTTCCGTGTCACCGATCAACAGGAAGCCGCCTACTGCCGGGCCGGAGCCGCGCGAGCGATTCATCGTAGAGTAGTCAAGGACGCTTTCAGCTTCCGCGTCGAGATCGGCGGCCAGCGTTCCGCGAGACAGAATATTGCGATCCCCCAAGGACGCGGCGGTGGCAACGTCATAGAGTTGGAAGTCGTAGTTGTCGATTGCTTCCGTAGACGCCAGCACGGCCACGAAGCCTTCCGGATATTCCGTTCCGGTGTAGAAGTCGTTATCCACGAGCGCGATGGTCAAGGCATAGTTGAGCGTCATACCGGCGGTGTAGGGAGCCGGAACCGGATCGGTCGCTTGCGGAGTCCACTTCGTATCTTCGACAACCGTGTACTCTACCAGATCGAGGCCGAAGATATCTTCGGTGCAGGACAGCTTGATACGCGGCTCGCCGGGCTTGCCGTAGTCGATCTGGCCGATACGAAGGATCATGTTATCGACGCCATGCTCCGGCCACGAGAGCTTCACCACGCCGCCGGGAACGAAGTTCCACGCCCGACGATCTACTTCGATCTCACAAGCCACGAGCGGAGCGGATGACGCCGCCAGATCGCGCCACGCGAGGAACGTAGCGAGTTCCTTCGTGCGAACGCCGTAGTAGTTGCGGCTATCGGAAACGATGCCGCCCTGAATGGCGATGTTGGCGTTGTCTTGAGCCGTGACCGTTTCGCTCTGTTCGTTCTCCGGGTTCGTCCACGAGACAACGATCTCGTTGATCGTTTCGGAGATCAGCTTGCGTTGAAAGTTCGTGACCTTCGCGTTGTTCTTATCGAGCGTGTCGAGATCGTCCGGATCGTAGTCATCGCGGATCAGCTTCAAATGGATCAGACCGTCCGCCGGATCGACGTACAGTGTGGCTTGAACGTGATCGAGAACTTCTTGAATGAAAGACTCGATGGTGGACTGTTGCGCCCACATGAGAGACAGGCCGAATTCTTCCGAGTAAAGGGTCTGTGCGACCGCAACGAAGTCCGCCACGTACAGCATTGACTCCGGTGCGCCCATGCCCCAATTCGGATCGGTCAAACACTCATAGATGATATGGGCCGGATTCATATCCGGCTCAAGAGACTTCGGCCTTACGCAATCGAGAACCTGATCGATGATATCCTGATTGGTATAGGTGCGGTCGAACAGCGGTTGATTGGCGAAACGCTCCGCTCCGGTGAAGTCCGGAACGTTCGACAGGTAAGGCGAAATCACCGCGTAGGCGTCAACCTGAGTGTTGTTATCTTCGTTGAAATAGCCACCGTCCACGGTGACTACATCATCACCGCGCCCTGCATAAGCGAGATCGGTATCAAGGCGAGTGAACTCCGTCGAATTGCCGTTGTAGAGAAGGATCGCTACGCGGCGAGTGAACACGTCTTCTTCATCGTCATCCGGCAGAGAGTCGCGGAAGAAGTCGTACATATACTCGAAGGTGCGCCGCCACATGGACTCGCCGCCGGTACGAACGAAGTCAACCGCCCATTGCCTTGCCGCTTGGAAGTCCGCCACGCTGCCGTTGTGGACGATGTAGTTGTGCGGGACTGCCGTAGGGAAGAACAGCGAGTGGCTGAAAGTCACGCCGAAGTCGAAACGAGAGTCCGGGCTGCGGGTCTTGTAGTCAATGATCTGATCGAGAACCGCGATGATCGATTCCATGTAGCCGGGATAGAAGATATCATCGTCCGTGTAGTAGCCTTGCCCCACAGCCATGAAGATCGCCATGGGGGAAATCTTGCCATAGCGAATGTGCGGCAGAGCCGCGAGGCTCGCTTGCCACTTGTCGGACTGATCGGGAATGCGCTTCACCTTCACGTCGATAGGGCGAAGGTACGGTGAGTTAGCCGAGTAATAGAAGCCGGGACGATCCGGGTTCGCCAAAGCCGGGCCGACGATCTTCGCACCGTTGAGCGAGTCAACATCATCAACGCGCTCCGTGAAGGCAATGCTCGCAATGCCACGGTAGCCGGTCATCGTGTCGGGAGTCCGTCCGTATTTGAACGAAACGAACGTGGACATTTTCTGATCTTCGAAGCCGGGGTAGAAGTGGATAGCGCCTTCCGCACCGCCTTCCGACTTGATGCCGCCGTAGAGTTCGGGAAGATTAATACCAATGACGCTGTAGGGAATGGCGTTGCCCTGCCACAAGTCCTTCTCGCCCATGCGGACGCGAACAAGTTCGGCGGGGCCGTTGCAGATACCGAAGTGCAACGACATGCGATAGGCGGTTACTTGTTGCTTCGGTGACTCTTTACCCATCGCTCTTAGCCTTCTTCAACCGGACAATCTCAATAGCGTAGGCGTCACCCGTTGCCAAGAAGGCTTCTTCTTCGATCCCGTTTCGAAGGAAGTCCTTGAAATCGAGGCCGTATTGATCGAACCACTTGCGAATGCCTTTCACGCAATGGCCCGCTTCCCGGCAATCGGTGACGGTGATCCTCATGCTTTCACCTTGAAGGTGTACTTTGACTTGTCACCGAACCACATGACGTTGATCCCCTTCACCGTGAGAGTGCCGAAGACAACCGGGATCGGCTTGCCAGCTTCCGCCACCGGGTCTTCTGCATCTTGCGCGGCAGGCGGCTTCGGCTGCTTCGGCTGCGGCATGAGAAGGTACGCTACAACCTGTAGCGCGAGGCCGATCAGAAGTGCAATGAACCACGGCATGATATCACCTAGTACGATTGGTTCTTGGCAACGGGGTTCTCAGTTGGAATCCAACTTTGACCGCCGAAGTTGTTGATGTTCGGGCCGCCCACGTCCTTTTCCACATGAAGGTTCTGGCAGTCATCTTCGTTGTGGGCGCAACCAAGGATGACGGACACGGTGTTCCCCGCGTGGATATCGCGCAAGACTCCCTTGACGTTGAGCGTGTTTCCGCTGGCCGAGTTGATCATGCGGATTTCGAGATTGCCATCGTCGTTCGTCCATTCGAGAATACCGCCCGCGAACTTCGCCGCCGCAATGCTGCCGTTCCATCCGGCGTCGAGAGTCAACGTGGTGTTCGTTGCACTCGCCACAGTGCCGGTGTACGTGGCGGCGTCCTTGTCCGCGTTGCACAGTCCCTTGCCGATGCCGTAGAGAACATGCGGGCAACCATACTGATAGTGACGGCGAAGGCCGGTGCGCTTCATCTGAGTTGAGATCGGCTCGCACGTCAAAACGATCTCGCCTTCCGCCGGGCCGCCGCCGCGAACGATGCCGCTCCAAATGATCGGATATTCCGTGTCACCGATATGGTGCGCCCGGATCGTGAGCGTCACGATGTAGGACGGCGGATAGCCGCGATAGAGAGCGCCAATTTCCGTGTCCTTGTCGATCCGAAGCTCAAGCTTCGACTTGTCGAGAGTGCCGCTCGAATTGATGCTGCCGCGCATGATAGCGATGGGCTCATAGACCTTGGGGCCGTCGCCAAGGCCATCATCATACGTGAGCGGTTCTTCGGCGTCCGTGTAGGTATAGCAAGCGTTAGCCGCCGAACCGTACTTGAACTTGAAAAGTTGAATCGGTATGCCAAGTTGCCGACTGGATTCGTATTGATCGTAGCTCATTATTCGCTCGCTTGATTTTCAAGGCTACGCATGGAGAGAACCATGTTCGCCGTGCGACTGTTGAGCCAATCAACCGTCAGCGTGTCGCTGGCGAAGCGCCACAGTAACAGAACGGAGATCGACTTGATGGTGTTGACTGCCACGGTTCCCCATGAAGTCGTGAGGGTCAACCGCGTGTTGCCGCTGTTGTTCGCCACGGCGGAAACCTTGCTCACGAGATAGCTACCGTCAGACTTGCGGGCGAAAAGAGCCTTGGCTGTTACATCGTCCTTCATCATCCGATAGAGTTCAAGGCCGTCCACGTTGACGTAGCCGCCGGAGATCGAGGAAGCGGTGATATCGTCCACGAGAGAAGGCGCATAGAACTCGCCACGCTGGCCCTTCATGCGGCGGAAGAACGCCACCATGTCGGAGATTTGATCCCGGCTGCGGCCCATGAAGGTTGCCTTGCGGAGCATCTTGTACGTGTTCTTCGGCAGGCCGTGAGCGATCCGGCCCTGTCCGTAGTCAATCGTTTCGCGTCCGAAATCAATATCGAAGTTGACCGGCTGAATCCAATTCGGCTTGGACAAGAACAACTCGCGACCGTCGAACGTGGCTGCGGCAGAGCCTTCGTCATCGGTGTAGTTGCCCTGCGGATCGACGGAGACGTTGACCTTGAACGCGCCCACGCGGTTCGTGAGCATGTCCACGTTGAACGGTTGATCGAGCCGCCCGGCGAAAGCTCGCCTGATCTTCGTGTCTCCGGCAGCGAACTCATTCAGCAAGCCGCCGTTGATATTGATGCTGCTGATAGTCGTAGTGTTGATTCGGCAGACTTCCCGCTTCACGCCATCATCAAGCACGATGTAGCCACCTTCGATGGCCCACGCCGGGAGATCGCAGAGAAGCGACGTGCCGCCTACCGGGCCAATGTCTTGCAGTTCAACCCAATCAACCGGATGCCAGAAAATGAACTCTTGTCCGCCCCGGCCACGAATGAGCCGGTTCAACCGCTGCAACTGATCTTCGGCGGCCCACGTCGATACTTCGTACTTGTAGCGCGGGTTGAGCCGGAGCGCACGGCGCTGTTCACGGCCCGAACGAGTCTCGAAGATATCCGTCCGATACTCGATCTGTTCAACCACTTGTTCATCCCAATTGACTCGGAACGGCCACAGCTTTTCTTGCGTGACGCCGATTGAGCCACCTGAGATCGTAGGTGCTGCGGTTCCGATTTCCATCACTCAGCATCCGGAATGTTGATGGTGATATCGTCCATGGTGAAGTCAATCGCTTCCACTACGGCTTCTTCGGGATCGATGGGGCCGCCCGCCAGATAGCGAGTGGCGCTCACGTCCACGAGAGCCCACCACACCGCGTTGCCGGTGCCGGTCGTATCGCCGTCAGCGAAGCCGGAGATCGAGACGGAGCGTCCGCCGGGATCGCCGTCAAACGGTGCCGAGATCGTCGGCGTAGGCTTGTTGCCCAATGCCAGCGAGACGCATTCCGCATACTCCGTAGGTTCGTCCGAACAGATATACAGAACGTCGCCGTCCGCGAGAGCGTTGAGTCCGTTGTCGAGAATGTAGTCACTCAGGTAGGCCATGCGTCACCCGTTGATAGCTTGCTTGAAGATCGAAGGATTGGCCTTCACGAAGTTGAAGATCGCCTTCTCTCCGGCCCGCGAGTTGAGAGCTTCGGACAGGAAGCTCGAAGCGTCGAAGGCGTTGATGATCTTCGTCGGGCCACCGCCGCCACCGCCTGCCGCCATTGCCGCGAGGCCGCCGTTCAAGGCGTTGCGAGGATCGTCTTCGCTCAAGACTTCTTCGTTCTTCTTGAGGATCGCCTGATACTCATTGGCCGCGAGGCCGGGAACGCCGCCGGTATGGAAGCGGGGAGCCATGCCCCACGTCCACGCGGGGAGCCTGCGGCCCGACTTCGGAGCGCCGGGGCCTACCACGCCGCCACGGTGGAAGATCGAAGACAGGAAGCCACCGATGCCGCCAGTGCCGGAGCCTCCACCGGCAAGCGCGTTGAACAACGCTTGCTTCACGATCATCTGGCCCAACTGCAACAGGAAGTCCGCAGCGAACTTGAGGAACGCCTGTCCGACGCCCTTCAAGATATCCTTGAGCGAACCGCCCTGAATGATCACGTCCGCAATCGACTTGGCAATGTCCGTGAACGCCGTCGCCAATCCGTTGATGAACAGATCGTTGACGGCCTTCGCATCAAGGAAGCCTTGTTTCACTTGCACGAGCGAGTTCGAAATGCCTTGAAGCTTCTGGTTCGCGAGATCAGCTTCCGGGCCGCTCATGCTGGCATAGAAGTTCTGCGCGTCTACGATGGCTTCCTTGAGCTTCGCATCCGTGTCCGTCAACTGTTGCTTGAGAGCTTCCGCTTGAGCGGTGTTGCCCTGCTGCTGTGCGAACGTGATGTTCTCTTGCAGTTGCTTCCGCAACTCGTAGAGTTGATTGACGCGCTGCTCGATCTGTTCCTTTTGAGCCGCCGCTTCCTTTTCCTTGTTCTGTGCATCGAACAGAGCGCCAGCGTTCGCCGCGATCTGTTCGCGCTGCTGTGCGGAGAGAGTCAGACCTTGCGCTTGAAGCTTGAGTTCTTCTTCGCGGATCGCCTTGTTGATCGCGGCCTGCCGGGCAGACTCTTGAAGCTGCGAGACTTCGAAGTTGCCTTGCTCGATAGACTTCTGTACCGATGCCAGCGCGTCAGCACGAGCCTTTGCCAAGCGTTCGGCTTCGTTAGCTTCTTCTTTCGTCTTGGCGATATTCTGATCCGTGATCGCCTGTTGATCGGACAGGAACAATCCGGCTTCCTGATTGCGACGGCTACGGTTGATGCCGTCATTGTCGCTACCAAGAGCGCGGATCGCTTCTGCGATCTGCTCATTCGATCCGGTCTTGATCGCATTGACGATACGATCAGGCAACGAACCGTAGTTGTAGGCGATGGAAGTCAAGGCCGCCTTCTGCGAGTCGTTGAAAGCGTTGAAACGATCAGCGCCGATCTTCGACACGATGCCTTCTTGGAACTCACCGATGCGCCGGATCAGATCGCGGTTCGCGTCTTCGACGCTCACCTTCATTCCCTGCACAACCTTCTGGATCGTGCCGTCCGCCAGCGTCACCGTGTCAGAACCGAAGCCCGCACGGAAAGCGTTCACGTCGAAGTACGGATCGGAGCGGAAGCCTTCGAACTTCTTGATCACATTGGCCGACGCTTCGAGCGATCCCTTCGCGCCAGTGATCAGAGACGCGAGCGATCCATCACCGCCGTTCGGGTTCAACAGGGTTCCGAGTCCCTGTCCGAGAGTTTGGAAGACAGTGCCGAGTTTCGAGAAGTCGCCCTTGCCCACGGCTGCGAGTGCTTCCATGAACGCCAGCGGGCCGCCAGTGCCGAGGCTCGCGAGAATCTTCGCGATGCTGCTGAGAGCGTTCGGATCGAGCGCGGCCTTGAAAGCGTTGTACGCGGCGGTGATGCCTTCGATCACCTTTTGCGCCAACTCCGCTTGCTTCTTCAACTCAGGGAATTGATCGCGAAGATTAGCGAGCGCGGTCGCATATTCCTGATTGGCCGCCGCAGCGGAGTCCGCTCCGCTCGTGTCGGCTTGCGCCTTGTTGAGAGCTTCCTGTTGCTTCGTGGCGATCTCCGTCGCCAGCGCCACACCTTCGAGCGTAGAGCCGAGTTGCCCGGCTACCTTGCCTTGCTCCGCAGCGGCGTTGAAAGTCTCGATGAACGTCTTCGCCAGCTTGTCGTAGTCTCCGGCGAGCGTTGCCGCTTCACGCGATTGGAAAGACGTACTCAGCTTCGCGAGTTCTTCGCGGAACTTGTTCGCGGTGATCGTGCCGTCCTGCAACTTGCGGAACAGCGCGTTGAGAGCTTCGACTTCTTGGTTCGCACCGATAGACGCACGGCCAGTCTTCGCACTGGCGTCTACGTCCTTGATCGCCTTGAACGCGGCAGCGGCGGCGTTCGTGAGATCGATGAAGTTCTTGTTGGCTTCCGCGAGCGAGACGTTCTTGAGCGCCTTGCCCAAGTCGTTGATCCTGCCGCCGGTAGACTCGTAAGTCTCGTTGACTGCCGCCAAGATACGCTCGTGTTCTTCGAGCGCCGCCGTGGATTGATCAACCGCACCGGCCCAATCGGTGAAGTAGTTCGTCAGCGCAATCGAGGCGATGGAAATAGCGATGCCTACCCATCCGCCAAGAGCGGCGAAGGCAAGCCGGAACGCGCCGGTCACGGCTACCACGCCGCCACGCAACACGCCCATGGACGCGCCAAGCGCCGTCGCAGAGACGCCAGCGGCGCGAAGCTTTCCACCGAAGCCGAAGACAGATGCTCCGGCGAGAGTCATCGCGCCCTTGAAAGCCGTGACCTTCGCCGTGGTTGCGGTCGTGATCTCACCGAAAGTCAGCATCGCACCGCGAGCGCCGAGAACCTTCGTCGTGGTTGCTTGGAAGCTGTTCGCCATCAAGAGCAAGGCTTGGCCTACCTTGATCGCCACGAGCGCCTTCAACACCGTGAAGATTTCACGGATATACGGGATCAGCGAAGCGCCGACTTCGACAACCTTTCCAAGTGCAGCGCCAAGGCTCGTGAAGAACTCCACACCTTCGCGCGAGTTGAAATAGGCGTTGAGATCGCGAAGCGCATTCAACAGCGCGTCAGCGAAGCCGCCACGCGCCACTTGCGCCGCCGCATTGAACAGCGAGTTCTGGAAGCGCCCGATCTCCGTAGTCAACGTTTGCAGAGCATCGGGAAGCTGGCCCTTGAACCGCGAAGTCAACTGATCTGCGAACTTCAAGAGCGTGTCTTCGGTCGCGAAGACTTCGCCCTTCTGTAGCATCTTGTCGAGTTCGGCGGTCGAGACGCCAATCGCTTCCGCGAAAATGTTGAAAGCGCCGGGCAAGCGGTCGCCCAACTGACGGCGAAGTTCTTCGGACGAAACCTTGCCCTTCGAAATGATCTGTTGCAGGGCCAGGAACACGCCCTGAGTATCATCAAGCGAAAGCTTCTGCACTCGCGCGGCTTCGGCCACCGCGAGGAAAATCTTGCGCGTGTTGTCTTGTTGGAAGTTCGCGGCGCTCGCGGCGATGGTGAACTTCGCATACTCATTGGACAGGACGCCAAACTCAATACCGAGTCGATTGGCTTCGGCCTGCAAGAACCGCATTTCCTGTTTCGTCTTGGCCGAGTCCTGTTGGAAGGCCGCGCCGAGTCGGTTCTGTGCCGCTTCGATGGTCCGGTAGGCATTGATCACGCCACCGATGTTCTGCACCGCAGCGTAGAGGCCGACATAGCCCGCCACGAGCCCAAGAAGCTCGCCACGGATACGCTGAAACAGGGACAGGGCTTGGCGGCTCTCCCCATACAGGGACGCGAAGGCACCCCGGAGCCCGTTCGTCTGCCCGGCAGCGGTAGCCATGGCTCCCCCGGCCTGTTGCGCGGCCCCTGCGGTGCCACGGACGGCCTGAGACAGTTGCCCGGCTGCGGTAGCCGCTTGGCGGTCCTGTAGGGCCGCCCTAGCCGTTGCCACGGCCCTAGCGGTGCTGGCGGCCTGTGCCTGCGAGGCGGCGGCCTGCGAGACGCGGGCGGCCTCTTGTTCGGCCTGTGCCGCTGCCCGGCGGGCAGCGGCTTCCTTCTCCGCTGCCACAATCCGGTTGTCGAAGCTGGCGAACGATCCCCGGCCCGAAAGGGCCTGCTGCTGGTTCTGGTAATCGATCTTGGCCTGCCGGGCGGCTGCTGCCGCCACGTTGAAGGACCGGGCGAGTTCTTCGTTCGGCCCCACGGCCTGCCGGGTTGCCGTCGCCAGCCTGTTCGCTTCGGCGCGGGCGGCTTCAAAGGTGGCCTTTGCCCGGCTCAAATTCTCCGCTTGGGCGGCCTGCTGCTGTGCGATCAGGGCAGAACCGCTTAGGGCGGGCGTAGAGGCCCGTTGCGCGTTCTGGCGGCCAAGCGCCGCCGTTACCTGTGCGATGGCGCTGGCGGTCTTTTCTGAGGCGCTGGCAACGATATTTTGGGCAACCCCGACACGGCCAAGGGATTCGGCGGCCACCTTGGCGGCGGCGTCCATGTCCGCGAACTCTTTACGGGCCGTCTCAAGGGCGGCGGCCTGCCGTTCGGCGGTGTTGCCCGACTTCACGAGAGCCCGGTCAAGGACGCCCTGCGCCGTGGCCGCATCGGTCGCGTCCTTCTTGGCTTCCTTGAGTTGGTTGTTCAACGCTTCCGTGGCCGCCTTCTGTGCCACATAGGCCGCCGTCGCCCGCTCTTGCTTTTCCTTGAGTTGAGCGAGCGCCACGTTCTGCGCTTGCAGGCGGTTTACCAGATCGGCGGCGGGCTGTGCCACGCCACGCAACTTCGTCTGCAAGCTCGCAATCGAGGACTCAGTCTTGCGGACTTCGCTGTTGGCCTGAGATTGAGCGGTCTTCGTCGCCTTCGTCGCGGCCTCTGCCGCCTTGTACGCGGCTTCGAGGCGCTTCACTTCGGCGGACAGGCGAGACGTGTTCGCGGCGGCGGTCTGCTGCTGAGTTGACAGGGCCGCCAGATTGGAAGCGACCTGTGCCGATTCAGCTTCGAGGCGCGAGACGGCAGCGGCGGCCTTGTCGATCTGGACGCCGATAGCGCCAAGGGCCGTGAGGCCCTTCGCTTCGGCTTGCAGCTTTTGAAGATCAGCGGAGAGACGATCAAAGAGCGTTCCGGCCTTCCCGGCGGACGCCCCGGCCTTCGCTTGAAGATCGGTCAAGTCCTTGAGGGACTCCGCGACTTCATCGATGTTCTTCGATGCCGCGTTCTTAGCGCGGATGATCAGTTCAACGTCGCGTGAGTTCCTAGCCATTTCATTCGCCTCTTAGCTTCGCAAGGTAGTCGTAGAACGCCTTCGCAGCGGGCTTGGAGAAGCAAGCGTTGATCGCTAGGTTGATTGAGATCGCTTCCGTCGCGATCTTAGAATTGATCCTAGCCGTAGCGAACTCCGCTTCTTCAACAAGAAACCCAATCGGATACTGAAAGACGTACTCGTGTCCTTCCGCTAACAAGAGGCTTGCCATTCTCCGGAGATCATGGAGCCAATCATCAAGTGTGCGCTCTTTGTCTACGTTAGGGTCTTGCCCGATTGCAGGCGAAGAAGCTGCATCACTTTTCCGATAAAATTTCTTGCACCGCCTTCCATCACGAAGGTCAATCCGCCGATGGCAGTAAGGCATTCGAGTTGAACGTCGAGCGGCAACCGCTCTGCGATCTCGATTGACTCCTTGTCATCTTCGCCCGTTGCCATGGCGATCATGTGAGCCACCATTACAGGGGCCGACTGGATCACCGCGCCAAGGACGCCGACGAAATCAACTTCCGTCATGTCCATCGTCAACAGTTCTTCCGGTGTCTTGCCCTTGAGTTGATCGGCCATCTGCGAAGCGCGGTTGTAGAGCATTTGCGTTTCGACGGGATGGCTTGCGATCAGAGCCCGAACGTCCGGAAGGGTAAGGCCCCGAAGGGTGATTTCACCCATCGGGGTAGTGATCATCGTCTTAGCGAACTTGAGTTTCTTGAGGCTCATAACGGGAGTTCCTTGTTGCTAGAGTTGATAGGGGCCGGAGTCCTGTTCTCCGGCTCCTAGTTACGGCGCGGCGCGTTCGGTGATGTAGAACGCTTCGTATCCGGTCTTCTTGAGGATTTCCAGATTGAAGGGGATCACCTGCCACTCGTCGCCCTTGAGAGCGAAGTCGCCGTTCGGCGTGATCTTCACCCACGGCATGAAGTAGTCGTAGAGCTTGCCCTTGGGGTTGTTCGACACGAACCGCATCGTTCCTTCGATGGGAGTCGAGCCGGAGACAACGCGGGCGATGCTCTGCGTCGTGGTCTTGTAGGTCACGAGGATGGACGTGTTGTCCGCGATAGCGCCACCGTCAACGATGGTGATCTGCCCGGTGTTGAGATCAACCGTGTAGTCATCGCCCGCGTCGTAGGTGATGAGTCCGGTCGCTTCGTCCTGCACAATCACGTCCGTCGAAGGCGCGGTGTGCTGCGTGAGGTTCGTCTGTCCCTGCGGGACCGTGGGCGACGTGCCGATCTGGTAGGTCATGCCCTGCGTGATCGGGCCGATTTCTTCGTCGGTGATGGTCGCGCCCGTCACGGACAGAACGTCATCGGTGCCGAAGAAGAAGTAGGCGAGGTTCGCCGGATCGATGTTGTCCGTCGAGAACGATCCGGTGCGGGTCGTGGACAGCGGAACCGAGTCGTCCTTTTCCTTGATGCCGTCATCGCTCGAAAAGTGATCGAGCGTTTCGGCTTCGATGGTGAAGGAACATTCCGGCGTGTTGCCGAGATAGCGTTCGCCAATCGGCGTCACACCATCGTCTCCGAACTTGCCGAAGTAAATCTTGCCCCGGCCCAAGGTGTAGTTGTTTGCCATGTCGTTTTCTCCGATGTTGGCGGTTACGTGTAGTCCAAAGGATCAGCCAAGTTTTCTTCAACTGCCAGCGTGACCGGGAGCCAGAAGTACGCCTTCGCTGATATTTCATCGGAAGGCCGAACGATTGGCGCACCGATGAAAATGTCTTTCACGCGGCTTACACGATAGCTCGTGGCGAAGAAACCCGCATCGGGACTCTTCGCGGCCTTGTGAGCCGACAACACCTTGCGGACTTGTGCCGCGAGGAAGTGGCCGGGATCGGTCGGGTTCTTGGGATCATCCGGCAGAAAGCCTTGAATGAGCAAATCCCAATTCCCGGTTGAAGTGTCTGATTCAAGCGGCGCTTGAAACTGATCCACAGGGACAGGTGGTTCGATGATCGCGATCATCGGCAACGGATCGTTGTCGCCAAACATGACGCGGCCCCGGAAGACCTTGCCCGTCATTTCCGTGGGGTAGCCCGTAGCCGCGCCAATGCCTTCAAGCATCGTCGTAAGACGCTTGAGGATCGCTAGGCGGAATGGATCGGTGTTCGCCACGTCAAAGCTCCATCAATCGATTGAACTCAGCTTCTAGGAAATCTAGGGCAGCGGGTTCAACGTCCTTTCTCGTGAGGTTGAAAACTTGCCCCACTGAGGGGCCGTAAAGTAGCCACAGACCGGGCGCGATTTGCTTCGCGCCGCCCTTGTCCGCCCGGCGCGGACGCTGCCCTACAGGGAGCCGAATCGCGAGGCCAAGGTTGCGTTGCGTCTCAGTTCCGCCCGGCCCGGCCCGGAGCTTCACAAGGAACGCCTTCTTGAGTCGGCGCACCGAAGCCGGGGCGACTTGAACGAAAAGGTCTTCACCCTTCTTCGCGTTCGGGTTCTTCACGAACCGGGCGAGAGAGGTAGGCCGATCTTGGCCGACAACGTTTCCTTCGAGGTTGCCACGATTGGCTTGCTTGTCCACACGGAGACGGCCCGCGCCCGGCGAAAGGTAGCTCGCGCCGAAGTTCACTTGAAGCTGCATACGGCGAGCCGCATCAACGCGAGTGCGTTCCGTGGTTTTGTTGATAGCGCGGACTGCGGCTTGCTCGATTGAAGCGGGAAGGTTCTTCAATGCGAGAAGTGCTTTCAACCCTTCGATGGTTACAACTTCGTAAGCGGGCATGGCTTACTCCGTTTCAGGGACAGGGAGCCCCGTTGCTTCGGAAGCCGACAAGCGGAGAGCCGCCGCCGTGATCGTGAGGTTGTCACGCGGCTCAACGTGATCGAGGCGATATGCTTCGCCATCGGCCACGGAGACAATCGCGTTGCGCTCCGGCTCCGGCATTTCGGAGTAGAGGAAAATGATCGAGGGGTTGTCTTCGGTGCGCTCTGCGAAGTGGAAGTTGGTTCCCTTCATATCACCGAGAGCGATCTTTCCGGAGTGAATGCGAACGTTCACTTCCGTTTCGAGGTACTGAGGAATGTCAGGATCGACAACAGGCGTGACGTAGGCGGGATTCTCCACGAGGTAAAGCGCGGGCACTTGCATCGTTGAATGCACCACAGTCCGCGCCGCCGCTTTGATATCCCGCCATGCCATGATCGTTAAACCAGATTGCTCTTGTTGCCCTTCTTGGGCTTGTCTTCCTTGACCGTCGCGGCCTTCTTCGGCTCCGGAGTCTGTTCCGGGGCCGGGGTCTGCGAGCCGCCGTTGTCTTCGTCTTCGATATCGGCGTCCGCCAGTTCGGGATTCTCCGCCGCAAATTCCTTGGCCGCCTTGAGCGCCCGCAGTTCCTTGATCGTGCGGGTCCGCTTCATGCGGCCCTTGATCCGGTACTTCGGGTTTTCCTTGGCGATCTCGATATCCGACGCCTTGGCGTTGCGGATCGCGCCCTTGGCCCGAAGCTCGTTGTATTCGTCGCCTTCCGCTTCGATCTCGAAGACGCCGTTCGTGGGGATCACAACGCGCTGGTTCTTTTCGTTCCGGCGCTGGATTCGCTTGAGTGCTACAACCTTCATGGTCTTTGTCCTGTACTTTGCGTTGAACGGCCCGGCGTGATTGCCGGGCCGTTGATCAGCGTGAAGTGGATTACACCACAGTCGCCTTGAGCGTGTTGTCCGGATTGACGGGGACCATCAACGGAGCCGACTGCGACATGATGAAGGTCACAGGCGGATCGTTTTCATCCCACATCTTCGGGAAGATCGACATGGCGTTGAAGTTCGCGGCCTTGTCGAGAATGGCCCCGAAGCAACGAACGCCTTCGACGTTCGGCCCGGTGAGAACCACGTCTGACGGGTCCATGAAGTCAACGGCGGTGCCGCTGGCGTCTTCGTAGTAGTCGCGATAGAGGTACACGTCGAGCGTACCGTCAAGGCGGCCCATGAACTCCACCGTCTCGCCCTGCTGCGTTCCCCGGTTGAGATCAACCTGAGTGCCACGGATGGTCGTGTCCATGAGTTCCATGATCGCCGGATCGGCGGCCATCGCTGCCCACGCATCGGTGCCCACGGTCATACGATTGACCGGGCCGCCGAACTTGGCCTGCCGGAGCATGAAGCGCCACTCGTTGATATCACCGAGGATATCCTGAGTGCCGGAGTCCCACTTGTCAGCGCCCGTCAGGACAACGGTGTGATCCGAGTCGCGTCCGAAGCTCACGACAACTTCCGGATAGTCGTTGTCAACGAGCGTGACTTCACCATCGATGATCGCCTTGGCGGCGAGCCATTCCCAACGGCGTTCAATCGCCTTGCGGTGTTCCGACATGATATCGGCCACGCGCGAGTCGTAGCTCTGCTGCTTCGACGGAGCCGCGCCGACAAGCGAACCGGGCTGACGGCTGATGATCTCCGACTGGTTCACGGCGTCCTTGGGCTTCACGTAGGCCGGGCGGAACCGCGTCACAGTGCTGCCCTTCTTGTAGATCGGGCGGCCCTGTGCAGTCGGGATCACGAGCGGCGCGATCCGGCGAGTGCGAGACAGCTTCTCGAACTCGATTTCTTCGGTCGTGAAGCTGACTTCACGGTTGAAGCACAGATTGAGCCAGTAGTTCGGAACTTCGGCCTGCGCTTCCATGATGCCGAGAAGTTCGCGCGTTTCGAAAAGATAGTTGTCCATAGGTGTTGTTCCTTTTGGAGTTTCGTTTCAGGCGTCAGTTGATTAGCTGATCGCCTTGATGAAGATCGTGGGCTGCGCGGCTTCGAACGCGATCCGCTTCTGCAAATCGGTCGTGAAGCCGGAGTGCCACGTCAGGCGGGCCGGGTTGAAGCAACCCGCGCGATAGATCGCGACGGACTGATCCGCTCCGGTGTCCGGTGCCTTGGCGCAAGTGATGCCGATGGGGTTTTCCGAACCGTCGCTCGCGCCCGGATTGCACTTCGTCACCTTGCCGCTGGCCGCGATACGGCCCACAACGGTATAGGCGGGAAGTTCGGCGTTCTGATCCAGAAGCGTTTCGGTCGTGGTCTGGATCGTGAAATCGCCAGTGATCAGTTCTTCTTCCGTGAAGGCTTCCGACGCGAAAGCGGCGAGCCCCGGATTCTTGCTGATAACAGTCATCGTACTTTTCCTTTGTTGAGGTTGAAACCGGGATCAGGCTGTTACGCCGTCACCTTCTTGTCAGGCCGCTTTCCGTGGACGGCGGCCTGCGCCGCGAGAACGCGAGCAACCCGGTCTTCGCCATTGGCTTCTTCGCCGCCAGCGGGGCCGAGATTGGGGTTTTCCGAAGACATGGCGCGGTCGAACGCATTCGCGTTCGTCTTCGTCTTGCCTTCTTCCGGCATTCCGGCGAGCGCGGCCTTGGCCGCTTCAACGGAAAGGTCGGTGTTCATGGCGAGCGAGTTCGCCGCCGCCGGGCGGGTCTTCGCTTCGTCAAGCGCGAGGATGGCCGTGATACGGGTCTTGGCCGCCTTCATGCCTTCGCTCATACCATCGGCCTTCGCCTTTTCAACATCGGCGGCGGTGACGGTCGAAGCGTTCTCTGCGGGCGTTTCCGTGGCCGCAGCCTTCGTGGTGGTCGTCATGTTCTTCACTCCATTGGGTTTATTGACTGCGGCTACGAACGTCGCGAGCGCGGCGCTCATGGGGCCTTCCGTGTCCGCGAGGCCGATTTCAATCGCGTCCTTCGCGGTGTACGTGAGAGCTTCGGTTGCCCGAACCTCTTTCTCGTCCATCCCCCTGTTCCTTGCGACGGAGTCAACAAAGATCGTGTAGAGGGAATCAATCCGTTCCTGAATGCGAGCCTTGACCGCATCCGGCAACGGTTGATAGGGGTTGCCGTCAACCTTGTGGGCTCCGGCAAAGATGAAGGTGATCGCGATCCCGGCCTTCTCAAGATACTTCGAGAAGTCCACATGAGACGTGACCACACCGATTGATCCGACGCCGCCGATCCGATCAACGTTGATCGTGTCTGCCGCGCTGGCGATGTTGTAGGCGGCGCTGTAGGCGTGTGGGTTCGCCATGGCCGCCGTGGGCTTCTTGCCCCGGCTAATGAACATGGAGTCCACGAGATCGAAGTTGCCTTGCACTTCACCGCCGGGCGAGTTGATATCGAAAACGATGCCCTTCACGTTGTAGTCTTCGAGGCCGCGTTCATACGCCTTCTGGATATACTCGTAGCCCGTCGCCCAATCGTAGCATTGATAGGGGAAGCCATGGAGAAGCATTCCCTGTACCGGGATCGTGAGAACACCGTCCTTCACGTTGTACGGGCGGAATTGCGCGAGCCACGAGTCGGCTTCGGGCCAGAAGTCATCGCTCATGGCCTCACGCATCTTCTCTTGATCGTCCATGAAGGCGAGCCGGGGCGAAGACTCCATGGTCGTGATCATGCCGCTGACGGCGGCGCTACGCTCCGGCGCAATCAATGCCGGAAGCGAAGCGAAGCGGGAAAGAAAGTTCCGCATCAATTGTCTCCTGAGTTGTCGCCACTGTTGGCGTCGTTTGCCTTCTTGTCGCGAGCGTCACCGCTCACGGCGTTCATCGCAGAGTCTTCCGGCGCGAGTTCCGGGGCAATGTCGAGTTCTTCCATCAATTCCTTCTCGCGCTTGATCTGTGCGAATTGCTTACGCCAATCCTTGCCGAGCCGCGCGTGTTCATCTTCGTAGGTTGACAGATTGTACTTTAGCCGGAGCGTAGCGGCCTGAGTTTCCTTGAGTTCATCGATCTGGCCGCGAGACGCGCCAATCCAATCACAGCTTGAAAACGCTTCCGCGCCAAGGCCAGTGTAGTAGAGATCGATGGCGTTGCGCGGCAGGGACGTAATCTCGCCCTTGTTGATCATTTCCTCAAGCCACAAGCGATAGATGATCGAGGCGAAGCGATCCGCCACCATCTTCTTGCGGGCCTGCATGAACTTCCACGTCTCCGTCATTGCGGCGCGGATCGAGGAATAGTTCGTCTTCGAGTAGTCGCGGCTGATCTGTTCGAACGAAACGCCGAGGTTCGCCGCCACGTAGCGGAGCAACGAGTTCTCGAAGTCGCTGCCGAGATCACCGCCGGAGCCCGCCGGGCGAAGGTTCAACTTCGTGCCGGGGAAAAGGTGAGGAACCTTCACGCCGTCGAGATAGAAGCCCTTATTGTCGCCCACGTACTCAGAGACGGCGCTGAGATAGCCGCCAGCGTATTGCGTGATCGCTTCGGTGATGTTGCCGCCACCGATGGCTTGATAGGCCGCATCGGGCGGCAGTTCGCTTTCAATCGACGCGGCATAGGTTGCGTTGACGATGGCGTTCTGCAACACGATATCGCGGAACTTCCGGGCGGTCTTGCCTTCCTTGAGCGAGGCCACCATTTCGGAAATGCCGCGCGTCTGATCCACTCGCTGCTGTTCAAGAATGTGAATCATCTGCAAGCGGCCCCACGGCTTGCGGGCCTTCACGAACTTGTGGAAGTAGCGATCCGGGTTCGCGTAGTCGGACGGATGGGCCATGCGAATCCAATAGCCCTGCGGAGCGCCGTAGACGTTCTTCGCGATGCCGCCCCGGAGCTTCGGGGTATCCATTTCTCCGAGAGGATTGGACAGGCGCTCAAGCTCAAGCATCTGGATCGCAGTTGAGAAGGGCCGGGCCGTCTCGCGAATCCATTCAACCGACGCGAGGATTTCGCCGCCCATGAGATAGACGCCGACGCCGAGACGGATCATGGACGTGAACGTGTTGTAGCGCGAAGCGTCGATCCAATTGTTCTCGCTCTCTGCGGCGAGCGTGAATTTCGCTTCAACTTCTTCTTGGAACTCCGTGGCCCATGTTTCGTCTAGGCCGAGAACCTTCGCTTCCGGCTTCGCGTTGAGCCGGAACATCGATCCCACGATGTTGTCTTTGTGCAGCGACGATCCGCCTTGATAGAAGGAGTCGTTGCGAACCAGATCGCGAGCGCGTGAGTTCGCAATGTCCTTGTTCGGCAGAATGTCCATGTCGGCAGAGCGAAGCGCCGGGCTCCACAGTGCGATGGTCTTGTCATAGCGATCCGCGCCGTCGAACGCGCCGCCCAATCCTGCCATGGGGCGGCCCGCGCCGCTGACAGGAACAGCGAGCGCGGGCCTATCCACGTTCGGCGCGTGAGCCTCATTACCCGTCACGCCGTCCGAGGAACCGTCAATCAACTTGTGGTAATGTGTCATAGCGGCCTCACATGAAGACGTTCATAGGCCCGGCGACATAGGTTCCAAGCTGGCGCTTCAATTCGTTGATGTACTGTGCGAGGCGAACCGCGTTCGCTGGCGTGTATTCAACACGCTCGCCATTCTGATCCACCACAACGCGGGCGGATTGGCCCAACATCAATTGATGGTAGGCGTCTTCTGCGGCGGTGAGCCGTTCCTGTACCGTAGCCAATTCATCACTCCGCTCATGCGAGTTTAGATGCAAGTGACTTGAGGCTATATGCGGAAGCGGCTGTTTTTGTAAACCCGGCGTTTTCGTCGGTTGAAATCAGATCGTTTTTCTCCCACTCCGAGGCCCATCCCGGCGGCTTGCCCCAATCGATCTGTTCAATGCGGATATGGCTAGAAATGCTTGCTGCAAAGGCATAGCAGAGCAAATCCCACGACTCGTTGCGATGGTTCTTCGGGTTCTCCCATCCCTTCGGCGTCCGGATTTCCGCCGTCAACTCTGTATAGAACGAATCAGGGAGCCATGAGGGGAACGTCACCTTGCCGCCGTTCGGGTCTGTACGGTCAAGCATCTTGTTGACCGAGTCCTTGATCAAGTCCGAATTGAGGAACAGCACAGGGACTTCGCCACGAGCGCCAGCGCGGCGATCCTTTCGATCTGTGTCGGGATAGCTGATATGGACACGCGGGGCCGACTTGAGCGGTGAACCTTTCACGAGTTGAAAGCGACGATGAAGGTTCCCTTCAACCTTGTCACGTAGATGACGATAGAACTCATAAGCGTTCGTGGTCACGCCTTCACGTCCGCCGGAGTCGCAAGCGGTGAGCTTGATCGCCATGTGACGGCCTGAGTTGTCTGCAAGTGGATAGGTCTTGCGGAGAACGCCTTCAATCAACAGATGCCAGTCTTCCGGATGGGAGCCGGGCGAAATCCAATAGTGTTCGCCGTCTTCATCAAGACGGTTCGACTTCCTGATCTCGAAGCGATCAACGATCCAGATATCCTTGCCTTCACCGAAACCGTGGATTTGAACCACGAAGCGGTTCTTCTGAATGTCGATAGTCGCTATCAAGAAGCGAACGCCTTCCGGCACCGCCTTTTCAACCAAGTCTTCGGCGCGGTTCTTCAAGTCTTCCGGCAGTCGTGTTCCGTCAACGCCGCGAGGGACGTAGGGCTCGCCCTGATCGGTGTTGACCGTCACCTTGAGCGATCCCTGATCTCCGGTGTTCTCGTAGTCACGGAGAGCCTTGCGATAGTTCAACACGAGCGTCTTCCAATCTTGGAAGGCCGCTGCCGGGCCTTTCAACCAGAAGCTCGCGATATCGCTGCGGACAGGGACGCCCATCACAGAGCCCGCCTTGTTCCATGTCATGCCATCCTTGATCCACTTCGAATGAAGATGGTTCATTTCGTACTTCGATGGCAGCTTGTTCTTCGGGCTCTTGTCGTGTTCATAGACCGCGCCGCAATGCGGGCAACCCATGACCGCTTGCTCTGCCGCTTCCATATCGTCGGCTGTGTCTGGATAGACGATCAACCCGAATGACGGCTCGAAGGGAAGATGGCATTCAACACATTTCCAATACCATCTGCGGCGATCACCGCGATTGTAGATCGAGAGAATGCCCTTCGTCGGCGGCGCTTCGTGAGCGGACTTGCCGATCCAATTCGAGTTTTCAACTTCGAAGCCGGGCGAGCTTTCAGCAACAGTCATGCCGAAGCTGCGGAAGGTCGTTGTGCGCTTACGCGCCAGATCGAAGGGCGATCCTTCACCGTCGATATCCTGCGGCATACGATCATAGTCGGTGAGCCACAGGCGCGGGATTGGCTTGCCGGAGAGTTCGTTGATCGTCGGCCATGACAAGGTGAGCATCCATCCGCTCTTGAACCGCGTGTCATAGATATTCTGATTGTTTCTGCCGGGGATCAGTTGCTCACCGATGGTCTTCGAGTGACGATAGAGACGATCCAAGCGGCGCTTGGAGAAGTCGCGAGCCGTGGCCTGCGACGTTTGAATCAACATCATGTCGGATGGATCGCACATGGCGGTGTAGGAAACCCAATTGAGAGCCCCTTCCGTCTTGGCGCACTGTGCCGGGCCTACGAAGGCCATGGCGGTATATTCATGCGACGTGAGAACTTCCATGGGCTCCACCATGTAAGGCACCGTCTCGTTGAGATACGGGCCTTGGTAAGCGCCGGGAATGTTCATGGTCCGGTACTTCTCCGCAGCTTCGGCCACGGTTAGGCGCTCCGGCGGTCGAACCATCGCCGCAGTTTCAGCGATGATGATCTCAAGGCTATCGAACATTAGATCAACTCACTCGCGAGCCGCTTGCGGGGAGAGTTCCCCATGGCGGCGGCCTCTTTCACATTCACTTCCGTCTCGATCTCCGCAAGCTCCGCCAGAACGGGCTTCGTCTTCTTCGTCTTCTGCAAGTCCACGAGTCGCTTGTGCAGTTCGTCTTGCAGCGCGTCGATCTCCGCCGTCAGAACCTTTCGTTGATCCTCAGTCACACCGCTCTTGCGGGCGAGGCCGTCAACCCACAGGTTCATCGTTTCCTTCATCAACTTGAATGCGTCACCGAAGACTTCGATAACCTTCTCGGTGCGCCACAGATCGCCCGCGTTTTCTTCCCACTTCTGGCGCTTGTTCTGCGCTTCCCAAAACTCAGATTGCAGATACGGCGGAAGATCAGCCGGGCGAAGCGATTGCACGAAGGACTTGATATCCACCTTTGGCTTGACAAGGTATTGCGCCGCGAGCGCAACGTCGAAGACCGGAGAACCACCCTTGCCCTTTCCAAGCTCCGGGCATTCGGCCAGCTTCTTCTTGACCGTGTTGTGATCCATGCGGAAGACGTTCGCGAGCCACGAGACGGAGACGCCCTTGTAGACGTTCCGCAGATCGAGTTCTTGCTTGTCTTCGTCTTCGTCTCTGCGAGCCATTCTATTCTCCGAACCTTAGCCACGACTCCGTGACTTCCAAGGTTTCTGCGATCTTCTCAAGGTTGTCGGGCGTAGGGTTCACCTTGCCGTGCAACCATTTGTTGATAGTCTCCGTGGACGGCTTGTAGCCTGTAACCGCGTCGATTCTCTGCGATAGCTGTAGAAGCGTCAGCTTGCCCCGGCTCCAATCCCGGTAGCGCAACATGAACTTCATTCTCTTTGTCAACGCACTCAATATGGAATCCACTTATCTTTGATGTTGGCCCGTACAGCCGTATTGATCTTGTCTTGGGTAGCACCCTTCGTCTGCATCGCCTTGTAGACAATTTCATCGTTCGTGTTACGCGCTATGATCGGATAGACATAACAAATTTCGTCCTTTTGTCCACTCCGAGGAAAACGCTGGTTCAACTGCTGCCACCATTCGAGGTTCCAAGTGAGGCCGTACCACGCGAGTTTGCTGCCGCCGAATTGAAGATTCATGCCGTGGCCGATGCTCGCCGGATGGGTTAGCGCGAGCGGAATTTTCCCGGCGTTCCATAGTCGGAAGAACGTCTTGTCCGTCCGCTCATAGACAACCGCTTTCGGATAGGCGTCGAGGATTCGTTCAAGGTCGAACTCGAAGGAATATGCGACCATAAGGTTGTGGCCGTTTTCTTCCGAGATAATGCGGTCAAGAGGATCGAGCTTGAGATCGTGGATATCAACCAAGTCGCGAGAGCCATCTTCATTGTTGCGATACATGCTTCCGTTTGCAAACTGTAGAAGCTTGTTCGTGAGGACTCCGCGTGAGACGGCTTCAATGTCGTAGGTTTCACTGTAGAGCGTTTCTTCGAAATCGTCATACTGATCTTGCAGCTTGCGAGGGAGATTGATGTAGCGAGGGACGAACAGTTGCTCCGGCAAATCGATGTAGTCACGCGCCCGGAGTGAATACATCACGTCCTTCATGCGATTCATGATTTGCTTGAAAGCGAACGGCTTCGGTTCGTATCCGTATCCGTTGTAGTTGAGATCGAACCATCGATCCATGAACGCCTTCTTCGTCCTGCCGAGACGTTCGCCGCGATCCAGAATGAACGCCTGTCCGCCGAGATCGATCAATCCGTTCGGCGCTGGCGTCCCTGTCAACTCGATCATGCGATCAACGTACTTGCGAGCATGTGCCATGGCACCGAAGCGCGTATCGGTCTTGTTGTTCGTCTTGAAGGACCATGACTTGAGGCCCGACGATTCATCCCATATCACCATGTCGTAGGGCCACTGATCGCCCCAATAGTTCCAAAGCCACTGTAGGTTCTCGCGGTTGATGATATGGACAGGAACATCGCGGCGAATCGCAACAGCACGTTCTTCCGGGTTGCCTGTCAACAGCGAGTAGGAATTGCGAAGGCAACGAAGCTCTTTCCATTCATCAAGTTCGTCGGGCCATGTGAAGTTCGCCACGTTCAACGGCGCGACAATCAGGCAATAGCGGAAGTCGATATACATCATCCGCTTGATAGCTCGCCAACAAATGACGGTCTTCCCCATGCCCATATCGAGCGCGACAAGCACCTTCGACTTCCGACAAATGAGATCGGTCATCCAGTCTTGGTAGGGGCGGAAGTCAGTGAAAGATTTCACGGCCTACCTCAATGCTGTTGATAACGACAACATGCACCCCGGCGGCGCGAAGCGTCTCATGCTCTTTGGATTGCTTCTCCGTAGCGTCACCGCCCGGCTTCTTGAACTCTACAAGGATGATCACTCCGCCCTTGGCGAAGAAGCGATCCGGCGCGTTGCGCCTGCCGATCCACGCGAGCTTGCGGACGATCCATCCGTTCTTCTTCGCGAAGTCGGTGACTGTGTTCTCGATCTTGCTTTCCCGTACATCGTTCGCCTTCTT
>ERZ724505.103-NODE-103-length-51257-cov-7.848307_pt1 | contig 51257 bp, 82 predicted proteins | sample MGYA00376038_ERZ724505 | MGnify/ENA primary metagenome ERZ724505 (study PRJEB28724, sample SAMN07190884) | wastewater metagenome | isolation source: effluent of sewage treatment plant in Hong Hong | place: Hong Kong | collected 2016-03-17 ... | reverse complement strand
AAGTATCACCGTCGCGAAACTTGAACTCCCACTCCTCCACTTCTTCATCCTTGAGTGGACACTCGCCTCCGTGCCATTCTGTCCAAGGAATTTCAGGATCAAACCTACTCTGCAACTCTTCCACTTCTGGACTCTTCACAGGCGGGCAAGCGTATTCTTCAGGAAGAGGCCATGTGGCAAGTGGGACTCGGTATGTCTGACCGGACCCATAGCCACCCCAACCCATAGTGTCCCATTTGTTTTGATGATCATCCCAACAATGGATGTCTTTACTGATGGGACGATTCATAATCTCGCTCTCAAGCAGAAGCCTGTAACCATCGCCCACTTGTTCGGGTGTGAGGTTGTGTCGATTGTGGAATTTGTGTTGTGAATTCATATTACGATGTTGTAAATGTATATAGTTGCGGAGTGAATGTCAAGTTTATTTTATCCAAAGGCCCATCTCTATTTTTTCCGATGATCAATTCGGCACTGGTTGAGTTTTCCTGCTGGTTGCGGTGAAGAAGCCAGATTCCATCTGCATCCTGCTCCGATTGACCGGATTCTCGGAGGTTATGGATTTGAGGGGGCGGCGTCACAGTTCTTTTTTGCTCCCTGTCATAAACCCCTTCGGATGGCCGCTGAAGCTGGGCGAGCGCGATTACCGGGACATTGTATTGCTTGGCCTGCGCTTTGAATCCTATGCTCACGTCAGCCAATTCATTATGCTTGCTCTGATACTTCTTGCCTTCGTATCCGCGATATAACTGGTAGTAGTCCTTGGCTACACAAGCAACATCTGTCTCTTGAGTCATTCGGCGTATTAGAGAATCCGAGTGATCCATTGATGGGCATGAAGTATCATCAATGATGAAATCGAGTTGAGAAAAGACTTCTACCGCCTCTTGTATTTTCCTGCGCTCTATTGGGGTATGCGATCGACCAATATTGCCAACAGGGACACCTGATAGTATGCTGACACATCGCGTCTTAATCTGGATGGATGGTGACTCTGCTGACTCAAAGACAACCCTCTTTTTGGTGGTCTTGGCGATGTGTAATAAAATCTGCAAAATAAGGCTTGTCTTCCCGCATGAGGGCCTGGCTGCAAGAAAATACAAAAGCTGGGGATTAATCCCATCAATAACCTCATCCAGCTTCCATAAACCAGTAGAATACCCCCTGATCGCATTTGGATTCTCATTTCGCCATGCAATAAGGTCCAGGACTTCCTGGACATCATGAGCATAGGATAGGTTTTTGACAGCCTGTTTACCGCGAAGATTGGATAGATCATTCTCTAGCTCAGATAGCGTCTCCCGCCATTCCTTCTCTTCATTGTAGGCTCCATCATAGCCTTTTTTGCATACCCTGGCGATTAGTGATCTAGCCCGAACCTCTTTTAGCCTATCAACAAGGAGATCAAATGATCCGCCAATAGACCTAGTATTGAGCTTTCTGGCTAGAAGCCCAAGCTCTTCCGATTTGGAGACTAGCTGGACATTTTCTGGATTTGGAGACTGGCCCTTAACCCTGAGCTGAATCAGCGTCTTGGCTAAATCCCTCCTCTCGCCAGTGAATAACCCAACCGAGAACTCCTGCTTATCTAGCCATGTGGCATCTGATAGGCATAGAGATAACAGGGCACATTCACTGGCTTCATCGGTAGATTCCATTGTTGACGAAGATTCTTTTTGGTATTGATAAATTTTTCCGCAGTGATGCGAGTAGGTAATCCCACCCACAAACAACCTCTTTACCCTTGGCCGTGACACGAATGTTGTTCGCTCTCGGCCCTTGCCGGATTGTCCAGCGTCGCGCTTGTCCGCTAGCATCCTGCCATTGTAGCACACCAAGAAACTCGCGGTCGTCGAGTTTACGCGGCCCGTTGTCGGGTGGCGATTCCATGCGTTTCCGAGCTTTGGCAGCATGAGCTAGCGCCGAATTCCTGGGTGTCCAATAGCCTTTACCGCTGCGGTTCATCCTCGTGAGATTCGGATAATGCTTTGTTAGACGCCATGCCGAGCGTCTCGTGTATTCGTTGCTTTGCAATGTCGGCATATCGCTGCTCCTTTTCGATTCCAATATAGTGCCTACCCTCTTGCATCGCAGCGAGGCAGGTTGTCCCGCTCCCGCAGCACGGGTCGAGCACCACGTCGCCGGAGTTAGTGTATGTCCGCACGAGATAGCGCATGAGTTCCACGGGTTTTTGAGCCAGATGGAGTTTTCCGCGCCGAAGTCCGGCGTTGGAGTATTCGAGGATGGATGTCGGATAGTATTGGTCGTTCACAGTGATTTCGGAGTCACCAAAAGTTCCGAGGCGGTTTTTGATTCCGTTCTTTGCCCGCATTGTTCCGGTTCTCATTTCCGGTTTATATGGACACCTACCGAACGCGAACACCAAAACAGTTTCGTGTATTTTTAGAGGTTGTTTTTTAGCGAACACCGCATTCCCGGCGAGCTTCTTGTTCCATATCCATTCATGCTTGAATGCGTTTGGATTACTCATCACTAGCGCCGACGTGAACGGCTGGCTCGCAGTCAGCACGATTGCGCCGCCCGGTTTTAGTATCCTCGCCCACTCGCGCCAGCAAGTTTCGAGCGGCAGCACCGAGTCCCATTTGCAGGCAGTCGTGCCGTATGGCAGGTCGCTAATTATCGCGTCCACCGATTGAGCGGGCAGCTTTGGCATTTCTTCCAGGCAGTCGCCGCACACAATGGCGTCTAACCATGCGCTGCACCGAACTGATATGGGCGCGGTCACGTCCATCGTGCTTGCGGATGTCTCTTGCGCGCCCATATCAGTCGGTGAGCTTTTTGTTCGTCCTCTGAAAAGTAAATACACCACCAACCCACGATAAACACCATGAGCAAATCCACACGAAACAGCGGCAAGGCATGGACACCAGCCGAAGTAAAGCAAGTGAAGCAACTTGCCAAAGAGAACACCCCAACGCGGGTGATTGGCTTGAAGATTGGACGCACTGAAAGTGCAGTTCAGAGCAAGGCTTCGGCAGAGGGAATATCTCTGAAGCCAACGAATCAGGCTCCATACAATCGCACGAAGAAGAAATAGCTTTTTCGAGAAGCGCTACGGACTGCTCGTATATTTCACGCTCGCCTACTGACCATTGATGATGGTGATGCGCAAGGGCGACACCCAAGGAGTCCAGCGCACCAATGATGAGACGGACATCATCGGCCAACAACGGGACGAACAAAGCGCTGCACCCAACTCGGTGGGGCGCTGGTGTAGCATCATCACTCATGGCTAGAATCCTCCTTCACTTCGTTCGAGTTTACCACCACCCCACCGAGTGGGTGAGCTAGGACGTTCTCCGAAAGCAGTAGTCGAGCCGCTTGCCATGCTTCGTGCATTGTAGGATGTTCTTTGGGATGAGGGTTTGCAGACGATAAAAGGCGGCGTATGGCAGCCATCATCGCAGATCGGTCTTTATCTAGCGATTCATTGGCCTTGTGGTATTGAGCGCACGATGCCCTCCACTCATCTCGCTCGCGCCTCATGTCGTCGTATTGGTCTTGAGTAATCATAGGTAAATCGTCGGAGAACAAAGAAAATGCAGGCAACGATCTAGGGTGCCGTGGTCGCATTCAGGCCGCTGGGTTCGCGTGCCTGATTTTCGGCGTTACGCCTCCACTACCACCTTTTTAGTTTCCCATGGCAACCTGTAATGAACAGGATCATCTGGCGAATCAATCAATCCCCTATTCAAAGCATCATTCATGTATTGGTCGTATCGCTCAGATACCAATGTCCGAGTAGTTCCTAAACGGGTAAATTCCTCATCTCCAAGCCACCTATTAAGCATGAATCCAAGCTCGGCGATGTATTTCAATAGGTCTGATGCGGTATTTTTCTCTTCAACCTGAACCCCGCACTCTACCTGGAGGTTCTTCATGCGCTCCCGAACCCATTTTGCACCACGCTCTTCAGGGCATTCCGAAGCCTCGATGAGAATATCCTTCACTCCTTGATTCCAGCGATCCATATACCGCTCATCTTTAGGAGCCTGGAAGCTAGTGGCCACATCAAAATGCTTGGTGGTAAGGTCTGGAATAGACAATACTTCGGCATCCAATCGCTCTACAATGCGAGGCAATTTTGAGAGTGTCCGCATCGCCCTTCCATCAGTCTCGCACAGTTTCAAAGCCTCAATAGCCTCTGCCCATGTGCATTTTTTGACGATGGCGTAGTGATTGATGAGTTCACCGAGAAATCTATCCACCACACGGGAAACTTGCTTAGTTTTGGCGGAGGACGAAAGAAGCACCCCTGCCGCATTTGCCATCTCATCATCAGTAGCAGCCTCCCGAACATAAAGTCCACCATCCAGATCAACCTGAAAATTCGAGCCTAGGCTGGGGGCGATGTTATTGGCCCAAGAGAGCAGATAAGAGATGTCAGATAGTTTTGTGATTTGATTGGTCATTCAGCTTGTTTTGGTTGGAGTTTTGCTAGGGCGTTTTTAGCCGATGTAAAATAGCCCTCATATTTCGGGTTACTTAGATCACGCTTACCCAATGAAAGAAGTCCGTCTAGCGCCTCTCTCGCCTCCCTAATAGCCTCTTCAGGATTCTCAATACCAGCGCAGGCGTTGACGCATTGGATGGTCCGGTCTCTATCTGCATCATAACCCATTCTGCCCAAGAGTCTAAGGGGCGGATTTTCGTCCGTTGAGATAATTATTCCGCCTTGATGATAAGTGCATTTAAGCCAAGGCTCAGGTGTATGCTTCATGCCAATTTCCCTCCATGCTTATGCGATCTGGTTTTGTTGAATTGATGCTTCACTTCCACGGCCCTGCCAATATCAATTCCACGGGCGGCGGCTGTATCCAATGCGCGAATGATAATATCAGCCAGTTCCTCCTCTTCATTGGTGAGCGGAGGTATTCCTAATTTGCTCATTTTATCAGCCTTGTCGCATGGGTTAGTTAGAACCCCATTTCTAGCAGCCTCCCAAAGCTCTGAAACCTCTCCATGGATGTTAACGGTCCATTTGGCGTAAAGCTCAACTGGTGTTTTGCAGTTGTCTCCATCATGGAAACCCTTCTCTACTGCGTTTGTATAGACCTCTTGCGCGAATTTAGTTAGTTCTTCTTTCATAGTGATGTCAAAATGGTGTCAAAGTTCTCAATATCAGTGCAAATGGCCTTGCAAATACTAGCGGTGGAGGTGGACTCACCAACCTGCTGTAGGGATTTTCTGACCATCTCCCAAGCGCGGGTTTGTTGATCATCATCAACACCCTTGAATTTCATCACTTCATCATACAGGGCGCTCCAATCGCCACCAGCCATGCGAACCATATCATCAGTAGGGACGGCCTCCATCAAAGCTACCTGCGCAGCTAGCTTAGCCATGGTAAGGGTGGCCTTCTCCTCTGCAATATGAGTGGTGACAAGTAAAGGCTTCCTGTGGAGCCCATTCATACACGCCTGAATGAAGACGGTAGAAACCTCTGCATGTTCAGCAGGTTTAGAGCGCTGAAGCTCAAACTCTGTAGCGATCTGGACGTATAGCCCTACAAGAGAGGATACGGATGGTTGGAATTTGACCTCTGGTGCCGCTGGCGGCAAAATCTGATTACCGGCCTTCACCGGCAACTCTTCACCCTCTTCCTGAATCTCATAGAAATGGGCATGGCGATCTACCCGAATGGATACCTTTTCCTCTCCGTTTTGGTTAGTCCATCTATTCACTGATAGCCCATCCGATGCCCCGCGCTGATTGGGCATGGACTGGAAATGGAACATCTTGCCAGCATCCTCCGAAGCAAAATGCTGGGGCGCCTGGGAAAGCTGGAAAAGAAGCTCATTCCCATCCTCATCCTGTAGAACGATGGCCTGTGGATGGATGCCTGCTTTAGCCTGAGCCGGGGTGGGCTCCTTGGGCGGAAATACCTTCACGCATCTACCAGAGATGGCGCTGATGATGGTCTTGTCCGGCTGTTGTTTGATTTGGTCGTAGGTCATATTATTCGTGTTTGAGCATTAGCGCCAAAGCATCCTTTGGATTGAATGATGCGTGGTTTTGAAGGACACCCTGGGTAATTGTGTTTGAGGCCTTCCTGCTAGCCGCATGGGCGATAACCGCCAACTGTGATAGTTTCACATTAAGCTGTGAGCGCATATCCTGGGGGAGTCTATCCATTTGCACCGTAGTCAGACGCTTTACACCTCTTTTAGCGAGCCGATGGGCGCGGGTGACTGTATTGGTGCCAAGGTGAACCATCTCCTGGGGATTGAGGCGCTTGATACCAACCCCATTCACCGCGCCAAAAACAACCCCTTTTGATTCAAGGTTTTTTCGAGCAACTGCAAGTGCTGCTGTCAGCCTATCTCGACCCTTCTTACTGTCCGGCAAAAGAGCCACATTTTGAAGCTCTCCATAGGTTTTGACCTCACCCTCCTGAATAGTAGGAAGGTAATTCATCAGCAATTCCGTTTCAGCCGAGCGGCGAAAACTAGGAATGGCCGGATTGATTTCTGTTTCTTGGGTTTGCATAGGAAATGATGCCTTGAGTTGAAGCGACAAGATTCGCCGCGTTGTGAGCCGACTTAACGAGCCTTTGGAAATTGTTCCTTGAGTTGATTTGCGTTGAGACGAGAGGAGTTGCAACGCGCGGAGGCGACCTGTCCCGACAGGTAAAATTGTTCCTTGAGTTGCTTTAAGTTGCCTCGCCTTGCTCAGCGCCGAGACGCTAAGCGGCGGAAATTGAACCTTGAGTTGATTTGAAACGACTAGACGTGAATCGCGGCGACACGAGTCGCGACTACCTGCCAAAAATATTCCTTGAGTTGATTTGTGTTGAGGCGAGAGGAAGTGCAGCGCGCAGAGACGAGCTGTCCCGACAGGTAAAATTGTTCCTTGAGTTGCATTGAATAGTCGGGAGCCGCCAAGCTGAACGCAGCCTTTGAAATAGTTCCTTGAGTTGATGCGTCATGAGTTGCCGTGACCTGCTCGGCATTGAGCAGATGGGACCTGTCATGAAAATTGAACCTTGAGTTGAATTGATATGAGAAGGCTTGAGCAGAGGTGCTGCGTCTTAAGCGGCGTAGCCAATAAAATTATTCCTTGAGTTGAGTTGATTAGAGCTGCATTGAATCGAGCAGAGTTGAGATGAGAAGCCTCTCTGAGCTGAGCCAAAGAAATTAAACATCCTGAATATCAATACTCTCGACAACAAAGCGGCCATAATAGCCATTGTTGCGGGGGCGGAATCGGCCTACGCCGATGATATTGCCCATCTGGTTCAAGACATGCTCAAAAACTGTCATCTTGTCATCTCCAGGCATGGTCTGGAGAACGGTCTCATCAACCACATGGAACTGGACTTCACCACCCCATCCAGCGGGGATATGAGGGAAGGTGCGCCATACACGCTTGCCATCACCGCGTTTTCCTGATGCCGGAACGAATACACGTTCACTCTGCAAATCCTCGATCTTGACACCAAGGATCATAGGCTCAACGCACAATACACCAGCCTCGAAATGCTTCGTGTAGGTAGCCTTGCCTTTCCCTGGAATTTGAAGGCTGAGATACTTAGCAGCTTCCGCCAATCCATTCTTCCATGCGGTAGGCGGAATACAGGCGATGCCGTCAGGTGTGGCATTCATTTTTTGCCTCCAGATGCGATTTTCAAAATCATCATGCGTCTCCTTGGACTGCTTAGATTCAACGATGACTTTGCCGGATGAATAAGGGGCGATACCCTTGATGGTTGCTGTTACTACTTTCATATTATGTGCGTTTTGGGTTTGGGGTTAAAATTTCTTCATCTTCGCCCACAACTTAGAGATAAGCTGAAAGCACTCCCAGCCATGCTGGATTTCCTCCTGGCTCCATTGATGGATATGGACTCCAGGCTCCTGTGAATTGATCAGGATGGACAAGCAAGTATCCGCTTTAGGCAGACTCAAAGCATCAGCCTCACGGTAGGCGGAAAGCTGTAGAATGTCTTTGTCATAGACCTGAAACTTGCCTTTAGAGGATGGCTTCCTGGTTTTGAAATCAATGATAGCAACTCCATAAGACTTGAGCCTTGCCTTACAATCCACCCTGCCAGCATATCCCTCTCCATGATGGACTACGGATTTCTCAGAATAGATCGTCTCAATACACTCCGAGTCCCACCACTGACGAAACGGCTCGAATAGATGCCTAATCGTTGGATCATTAGTCACTTCGCGGCGAAGAACATAGTTCTCTGCGGCTGTATGGATCAATGTCCCAAGTTTCATGGCATCCGCTACCTGCTTGGAGGAATCCTCAGCAATCCTGCGAGCACGATCATCTATAGACTCTCCATCAGAGGTCGGAAGAGTAAGCGCAGCAATAATAGCCTGCTCTACTCTCCAGGAATCCAGAAATGGATTATCCAAGATGGATAGCTTCGTAGTAACCGAAGGAATAAGCCCAAGTTTACGGGCATCTGCCAGAGTTGTAGAGCGATACTCTCCTGGCTTTGATTTCATCTCCACCTCATAACATGGCCTACCATCTGGCCAATAGTAGTGAGAGGCTTCGGTATGCTGGATGATCTGACTCATATAACCAGAATTTACTTCAATTCAACCTTGTCGTCAATTAATTTCTTCAATTCTTCATCAGTTAATTTGCAGCAATCCATTCCATCAGGCATTTGCAGATCATAAACCTTGCAGCCATTGGCGTGCTTCTTCAGGAGGGTAGAGATGCGTTTAGTCGCCTCTCTACCAGCTCTATCACCATCAAAACAAAGGGTGACTTCGCGAAAGGCTCCGATGCGGTAGCATTGCTCTGGGGTGGGTGTCCATGAGGCTGATGGCATGGATATACAGTAATCTTTGGTGAATGAATCTGATCGAAGCAGGTCCGTTTCTCCTTCAAATATAGAGATGCCAACTGTATTTTTGGGATAATAACAATCAGGCCAACACTTCTCGGCTGAACCGGCTAGCCATCTGCACGACCTAGATGATTCTAGCGACTCACGAATCTTGATAGCGCCGTTAGGGTAGAAATAAACCAACCTTCCGCCCCACAACCCCATTTTCCCCTCAATGGCCATACCTTTAACGGTGCTAATAGGTATGCTTTTGAAGCCCAGCCAAGCCGTCAAAGAAGCGCTTCTATTGAGTTCATCAATAAGCAGCAAGGACGCCCTCACTCGATCCACAAATGCCACCTTCTCATCCTGTTTCTTTTCCTCGGTCATAGCCAGCTTTTTGAAGCGCTTCGGCGCTAGGGTTTCCTTAACCTCTGAAAAGTGGAGCATCATATCCGCAGCTAAAGCCCTGACGGCATCACTGAATGATAGGCTATGAAAATCCATCATCCATCTGATAGCATCACCACCCTTGGCGCAGCCCATGCAGTAATAGACATTCTCTGCCGGGGTGATGTGGAAGGAAGGTGTCTTTTCTGAGTGAAATGGGCAGCAACCCCAATAATCCCTACCCTTCCGTTTAAGCTCTACATGCCTTCCAATAAGGGATAAAAGATCAGCCTTTCTGACCTGCTCGATGATTTCGGGAGGAATCATGTGGGTATCGTTTTTTTTGAAATGGTGACTCAGGCCGGAATTGCACCGGCTGCATACTTTCCTAACGAGGAATAAACCGCGCATTATGCTATAGCTTCGCACGCCCCTAGACCGTGCCGCTGAGTCAAAATTAAAATGGTGGGCATGGAAGGAATTGAACCTTCTCTTGAGAAGCCTATTTCTAGGCCGACATTACCATTTTCGCCTTTATTCTCCACATGCCCAAATTCAATACACCGCTTTTATGCAGTTACGGTGTCGGCGATATGAATAACCAGGGAACAGAAACCCCGCTGCAATACCGCCCGCCTGGAAGCGGGAAATTAGTAGGGAATCTCTGTGTCGTCATACTCCGACTGCTGCTGCCGTGGCGCAGGGCGCGGAGCCGGACGAGGTTGCTGGCGTTGCGGAGCCTGCTGTCTGGGCGCTGGGGCCTCATACCCATCATCATTACCACCCTGGAACGGGGCAACCCATCCACCTGTATTGTTCTTCTCAGGCTTCGGGAAGAGCTTGTGATCCTCCTTGCGGATGCCAAACTTGTATTCATATCCACAACCACGACACCTCATCATGTAGTATTCGTAGCCCGATGGGGTGGAGTGGACGAACCCAATCTCCTTGGAATGGCATGAACCGCATTCCCCTGGAAGCTGGCCCCAGAATGAGGCATCAGCAATGATCTCTTTCTCGTCTTTTCCAGAAATGGTCACTTCATTCTGGCCAATCTTCATTTTTAGCTGGATAGGCATAATCGCAAGTATCGTTTAATTCGTTTATTTGTCAAGTATTGAGTAAATCTCAATCAAGGTTTTTTCTTCTTCGCCTTTTGTCATACCCACCCAGGCACAATACCTTTAAGCTGTTTGTTCAAAACCCTATACCTCTTTGAATCAATGATCTCCAATTTAACTTTTGGATGATATTTAGCCATGCGCTTTATCTTTGTTTTGCTTTTAGCATCCATCCAGCCCTTAACTTCATGATATTCAACGCCCCCGCATGGCAATGTAATCTTAAAATCAGGCAGATAAGATACGACCCCGCGTTTAATCCCCTTAAACCAGAAGGTTTCCGGCTCATGCTCCCATTTGATAATTTCACCTCTGCATTTTTTCCATTGTAAAAAATGGGCGTAATTGGACTCCCATCTCGATCTAGCAAAGAATTTGATACCATCAATTTCATGCCATTCAGATTTCCAATTCCCCCTTGATACCTTTGGGGCAAGCGTTCCATAGCGATTATATCTTGTGGCCATTTGTTTTTCTACACGTTCTCGCGGTTGCTTTTTACCAAAATGAAATCGGCTTATGGCGTCTTTCGCTTTTTGATCGTGATGCTTACCCAGCATTCCCCTTGGATGCCCATTTCTCTTAAATGCTGCGGACACGTTAGCTGATCTTTTCTCTACGACTCCTGGAATCAATGCCAATCTCTTTTGAGCCTTGCTCATGTTTTTCTTTGAGAGGGTTGTTCTAATTTGCCCACCCCTGCGAGCACAGAGCCCAAGCTGATCAGCCTTACACGCTAGGGCAGCCCTGCTTCTACCCATAGCCTCTGAAAGAGGTAGCAAGTCAACTCCGTGGGGATTGGTGTAGGCTAATGTTAGTAACCTGATTTCATCAACGGTCCAATATGATCTCATAATCTGCTTTTTCCCAATGGTGCATCGCCAGAATCTCGTTCCAGCTTGGGAGCTTTCCTGGAATTTCTAGCGAGAAAATCAGGGCTTGAGTTGGGGAAAAGGTAGCTGAGTTCATCGTTCATGCAGTGATGGAGAATACCTGCTCATTATCCCAATATGAATGCCCAGCATCAACGCATTTGGATTTCATTAAATCTGGCGGAATATCTGAATTGTAAACATACACCGGCAGATCGCCATGCTCTTCGATTAGCTTATGGAGTCTTTCAATTACTTCTGATGCTTTCACGCGACCTCCTCCCAATTATCAATGGCTTTCTGCGCATCCTCATCAAAACCAAAGGTCTGCTGCATGGATTCTAGCTGGCCAGCCAGCCTATCACCAAGCCTGCGAAGCTCTCTGATTTGTTCTTTAAGTTGGTCGATCTCGCTTTTCATATCAACTTCATTTGTCTTTGTTCCTCTGCCATTAAAGCCCTTCCCGCTTTGATTAAATTCCATTTGATAGACTCATGCATCTGGCCCATTTCAAATGCCTCATCATAAGCTGATTTAGCCTCTTCATACTGCCGCCTTAGCTGAACCAGAAGCGGGGCACTGGACTCTGGGAATGGGAATAGCTCATTCATGGCGATGCGTATCATTCCAATCATTTAGCATACCCAACCTCCCTGGATAATTTATCTGCCCTATCCTCCTCCAGGCCCCAGGAGAGTAGAATCTCTTTAAGCCTACAGACTGTAACACAATGCCATGGCTGGCCATGCTTAAGATGGTAGGCGTTGTAGCCGCGAATGCCGCTGGAGGTAACGCTGCCCATTTTCACCCCGCCATAAAGGCGCTGTTTGATCTCTAGCTCACTCATCTTTTCCAGCTCCGATACAGAGCTGTTGATAGCGAATTCGATTGGTTCGTCTTCAGAGTTCATTTTGAGATTACATACATATAAAAGCAAATTCCCATCACCGCGATGGCGAAGGAGGCTGCATCAGGCCAACCCATCTGTTCTGCTAAGATAATACTCATTTCTTCTTTGTTTTTGGTTTCGGTTTTTCTAACACTGAATACTCTATAAAAGGGCGATTCTCTAATTTCACATCCCCAGTGCAAAGGCAGCAGCCAGGGGATAAGGCTTTGCCAAAATTCCAGCACTTCCGGCACATGGGGCCAATGTTGGTGAAAATGACTTTGGCTTTGTCATACCTGGATTCCTCTTTGATTTTGGCTGCTAGAGTGGAGAGGAGACTCATTTATGCGGTTCATTCTCGGGAGATTCGGATAATACCTTGTTCGACCGGAAAACCACCACGGCGAGCGGCCACGGCAATCCTTGATCGGCGTTTCCGAATTTCGGGCGACCCCGCACGAAGCGGACTTCGTTTGGCATCACGATGTCATGCCACCATCCTGTATTTGTCCGCGATGGGATCAGCGCAACCGTCGTCACCCCATTGGCTTTCTCCGCTTCGGCGCGTTTCAGCCATGCCACCATTTCCCGTCCATACGGCGGGTTCATCCAGCACACGCCGGACCACGGTTGCGCCAGTCCATCGTCGGCGCGGGTGTAGTAGCGCGGACACTTGGCATTTTCGTCGGTAGCGCACACATCCAGCGTGAAGCCGAACTCATCATGGAGCGGCTTCCATAGGCTGTCTGGCGTGGGCCATTCAACGGTTGCGGATTCAAACTGTTTTCGGAGTCTTGCCATAAATCGAAGAGGTCGAACAAGGTGGTGGAGAGGAACCGCCGGGAGCGTCTTACTTGGATTCGAGCCGTGAGGGCGGCGGTCCCTCACCACTGGCGTTCGCTGAAGAAATTCGTTCGTTCGCCACACGGAAAAAGTCAGCGTCTTTCTCTATGCCGATGAAGCGGCGTCCGGTGTTGACACATGCCACTCCAGTAGTCCCGCTTCCCATTGAATTGTCCAAGACCGTTTCCCCTTCGTTGGAGTATGTCCGTATCAGGTATTCCATGAGTTCAACTGGCTTTTGCGTTGGATGCACTTGGTCTTGCCTCCGCCATTTCTGCTGGAAGAAGATCACGCTTTCGGGGTAGCGGAAGCCGTCGTTTTCGCTGAAGATGCCCTTTCCATTGAAGCCGATTCCGTGGTTGTTGATTTTGTCACCGAGTGCGACTCTCGCCCGCTTGTATGGCTTGCCCTTGCGCTTGATCGGGTTGTATGTCACTCGCCCTTTCCCGAACACCAGCACGCTCTCATGCCTTGCGAGTGGGCGATACTTGGCGGTGAAGGCACTTCCTGATTTCGACTTGTGCCACACCCATTCATGCTTGAACCATTTCGGGTTGCTCATCACCAAAGCCGACGTGAAGGGTTGCGTGGCAGTCAGAACGATGGAGGCACCCGGCTTGCATACCCGCTTGTATTCCGTCCACAGCACATCTAGCGGGATCACGCTATCCCATTTGCAGGATGTTGTGCCGTAAGGCAGATCGGCGCATACCATATCCACGGAGCCGCTTTCTATCCCCTTCATCACGTCGAGACAGCATCCCAAGAACAGCGAACAATGCGATGCAGCCAATGACTGCCCTGCGGCGTCTTGGTGCAGGTCGAGAGTTTGATTGAGGGCAGTCATGGCTGATCTTGATCGTTCGCCTCAACATGCTTGAGAAAATCCAGCGCCCGTTTAATGACTTCGCGGTTCCGGCTGACCGTGATTTTGTTTCGCTGCTCTAGCAGCCATTCAACATCATAAATCAGCCATTTGAGTTCTTCGGGAGGCGAACCATGCGCTGCACTCGAACGCGCCTGTTCCGTGTCAGTTTCAGTTTCAGTAGGCATATTGGTTTTCGTGTTTGTGACGCGCTATCTCGGCGCGTCGGTGAGCTTGGCGTTCGCCTTCAATTCAAAGTCACCCATAACTCGATCACCATGAATCCCGAATACCAAGTCATCCAATACCGGATGGAGATTTACGAAGATTCTTTTGTGAACGATCCCACCGAAGCCTTTCACGCTTCCACCCCGTTTCTTGCCGTCTCGGTAGGCGACTACATGAATACTACGGGATGGGGTGTTCAGCCCAGAGGCGCTGGGGACGGAATGGTGACTCGCGTTAAGGCTGTTGAGCATATTATTTGGCAGGTAGAAGGGGCTGGTCATGTTGGGCACAGTCTGAGCGTCTGCGTGGAGGCAGTCCCGAAGCCCGACGGAATCTGGTGATTTTGATTCCTGCGGATTCAGCCATGTCAGCTATGACTGCCCCCGCACCTGTGATGTCCACATATATGCAGTCGCATCGTGACGACGCAGCAACCAAACCCTCACAAGAGGCGAACAAAGCGGATGCAGATAACCGCTCTGGGCTGCGCTCTGCCTGTTCGGGGTCCTGGGTTCGCGGTATCTGATCCGAAGCGTTCGCCGAACAACCGAGCGCCTTGAGGTATTCGACTTGCTGCCCGAGATTTAGTCCTCCATGGCCGCTCTCAAACATTTCGAGGTCATCGGCATCCACGCCTAGCCGTGCGGCCATTTCCACGCCAAGCACTCCGGCATCTTTGCGCATCGCTGCCATCGAAGCCCCCAACAGGTTCATGTTTACCTCATGCCTGATCACAATCTCCTTGAACTGGTCCCGCAATGATCGCAGCACACTTACTGCCGAGCACGATGGCCCAAAGGCGGCGAACAAAGCGCTGCTGGACAACAGCCGGGGCTGTCTGTCGGACTTTTGAGTTTTGGCCCTCCGGCCTTGTGTTTTGGTTTTCATAGTCATTTTTGGTCATGCCCAGGCTATGCCAGAACTAAATCGTTGTCCAATTCACCATCCCCAAGACGCTTGATCTCAGCGCAAATGGCGGTGATGGACTCAATAATCTCCTTCGTTTGGGACAGGGTATCATCAATGGAATCTGGCTCTGCATCATCCCATTCCGACATGAGTCTCTGGACAAGGCTTGAAAACTCCGCGCAGAGGCTTTCCACCGCGCCCTTCAATTTGATCTCTTCAATGTCTATTGCCATATATTGAATACTTTAATTGATAACAAGAGAAATGCAAGTTTTATTTTTCCACTGATGGCAGCTAATCGGTCCAGTTTGCCTCTGGTGCTAAAATTTGCCCAACCAAGCAGCGAAACACATAGTTCCGTTTATAGGGTGGCTTTCTTTTCATACTGCTTTTTGATCTTGTTTGTCATCGCCGCCATCTCTCGGTCGAGTTCGGCTATCTTTTGATTAATTGAGATTCTGTTCATCTTGTGAAGATCACCTCTTCCTAATACCTTGCGCAGATGGCGCTTTTCCTTCTTGATGCTCCTCCTAAAGCTTCTCCATACCGGCGATGATTTGTAGGCATGTTTGCTGGCTTTCTTCTTGCGGCCCTTTGACTTCTTCTTTGGCTTTGCCTTTTTCGGCGCAGGCTCGATATGGTGCTCTAGCTGATGGCAAGTTCTGCAAAGCGCCTCCAAGTCATCCATCCCCACATCGTAGATGTCCCGGTAATTCTTGTGGTGAATGTCTAGGCTCCCACCAACCCCGCACCTCTGGCATTTTCTCTGGGCATGGACAAGTTTCCTGAGCCTAAGCTGAAGCCAATGGGCAGAGTAGAGATAGACATCCCTATACCACTCTCTCATGGTCTTGCCATACTTCGCGATCTCTGCCAATTTTTGCTCTCTCGCAGTCATAAAATCACTCTGGAGGCCAGTATTGAAGCAAATCATTCACTGATCCGTAGCTCCCAACTGGAATAGTGACTGGATATTGAACCCTTGGAGCCATAATCTCCTTCTTCTCTTTTTTTATACCAATCAGGATATAGATCCTCTTGGAATTCATTTTGGCAGGAATCATTTTCATTCTTGCCCTCCTCCACTTCTCCCATCTGATATTGACCCTCCTCCTTTGAGCCTCAGAGAAGGATTCATCTCGATGATTAGCCTTGATATTCTTCTCGCAGTATTTGATGATTGACTGGAGGGTGTAATTGATCTCCTTCCAATCCAAAGGGGCGAGAAAGGTGTTATTGATCTCTTCAGCTCTGGCCTCGATCCATTCATAGAATGAAGATTCGGATGCGCCTCGAAGATAGGCTGCATATTTTCTATACGCCTCAATCCTGAGCGAGTTGAAAAGCGCCACATTTCTGCCAGCGCCATCTTCAATCTGAACCCTGCGGTCAGATTTTTCTTTTACCTTCTCTTCATGTTCAAGAGCACAATCAAGCTCTTCGAGGGAAAAGGCTTTTGAATGAGTCAAAATCGTCTTCCAGCGGCTGGAATGCGGGTTTTTCGTGATGAGCTGGACATAATTCATGTCGCCGCCAAGCCTTCGGGTAAAACCCCTCCAAACAGCCTTGAAATAGTAAGCAGGACCCCACCTGGCTTTTCCTGACCTATAAACCTCTTTCTCAAGGAGCCAGAAAGCATGGGCGTGACCATTCTTCGGATTTACCACAACCATATTCGGCGCAGGCAAGCGGCTATTCTCAATTCTGAGAAGCGCATCATCGTGGTCAATATCAACCACAAGCCATTGATAGGAGTGCCTTGGATTATGCTCAATGTAATCCATCCCCAGGGAATCCCTTTTCTTGTAGAAACGAAGTCCTTCTGAAAAACAATTCGTCGATCTTGGGTTTTTCCCAAGTCGTTCATCAAAGATTGATAAAATCGCCATGACGTAAAAATAGAGCGGCCACACCCTCCCTTTTGCAGGGCACCTTTTCAGGCGTTGACGAAGGTGTGGCCGTTTCCATTTGACGCCAGGGGTATCAATCCCAGCAGGAAAATCGTGATACAGTCATCACTCTCGCCAAAGAGTTAGACCAACATTAAAATATGTATGCAAAAGAATCAAGTCCTTTCTGCATTCTGACCCCAAAAACCCCGCTTTTTACATTATTGAGCCTCCCGAGCCAACAATGCAGAAATTTAAGGGATCAGAATGCAAAGAGGTGAGCGCGGCAGGATTTGAACCTGCAACTACCGATGTCGGGTGAGTTCAATTACACCACGCGCCCAAATTGAATTACCCGCCGCCGCGAGAGTCCCCAGGATTTATGTTTGAACCTAGGGTGACGTTGCTCTCTCGCGCTTCCTCGGTCGTAATGGCATGGAGCCATTGCCAAGTCTCGGCCAGCACAAGCGCGGCGGGTAAATTAATGACTCAGGCCGGAATTGCACCGGCTACTCATACCAGCCCTTGCGCATGAAGGTATGAGTCTCATCATGCTAATTGGGTCTGAGCGCGTCACTGTCCGCGCCGCTGAGTCGAAAATTGGTGGGCATCTGGAATCGAACCAGTCAAGCCGTCGCTTGTGCCATCCAGGCATACCCATTTAAAAAATGTTAAAAGAACTCCCCGGCCAGGAAAAACGACTAACCTAGCCGGGGCCACATTCGATGTGGATAAGGGTATCTTAATCTATAACAAGGAAAGTGTCAAACATTTTTTACATCACGCCACACATTTTCACCATCGCAGAATCAACCTGTCCGCGATACCTCTTCACCAGCATCGCCGCAAAGCCAGCCTCCGCATCCGTAAGCTCCCATTTGCCTGCCAAGGATTTACCAATCTGAGAATGATACATGGAGAAACCCTCTCCGTTTCTCTGCCTAGCGCTATCTTTGTCCTTGTCAGCGATGACCCGAAGGCATTTGATCATCATCGCCCGCTGATCCCGATTGTATTTTGCCCCCTCAACTGAGTAGGATACCTTCATCTTCTTTTTAGCCTCTTCCACATTGCCGCCAGCGGCATCAATGGCTTGGTCTATGACCTCTTGTTTAGCCATCACTTGCTTTAGCATGTGGGAATCTAAAGACGCCTCCAAAACTAGATGCTGGACTAGGACGGGCATTTTTTGCCCATGCCGATGAAGCCGACCCTCTGCTTGAGATAGGATTGCTGGCGTCCAATCAGGCTCAACGAATAGGGCATGGCAGCAGCTAAATTGAAGCCCATTAACACCAGTCCCAGCGGCTTGAATGCTGCCAACAAATACCCTCACGGATTTGTCATTAACAAAGCTATCAATCGACTTTTGCCGCTCTTTCATTGAGGTATCACCCATCAAAACAACGGCTCCATAGTCCTTTAGCTCTTCCATCAAATTTGCCGCAACTGCCTTGTGGCGGCAGAACACTAGAATCTTATCCACTGATTCCAAGAGGTCTTTGATGTGAGCAATACAAAGGGGCAGCTTGGCGAGCGCAACTTCCTGGCGGACTTTAGCCATATCTCCAAAGGCTACCTTGTAGGCTTGTTTCAGTTCATTCGCCGCGCTTCGGTATTCCTGTTCATCATTCAGCAAGGCGGCTTGATCCCTTCTGGACACAAGCCTAGCCATTGTTTCTTCATGGACCTTCCATTGCATGTTTTCACGGTCCAAGACAATCCGCATCTCCTTGGTGGGAGGGAGTTCAATGATTTGACGCCTGAGGGCAGGCAGATCATGCAATACGTCCAACTTCCGCCTGCGGATCATAAAGGTAGAAGTTAGCTTTTGGTTTAGCTCGCCTAGATTAGATGCACCCCTGGTATCCATACCAAAGGGTGTCTCCTTCATATCGCAATACCGCTTTGCAAAGCCCCACCAGTTAGGAAATAGCTTCGGCGCGCATTTGTGGGCAATCGTCCATATCTCTGCCGGTCGATTAAGGATGGGTGTTCCGGTAAGGAACACGAAATGACTGCATCTCAAAGCCATGACGCTCTTTGTCCTTTGGGCTTTGGATGACTTCAGATAATGTGACTCGTCGCAAACGATAATATCCCAATGGGTAGCCTTTATGGCTTCATGCTTACCGGCAAGCTCATAGTTGCAGATAATCAAATCGCCAGATGGCATTGTTTTCCCTGATTCAACGACTGCTATTTGAGTCTCTTGAATCAGCCATTTCTCCGATTCGCGCTTCCAGTTAATTTTAACTGAGGCGGGGCAAATAACCAAAGCCCTTCTCCACTGGAGGCAATTTAGAATACCAAGGGCTTGAACTGTTTTTCCTAGGTAAAAGTCCCATCTCATCGGCGATCAGAACCGATGAAGATGGGACATGCGCCTCCCCTCGCATCTTAGAAATTGCCCACTCAATACCCTCTCCTTGGAAGGGCATCAGTTCACATCCATCTGGGACTGGGATAGTCATTTCCCAGTCCTCCTTGCTCTATGGTTTAGTTCACTTGCAAGCTCGATTGTTTTTTGCCTACATTGTTCAAGCTCCGACTCAAGCTCACGGATGCGGTCGTTGGCTTCGTTTAGCTCACGCTCTAATTCACGGGCGAATTTTGCCGTCACTAGAGGCTCTGCTGGAAGGTATTCCCTGCCGATAAATTGAGCATCCGTCCTCGGTGTATCACTCTTATTCATGGTTTCTCAAAAGTAAGTATAAGTTCATCTTCTGGGTATCTACCGCATTGCTCCTCTAATGCAGATATGGCGGCACAGCGGATAACCTCTGCATCAAATGGCGCATGGGATTCTGGTTTGAGTTTGATCTCTCCAAAGAAATCGCGCCACTCCCCATCAAAGAAGCGCTTGATCTCAAATTTGACGATTATCTCTTCCATTAGTCAGGGCGTGGACTCTTCCATTCTTGGATGGAATGGAAGTCTTTTCGAAAGGCATCCCTGTTATCAACAAGGCGATCTATTCCCCTGCTGGAATCTGGGAATATGCCATGCCTGCCTACAATAACCCGCCGAACATTACGGCGATAGATGGTGAGTTGGAGTTGTTTGTTCATAAGATTTCCTCCGGCCATGCGGCGAGCACATCGACCACAAGCTGCGTGTCTTTGTGCAGGTCCCAGTATTCAAGTATGTCTTTCACGGTGGCAATCGTTGACCGCGCCATGGCTTCGGCTTGCCCGGCACAGGCTGCGATGAAGGCGGCGTCGTCACATTTCATGCCATGAAACTGGACAACGCCAATATCGACAGCGCCGCCATTGTTGAATGGCTCCCAATCGCGCCGCTGAATTTCCGGCCTAGCTAGCCACTTCCCAGGCGTTCGCTTCCCAGCGATCTCCAGGAACGCACGGCACTTTTCCAGTATCTTGTTGAGGTGTTCTTGTGTTGTCATGGTTTCCTTCTGATGATTCCCTTACACTTCGGCATGATGCACGGCATGGTTTTCTTTTTTGGTGGCATGTAGATGTAGCCCTGTTTGCACTTGTCGCACTGAGCTACATACTTTGGTGGTGGTAATGGCTTCTTTGGGCTTGGTTTGTCCATAGGCTTCAATATACTTTAACAATTCAACATTAGCAAGTTCAATTTGACAAAATGTAAACAACGGGCAAGATGAGGACGTGATTAAACTACCCAAAGATCAAGCGATAGCTAGATGGGAGCGAGTTAAAGCGCTCTATTGTGCTGGCGTGCCCATAAAAGACATCTGCAAGAGAGAGGGCGGAACTGACCGCTCGATCTACGTCAAAGCACACAAAGAAAGATGGCCTTCGCCCCGAAGGATTAGGAAAGAATTGCCACCAGAGGCAAGAGAGCCAACTCCAGGCGAGCTAAGAAAGAGGGAGGAAATCCGAAAGAATGACCTGCTAATCAAACACTCTGCCGAAGTCCTGCGGGATAAGGGGGAGCAAGGAACCTCTAAAGCGGTGGATGTGCTCTATGATCTATTGAAGAAATTGAAACCAGAGCAGATCGAGCAGATTGCCGACGTGCAGACTCTAGCGACGGCAATCAACGCATTGAGAAAGGCGACTGGGTTAGACAAGGCAGAGCAAAATGCCGCAGTGAGCGTAAGCGTGGCGTTATTCGGCCAAAGCGGTCAGCCTAGCTTCAGAATTATTGAGGATTAGCGGTTAAATCTCAGGAGATTGTGATAATGCGTTGTTGGGCGGCAAGAGGTCGCGCTCGGTAGCAGTGAGCCTTTGACGCCCGGTTTCGCAGTGGTCGGGATCACGTTCGATGCAGACGTAGTGCCGTCCCGTTTCGGCGCACGCTTGCGCGGTTGTGCAGCTTCCCGCGAATGGATCGAGCACCACACCGCCCGGCGGACACACCACGCGGACGAGTTGCGCGATGAGTTCCACCGGCTTTTGCGTTTGGTGGTCGCGGTCATCGGCACTGACGCGCTTGCACTGCATCACGTTCGCCGTGCCTTTGTCGTGGTATTCAGGACTTCCGGCGGTCATGTGCATTATCAGTTCGTGGCGGGCGCGGAAGCCGTTGCCGAGTCCCATGTGCGTCTTGTCCCACACGATGAGGTTTTGGTATCGGAAGCCCGCAGACTCCACGGCGGGGATGAGGTTCGGTATCATCCGCCAGTCACAGAAGATGAGTAGCGAGCCGTTGCCCTTGAGCAGCCGCAGAGATTCCACGGCCATCGAGCGGATGAGCCACACGAGGCCAGCCGTTCCCATATTGTCACCCACGAACCATCCGAGGCGCTTGATATTCTCAGACCGCAGCCCTTGGCCTTTCGCCGCTGTCCGCGTAGCCTCGGACACCGATCCGGAGCAGTATGGCGGGTCAGTTATCACGGCGTCCACGCAGCCGTCAGGCATTCCGCGCATCACCTCCAGGCAGTCGCCACGAATCAGCTTGTCCACGAAATTGCCGCCCAACAAATCGCTGGAGCACAACACAGCCCCGCTTTGCACTTCGGGCGCTGTGAGCTTCGGCGTTGCGTCTTGGAGTTCCAGAGTCATCGGCGTTATTGCGGCGGGGCTGTGTGGCTCAGCTTATCGTTGTGCTGAGAATTAAGACGCTCACAGCGGCATCCGTCGCAGACCTCGCCAAACAGAGCGAACGTGCATGAATCGCTGCGTTCAGCTTCCTCCTTGACCCACTCTTCCAGCGCGTCGATGCGATCCAGTAGCACTTCAATGTCGAGATACGCCAAGGTCTTGTTCATGCCTCCCGGCATCCAATATCCCTCTCCTCCTATTTTGGATCTCCGACGTATTTCGGAGATCCTTTGTTTTTGTTGTTTGTTCATGCCCATTCACATTTCCATTTTGCATTCAGTTCGCCGGATTCAATGCAGATCCATTGGCCGAGGACTTTTCCGAAGTAGTTGCAGACGAGTGTTGCGGTGTTTCCTTTGAAGCTCTTGCCTTCCATGCGGCTGAATGCGAAGTGGCAGGCTTGGGTTTCGTTGACTTCCATCAGTTCGCTGGTGGTCATCGTTTCTTTGAGCGGGTTGCGGTTGGTGTTGGACATGCGCGTAGATTATCTGCATTGTGGACACTTGGCAAGATTTATTTTCTGCATTGCATACTTTTTTTTCTGCGGTAGGATTTGCCCATGTCCTTCGCTGATTCTCTCGCCCCGTATTCCGCTGCCGTGATCGTTGCCGCTTTGGGTTGTCCACGGCAGACGGCCTACGCTTGGCTTGATGGCTCTCGTAAGCCGCCTGAATGGCAGCAGACGCTTTTCCTTGCCGTCATCGCCAAAGAAGCAAAGAAGCACAACAAGGTATCGCTCCCAACCATGACCCGCCCCGAGTCGAGCCGGAAGGGTGGCAGGAAGTCCAGTTAGCAGCGGAGCGGCGGCGACGGTCATGGTGGGAGGATATTGGCGTTCGGGCGAGCCAGCGCAGTCAGAACTATCTCGCGGAGTTGTTTGTGAATCGCGGCCTTGACTGGCTCCGGCATCGTAGGCCAGTCAAAGCCGGTGATGTCGTCAATATCTTCGAGGGCTTTCCTGAGCCGAGCGATCTCTGCTTGCTGTGCGGTCTGTGGTATTTCCTCGCCGCAGTTCGCGCAGTAGTCGCGGACCCACCAGCCAGGAATTTTAGTAGCGCAGTGCGGGCAAGCACCCGAACAATTGGATGGAGAGGAACGGCTCATAGGTGGTCTGTCGTATGTGCGGAGTCTTGTGTTCGCCGTCCCTCATCCATGCCGTTCGTCCCCTCGCGGTAGCCAGTCGCCGCGTCGAGCGTTTCGATCACGAGGCCAGCGAGCGTCTTGTCTCCCGTGCGCCGTTTCTTTGCGAACCTCGTGTAGTGGTTTTTGCGGTCAGCGTCCACGCGGACGTTGATAATGGCCGAGGCGGTAGCGCCCCTTTTCGGGGGCGCTCCGCGTGTTGCTTCTGGCTTCATGACTACTTGGTAATTCCAAAACCGTCTCCAACACGCATGTCACCAGCGGGACGGAACCATATAAGCGTGTCGCCATTTGCTCCTGGGCAGTGACACATGAACTCCTGGAGTTGAGTGAAGTCTAGCAACTCCGCCGCTGGCGCGGCGAGGCTTGAGTCGTCCGAGTGGCCGCAATAAATAGACATGGGGACGCGAGCGAAACCTCCGGCTTCTCCGGTCCAGCCGTCTTCCGCTATAATGTAGGCGTCCACTTTGCGCTCTACCGTGCCGTCACCGCGTGGACGATCCGCAAAAGCCGCGAGGTGCTCTGCGAAACGTTCGAGAGTGCGGGGTTTACGCAGCCTCACGCAATGCTCAACCACAGCCCTAGCTTTGTCGCTACCCTGGGGGCCGTATTTGGCAATGTGCTCTTTGTGTTTTTGTGCGCGGCCCCCATTGAACGGCAAACCCCAGGCTTTGCTTATTTCGACAGCGGCCCAGCTAGCGGCTCTGTTAGAGAGCTTGTCGCGCAGAGCGAAGGTTAGGGAAGTTGCATCAATGAGTCGGTTGTCTGGTGTAGAGGTCATATGCTTGTATTCTGTGCTGAGGTGAGCCGGAGACGCCGGGACGTTGTTCCTTGTTGGAACGAGGAGAGTATTGCATGGGGCGCTAATTATGTCAACACATAATTCAATAAATCGTTTTTGGTGGCCATGGGGAGCGGTCCCTCATCTAACCGTTCATCTTCTTAAATCCCCAAATAATCTCCTCGTTTCCGCCGATTTCCAAGGAAGCCTATCATCCCACATAGCCCATTGATTAGGCTGGAACTCATGGACAATAAAGGTGGAGCCCTGAAATTTATCCCGCAACTCACGAAGAGAGCCGTTAAAAAGAGAGTCGCGGGCACGATTGGGGCATTTATCCAAGCTAAAAACCTCGGTGATCATATCTCAATTTAGTTAATGTTCCTTTATTGTTTGCATAGTAAGCAAGCTCTTCCCAATGCCCGCCGATTTTCCGCACTATACAGGCAGTGCGCCCGCGTGCGGCCTCCACCCATTCCAAAGCTAGTGCCTCGGCAGAGGGTAGAAATTTCACTTTCCGGCTAGTCGATGAAGAGTTGCCGGAAAGGATGAGGTTAAGGTTCATAGCCATTCAAGCCGCCAGCGATAGCAGTTGAGGGTGATGTATTTGTGACGCTTGGTTGGCTTGCACAATGAATCAGGGGTGAAGAAACAGAACGGCTTTCTTTTACCCCTGTCGCGATGAATGTGAATGCCTCCGGGGATTGTCTTCGACTTGGATGCGTAAACAGTGAATCTGCTTGTTTCCGTTTTCATATTCTCATTTATGGGATACCATCGCCAAAATTGCCGCAATGCAGCCGATGAAGTGAAGTAGTTTTAGGATCATTCGATTGTGTAGCCTGATTTTTCCAGAGCCCTCAAAGCTGGCGAATTGCCTTGTAACTGCGAAGCGCTTGGTTTTCCATCGCGCTGAATCCATGTTTCTGGATTGGCGTAGAATTCCAACGCCTTCAACAAGTCAGGCAAGGCCGCGATTGCTTGAACATTGGCCTTTTCTTCGCCGAAGATGAAGACGGGCGGGCAAGTGGCGATTGTTTCACCTTTTGAACTTAGGACGTTCTCGCCTTCAACGTGCCAATCTCCTGGGGTTATGTTTGGTTTTGTAAGTTTCATTTGTTTTTCTTTTGTTGTGCTTTGATGCCATTGCACCAAGTATCAGAATATTTAGTGCCGGGAGGGCCATAAAAATTAACATATCGCCAGCGCGCCTCCCTGGCTGTTTTTGCTACTATTTCCTTTACAAGGTAAGGTTGAACCGAGCCGATACCTATTGAGAAAGTTTTCATATTTTGCCTCCGGTGCTAAATTTTGGCGATAGTGTAGGCGTCGAAGGTTTTTCCAGATGCCGTTTTTTCCAGTTTCCAGCCTAGTTTTTCCAAGGTGTCACGGATGGACGAGAAGCCTGAACCTGCGTTCGCGTGAACTCTTTTATGAGCTTCTGATTCAATGGGGAAAAGGAAGCGTAGAACGGTGGCGAGCGCGGCGCTTTCTTTATCGTAGCCACATCCCGAAACGTTGGTGCATTTTCCGCCCTGGTATTCAATGACAGGGTTGTGGCCATACATTGCCGAGCGTTTCCACTCCATGTTGATCGTCCCTCCGTCGTATTTCAGGAGAGATTCACAGAATGCGAGGGCGCGTTTTTCGGTGGTTGTGAGTTTCATGTTGTCGTTTTTATATGTGTTTAGTCTCATCAGTGCCGACTTTATCGGCAGACGCCCGAAGGCGTTTCGACTTTTACTCAATCTCAGCCGCTAGAATACCGTCCCGCCCCCAGTCGGTTTCCATCCCTTCGGGAATAGTGACCTGCTCTGAATCCAATTTGAGGGCGTGCCCTCTGGCGTCGCCATTGAGGAAAAACCCTTCTGGAATTTGCCCCAGCACCGCCCCGACTTGAGTCCGAATGAATGCGGAGAATCTATGCCAAGCGGTTTCGTCCCGGCGAAAATTGAAGGATTGGCCATTGTGGAAGACGGCCTCGCCGTTACAATAGGCCGTTGCGCCGTTGTGGGCGATTTGTTCGATCTGCCTTAGCTTACGCCAGATTTGCAAGCCTGAGAGTTTACAGGCTGGTGATTTGAGGGTTTCCAGGGCTTTGTGATGAGCGAGGCGACGTTGTGTGATGTATTCTGATTTTGTTTTCATTGTGTCGTTTTGGTTTCGGTTTATTTCGGAATTGCTCCGCTAAATTCGGAATGGTTCGGAATTATTTAAAAGTTAAGCAGGTTGCGTTCGTGCTGGCAAGGGTGAATTTTGCCTCCTGCGCTAATGTTGTGAGAAATGAATTATTGCAAGAATTGAACGTCACTGTAAAGGCATGGCGTAACGGTATTGCCATGGCGAATGTCTATAACAATATCACAGGATGAGTGGGAGTTATAGCTGGAGACGGTTTCGCGCACGGAATCGACTATGCCGAGCACCTTGTTTGCATCGTCGAAAGTGCCAGGGCGTTGTCCGATTGCCTTACATCCGATCATTTTCTTAGCTTCGCGCAGGTCGCTGAAATGCTTTTCAATGGAATTCATAATGTCGTTTGGTTCTTGTTTGTTTTTGCCTCCAATGGTAAAAATCAAATAGGGGAGCGGCGTTTAGAAGGGTGCATAAGCTCGGATGCGGCATTGGACAGGTTGACATAGGCGTCGCGTGCCTCTTGCCATTCGGCAGATTCAAACGGAAGGGCGAGATAAGCCTCCTGAAACGGCTCTGCCGATTTGAGTAAATGCTCGATTGCTAATTCCAGTTGGGCTTGTGTAATCATAGTGTTTGGGATTGCCTCCGATGGTAAAAATTGCCCCAGCACTCAGAAGCCCGCCAAAAGGATTGCAGCCATGATGCCACAAGAAGCGAGGATAACGAGACCGATAGATGTTTTGATAAGGTTGATCATAGGGAGGGAAGCGCTAGATTTTGCCACGACTGGAAAACCAAGTATTGCAAGCGTCGTATGCGGTCCATTCTGGCTCGTCTTCATTTTCAGGGGGTGAAGTCATCCCAGGAGAGTAAATTTGCCCCAACATAGAAAGGGCCTGATGTTCAGGGGAGGATTGTCCACCGTGCCATTCCGAAAGACTCCAATAAGCGCCAACAATAAAGTCAGAAAGGGAAGTCTCGCCGAATTCACCGAGTGACCACATAGAGCACGAATTACCTTTAGAATCGTATTCTGATTCGATCGCCTCGCACAAAGCAATAATTGCCCCAGGCAAATCAATCTTCTCCCCATTAAGACGGAATAACTCCGAGTTGAGAAGATGAGAGAAGGCAGCTGCTACCCTCGGAAAGGGCGTTTTGTCGTTTTTCATGGTAGGATGTTCTAATTTCTAGGTTTATTTAAATAGACTGACTGGAGATGGGCGAAGGAGCCAAAGATGGACGATGGAAAAGTTAAGGGAAGGAGGGTTTTGGGAGGAAAAATGAGGAAAGGAGGGTGTTTTTAGACCATCTTGGCCTCAATTTGCCTCCATTTGCATGATTTTCCGTTATTTTCGAGCACGAAAACCTTCGCAAAATTGACATTTGCCCGAAAATTGCCAGTTTTCAGGAGGGCGTAGTCGATGGGGCGGCCATTTGCGCGCAATTCCCCGCATTTTACCGTGGCAACAAGCTGCCGCTCTGCCGAAAATGCATCTCGGCGATTAGCCCTTTTCTCGGAGAATAGCTGGATTGAGTAGATCATAGTGTTGATTTTGTTTTAGTGGTTATTGTTTTCCCTTTTTGTTTTAATATAAATCTCGAATGAGGCGTCAAAATACGCATGGTAGGTGGAGGCGTTATCCTTGCCGAAGGCATCAGCGGCCCATAATGCCACCTCGCGGCCCCTTTGGGCGTCCATCCATCCCTGAAAGGCGGCTTGCTCTTTTGCTGTGCCGTCGCGCCAGCAGGCTGGAGGAGAAGCCAACGTGTTTGTCTTCATATTCTGTATATACTTTGTTGTTACGCTATAGGGGTAATCCCTTACTTTTGAATGATCGGATAATCCATGAAGTGTCAAAAATACCGGGTGGAGACTCGATTTGTGAGCGGATAATACATATTATGCGACCTTAACGCACCCGAGCGGAATGTTCACCGTTCCAACGGGGACCATTGCCCATAGCTTCTCTGCTATGTCGGCCAGCCTATCCGAGGCCTTGTTATATTCTGGACTCTGTGAGCCATGCGTCCAGGTTGCATTGTCCGCAATGATCTCGGCGCGCTTCATCCAACGGTGCATGATGCTCATCTTCTGCTCAAGCGTCCGAATCTTGCGCTTGGCAATTACCCCATTGATTTCAAGATCAGGACAACGGGAGATTATATCAATGAAGCTGTGCGGCATAGGCAATGCTACATTGCGCTCAATACGGTAAAAGACGCCGATTGCGCCGCGCTCGCGGGCAAGAAGGACGAGGGAATAAGGGAACAAGGTAGCATTCATAATGGTGTGAATAGAGGATTAATGCGGAAATCTTAACGGATTTCGTCCCATATAATACGCAATGACAAGTCACAATCTTTCAATTAAAACGCTCTTTTCTGCCTTATCCCACCAGGGAAGCGTGAAATATGGAGTGGGGAGGATAAAGGCGGGGGCCTGGAAAGGATATGCTACCCCCTACACGGGGCGGAGGGGAGGGGCGATGGGGAGGGATGCGGTAGTGATGGCGTAAATAGACCCCAACAAAATTTTTCCCTCTTTTGCCAAGAATTTTTCCCTCTCCCAAACAAATTTTTCCCTTCTAACCAAATACTTTTTGCCTCCAAGAGGCATTCCTAATACACAAATCAAAACTAATCCCATGTTGATGAGCATCCTCTATAGCCTTGTCTCGCGCTCTCAGTGCTCTAATCTGATTGCTTCTCGCTTCTGGGCAAAAATGATGGACTAATTTGGGCTTGTGGGGCAATTATGCTTGTGTTAAGTTATTGTATTGCCTCCAGCGGCAAATTCTATGGCATCCAAACCAAAACGGTATTTCAAGCTATCACTTCGGCCATACAACGGAGAGCTCTGGATAGCAAAAACCAAAGAGGCTTACGACTTAGCTCATAAGCGAATCTTTAAGGAGCCGGATGTAGCTTTTTGCGAGGGGGTTGCTGGTAGGTTTTCTGGCGGTGCAAACAGGAACGGGATGTGGGCTTATCTGATATGGGCACCAACCCCAGCAATTATGGCTCACGAGCTTAGCCATGTCATATTCGCTACATTCAATCGGTGCGGTATTGATCCGAGAAATGATGAAGGTGAGGCGTTTTGCTACATGCTATCACAGCTTATGATGGAGGCATTGGATGCCTAAAGTAGAAAAATACGGCGTAGAGTGGCAGCCTGTCATGCACGGGGGTAAAATCCATGCCCCATGGACTGAGTGGCAGATTGAACGGAATATGTTCATGTGGGGGAAGGAGCCAGCTACGGCTGGGGCAAAATTCCCTAAACAACATCTAGGCGAGGCCGAACACTTTCGCCGCATGATCTCCTACATGCTGGGCTCCTCAAAAAATCCTTTTGAGTGGAACCCTAACGCTGACCGAATCGTTGAGGATTACTTTCAAAACAACTTCCTCGCCGTTGCTGGCCATGGCTCTAGCTCTAAAACCGAAACACTTGCCGTCATCGCTGTTGGTGAGTTCCTAGCTTCACCAGAAGATACAGGTGTATTGATTACCTCTACTACCCTCGCAGAATCCCGTGGCCGTATCTGGGGCCGTGTCGAATACTACTGGCAGGATGTCTGCGAATTCTTCGGCGATGAAAAGAATACCCCAGGGGAGCTGGTATCCTCATCAGGCATTATTCGATACAGGCTAAATAATCGAAAAGACGATACCAAGGGAATTAAGCTGGTCCCAGGTAAAGAATCAGAGGTCAAAGAGGGTATTGGCCGAATGAAGGGTTTCAAGGCCCGAAGGATGAGACTAATGGGGGATGAATTCTCTGATCTCTCCCACAAACTCCTCGAAGCCGCTGAATCCAATCTATTCCTCAATGAGGACTTCAAGATGGCAGTTGCCTTCAACCCGAACTCTCACTTTGACCCTGCTGGTGTTATCTCCGAACCAGAAAAAGGATGGGGCTCTATTGATGTTCTAAACTCAGATGGCTGGAAAACAAAACGAGGTTACTGCATACGCTTTGATGGCGAAAAGAGCCCAAACGTCATCCTCGGTGAAAAGAAATGGAAGGGCCTGCTGACCAGAGAGAAACTAGAAGATCGCCGAAGGGAATTGGGTGATAACTCCCCGCGCTTTATCGAACAGTATCGTGGCGCATGGTCAGACACAGGTTCAGCCGATGCCATCTACACTGAAGCCGAGATCATCAAATATCTCGGGATGAAAAAGGTGGAGGTCTGGCAAGATAAACCAAAACTCTGCGCAGGCTTTGACCCCTCCCATACCCACGGTGGCGATAGAGCCGTTCTTGTCGTAGCAAAAGCCGGGGTTGGATTGGGCTTCGAAAAATTTTTGCCACTTATTGAGTTCCAAGAGACGGTCTATCTGGACGATAACTTGGACACCAGCCAGGATAAGAATGAACTCATCATCGCCAGATTGAAAAAGGAAATGCAGGAGCGAGGGATTGACCCTCGTTTCCTGGCGATGGATGCTACTGGAGGCGGCAACCCCCTAGCAACCCTCATGGCCCGTGACCCATTCTTTGCAAATAGCTTCCTCAAAGTCCAATTTGGCGGCTCAGCATCAGAATTGTTGAGCCAGGGCAAAAAAGGCAAGGATCGCTACGCTAATATGGCCTCAGAGCTTTGGTATGCAGGTAAACCATTGCTTAGAGAGGGGCAAATTCGAGGATTAAGGCCAGAAATGACGCGGGAAATGACTCTGCGCCTATATGAAGAGACTGGCGGGAGCCTGCCAAAGATAAGAATTGAGTCCAAAGAGGACATGAAAAAGCGCCTCAATGGCCGCTCTCCCGATGTCAGCGACAGTATGTTTCTTTGTTTATTCGCCGCTAGAGCTAGACTTGGCTTAGCAACAGAGGAAAAAGCCGCCAAAGCAGAAAAAAGAGCAGAAGGGCCATTGGACCATCTATTCCAATGGGGCCTGCGCAAAAAGCCTCAATTCGACAAGCCTGAGTATGTGCCAAAAGGCGGCGGATGGGCCGATGAAGGATATGACTTCGATGCTATGATGCATCGCTAATCTTCCAGCATCCAGAAGGATAGGCCCCAGCTTGAAATTGTAGTTTCTGATCAATCTCTTGTATCACCTCAAGTGGATACTGCACAAGAGATGAAAGCTCACATCCGCAAACCATACAGCTTTGCTTATGCAGCTCCGGAAGCCTGCTACAACCAGAACCCATCACAAGATCAGATAGGGCCTGAGCCAATGAGCCACAGGAATTACAGGATACATACCCCCTCTTGGGACAGTTGAGGCAAATATCAGCCCGCCTATTCTGCTCTTCATCGCTGACCTTTTGTGCTCCATTCTCCCATGCGGTGTAGAGAGTTCTGACAAACCGCCACACATCCTCTCCAGTTACTTCGCGCTTCGGCGCATCCTTATCTTCGCAATCAATATCGGGATTCTGCCTGCACATCTCATCCAAAACCCATTCCCTCCAATCATGTCTATCAAGGCCATTAGCCTGAAGTCTTTTGGAAACCTGCTGAAGGAAGTCTTTGAAATGGAGTGACTTAATGCGAGGTCCACAACCGGGAAGCTCTACATTCCATTGCGAACTAGGCACCACATTAACATTTTTTGGTGTTAGCATATTAAAATCCTTTGACACAATACACTTAACCACTATACTCGCAACCAATGATTCATTTATTCTGCAATCAATGCGAGAAGGAATTGCCGCCAGAGGCGAAGCAAATTCATGTCCCAAGCATTATTCTAATTGGTTCTGAGAAAGCAGTAAGAGCTGATCAGGTTCACTTTTGCGGGCCTGATTGCGCTGGAAAATGGATCAACTCCGAATTCGATAAACCAAACATTGTTACCAAATGAACTACATTAAGCCAGCAAAAAACTACGTCTCAGCAAGCGGAGAGAAGCCAAAAACATTCACCCAGTTGGTAAAGAATTTCGGCAAGGCCGAAAAGGCAAAGGCAACACGGGCTGCAAACAAAAAGAAATGAAGGTAGATTCAAACATTCCATTGCCCAAGCCAAGAAACAAGGGCATAACAAAAATCCTCCGCGAGCGTTCGGAAGGTGATTCATGGCTAGTAGACACTAGCGCTATTCACTCATGGTATAGCATCGCTCATACACTGGGGATAAAGATCACCTCACGAAAAGAGGAAAAGCGCGAAGGGAAACATCGAATTTGGAAGGAATAATGTCAGAGCATCCATTTAAACCAGTCAACGGGCGCATCTTGGTAAAACAATTACCTTATGTCCCATCTAAAATCATTGAAGCTGCCGGGGTTATTGACAAGGCTTATGAGAATGAGGGGATTGTAATTGCATTGTCTGATTTTCGTTATGGCCGGAAGCGATTCAAAGGCGGCTGGGAGCATACAGGAAACACCTTCCCACATGAGGTGAAAGTGGGGGATCGGGTAATTTTCCCCGGAAGCTATCAAGACGATGACGTTCAATTCATTAATGGCGAGAAGCACAGATACATTGAGTCTTGGGATATTCAGGCCATCATTGATGCGCCACAGCCTACTGAGTTGGAGCACCCGATCACTGGCGAGAAGATCAACAAAGTCCCAATCCTGCAACTGACATGAGTAATTTATCAAAAATTCCAGGAGTTGAGCGAGGACTGGAGATTGTGAAGTATTTCGATTCTCTTGATAAAGTCGAATTCAAAAAATCATTGGGCCGCGTGGTTGATGCAATTTACGAATTGGGGTTATGCGTTAAACCTCTCCAACCTTCATTGGTTAATTATCAACAAGCGGTTCTTGATGAAATTGGTTTATCAGCCTTTTCGGAAAAACTTTTTCGATGGGCTGATGAAATGAAAAGAGATCAGTGGCTTTACCAAGACTAAACGACATGACCGGCAAAATAACACTCGCCGCATTCTTCCTCTGCCCAATCGCATGGGCATGGTATAACAACGAGTGCAAGAAAGAAGAAGATCGAATCCGCCATGCCTATCATGGATGGATTATTGAGACAGAAGGAAAAATCTCCATGCCCTACCTTGAGTGGAAGGCGCTCTACGGTGAAAAATACAAGAACGGAAAGCCTGAATGACACCGCTTAAAATCCACATCCAAAGCCCATGCCAATCAGGCAACGTAGATGGTCCTGTAGATTTTATTCTTAGGCATTTACCCCAAGAAAACAAAGCCTCGTCTATTGAGCAGTGCGATGTGGTTATCGTCCCCATTACCCACTTCCATTGGTTCAAATTCTCAGATGAGAATATGGACAAAGTGAAGGGTAAAAAATGGGTGCTGGTGGACTATTCTGAGTTCGGCTGGGATTGGGATCAAGAAACCAGTTACCTCTGGGGGCGATCTATGTTGGATTGCCCAAAATTCGGTGAATCGGAACATTACCGGAAGTTCGATCAATTTGTTCGTGAGAATCCACCCATCCTGACATTTCAGCGCGAACTACTAAAGAAGGATCGCGCTGACAAGCTGATTCCCATTGAATACACCTCTCACCTACAGGAGTTAGGCGCACAGACAAATGAGGAGTTCTTGAAGCGTCCACTAGAAGTCAGTTATTATTGGGGCCGCTCAAGTGAAGATCGAGTGAATGTTCATGCCAGTATATTTACATCCGCCGTAATTAATGGCTTCGATGTTCTGACTCAATTCAACTTTGTTGAGCCAGCTATCAAAGACAATCCATCTAGCAAGAAGTGGCTGGCTGTTTTTGCCCCGCATTACGCTAGGCTAGATGTGAATGAAGTTCAGCCTATCATCCGCAAATCAAAGGCGACTATTGTGATGCCTGGATGCGGCGTGAAGACGTTCAGGCATGGAGAATCCTGCGGCGATGCTATCATGGCAATGCCAGACAATAATCTGGCATGGTCTTATCCGTGGATTTCAGGGGAAAATTGTATGGATTTGAGCGATTTAAGCTGTGGGTTTGATCTCATTGATGAAGTGAGACTATGCAATATCTACCGATCAGCCATGGAAAATGCGCGCAACTACCGAATTGATACTTACCTTCGCCGCTGGGTTGTAGGCAACATTTTGCAGCACGTATGAATGCAGAAGTCATCGCTGTGGTTAATAGATGGCCAGAGGCAGATTACTACTGCCATAGGGAGTTCCTCAAGTCACTCGATAGGCACGGCGTAAAGCCAACTATTCTAGGCTTCGGCGAGCCATGGGGCGGGCTGATGACAAAGCCGCGATTGCTTAAAAAATACCTAAAATCAGAGTGTGATTCGGATGTGATTATTTGCGCAGATGCGTTTGATGCTGTTTTTGCAAAATCCCCTCAAGTTATCGCGGAAGAATGGCTAGATTCTGGAGGAATCTGGACTGCTGGGGCGGAGAGGAATTGCTTTCCAGATGGATCGCTCGCAGGAAAACATCCAGAATCGCCGTCATCCTACCGATACCTAAATTCTGGATTCATCATCTCAAAGCCAAAGGACATGCTAGCAGTCCTGGAATCAATGAACATAGATTCCATTCCAGATGACGGCATTGACCCTGATAACTGGCATCCAAATGATCAACACTACTATATGGTAGAGTTTTTGAAGCAGCCAATTCAAATGAACCTGGATACGGCTACCCGATTTGCATGGAATCTATGCGGCGTGGATGGGTCAAATTTTGATTTTACATACGCCATTCCATTTAATCGCGAAACTCAGAACTCACCTGGAGTATTTCACTTCAACGGCGGATCAAAGACTGATGGAATGCAGGAAAAGGTATTGGCGCATTTGCAATTAAGATGAACTTAAGGCAAAGATTGTTAAGTTTTCTTTTTGGTTTTAGGTATTTTCAATTCAAATACTTCGGGCACGAAAATGACACTGATCCAGCTTTGGTTTGGATTCAAAAACCACATTTTTGCGATGACGGTGTAGTGAGATTTGATATGACAGAATCTCCGATAGTGCATCTATTGTTAGCACGCGGACCAGGGTATTATATTTACACAGAGCTAAAATGATTTCCGTCGTTATTAATGTTGATACCCGCCCGGCTAGAGGCGAGCATGAGGGGTTGTTTGCCGGAACAGTCTCCCGCGACTACCTTGTGGATGGTCTGCTCAACAAAAAGAAGTTCTTCCAAGGATTTGATTGCGAGTTCATCGTCTTTATTGACGAGCATCAAAAAGTAGATGCGCTAACATTGGACACCCTTCGGGAGCACGCTGATACCATTGTTCTCAGTAAACACTCCAAGCATTACCGTGGAATAGACCCATTTGGTCCATTCAATGACATCAACTATCTTCGGGCATTTGCCATGGCGCGTGGAGATACCATCTGTCATTTTGACCAGGATGTAGCTGCGTTTACCTCTGGAAAAGAGGTGGTGGAAAATTTACTCACCCTTGTAGAAAGCGGCCAGCATAAATTTGTTTGCTACCCATCCATTCATTCGCCACATCCAGTCCATGATGATTCCTTTCAGAACAAGTGGTGGGCATCGACAAGGTTCTTCATCTGCAAAAGGACGGCTATTGACCTGACCGCATTGGAAAAATGTATCATGGAGCCTCAATGGGGCTATCAGACTTACGGAACACCACCGCGCCAATGCCCGTGGACCGAGCACTTCCTGGGATTGATGAATGATTTCTCAGTCTATTATCCTCCAGTAGAGCTGGATAAATGGGCGGTGTTTCCTTGGGCAAAATACACCCAAGGAACACTAGCCAAGCTAAACCAAATGCCATACGGCGACATCGCAAAGAGACTTTATGAATCTGGCGGCTTGCCTTATGATGGCGTAGATGCTAACTTGTTAAAACTTTGAAAATAGCACTAACAGCGCAATGGGATTGGGCGTTCTGGGAAGTCGCAAGACTCACGGTGCCGATCATGCAGGAATATTGCCTCTATTTTGGATACTCCTTCCACTCCATTTTCTTCAACACAAAGGATGTGATCGAGTCCAGGAGTAGAGTTATCGCCGGGCTCCTGCCAAAATACGATGCCGTCGTTCACGTAGATGCTGACTGTTTGCTCACCAATCTAAAAACACCCGTTGAAGAGATCGTTGATTTCAATGCCCAATGGCACATAGCTGCATCAGGAGATGGAGCCAATATCAATGATGGTGTTTGTATTTGGAGGAAGTCGGAAACGGTAGAGGGCTTTCTGAACAAGCACATTCAAGGTAAATATGGTGAGGTCATCCTTCAAGATGCTGTAGCCAAGGAGCCATTACTAAATGTGGTAAATCCACCCCCATCAGCCATCAATGCGTGCATTCCAGAAGAGTATTTTCCGGCAATGCCAGAGCATACAAGGTGGAATGCCGGTGATTTTTGCCTCCATCTACTCGCAATGAATAACGCCAGAAGGATTGAGCTTCTTCATAAACACATACCACTAATCCAGAGATGATCTTCCCAACTCAAGAGCAACTAGACCTATTCAAATCCACTCCAGGGGCAATTTCTGTCCATGAGATGATAGCAATCATCAATATTGCCGCACAAGCCCCAAAGGGAACATGCGCAGAGATGGGTAGCCATAGGGGTAAATCAGGTATCGCTGCTGCTATTGGCCTGAGCCATACGGAAAATAGCACGCTACACATGGTTGATCCATTGTATGACATGGAGAATCTTGAAGCATGGAGCCACGCAGATCAGAAGCATCCTGATAATGCGTGGCAGGGAGCTAAGGATCAAGGATTCAAGGCTGAGGTTGAGTGGACTATTTTTGCCGCATCAAACAAGAATGTTGAGACTGGTGACATTACGCCGAATCTTCATGGTGACTACTCCACCAATGCCATTCCGCGCCTACATTTAGAGCATGGCGATTTTGGCTATGTCTTTATTGACAGTGATGTTCACGCTTATCCATTGCTTAGGCGGGAATGCGATCTTTTATGGGACAGGATGGCAATGGGAGGGATCATTTGTTTTCACGATTTCGCTTCTCAATTTACCGGCGTAGAGCGCGCCTATCGCGAAATGCTAGAGGGCGGACAATATCAAGAGGTGCCTATTGATTGGGAGCATATCAAAGCATACGTCAAGGATATTGGCGGCGAGAATGGGAATACAAGTTGGCATCATACAGACAAAGAAGCCCCATGCTTTGTGGGTGCTATTAAGAAAATTCGATGAATTTCCGACACTCAGGCGATCTCGGGGATTGCATATATGCGCTCCCTATCCTGAAGACAATTCCAGGAAAGCACTCCATGTTCTTTGTGGATAGGCCGGGGCTTACGCGCCCACTTACCCCAAGAATGGGTTTGCTAAAGCCTCTCTTCGAGGCTCAGTATTACATTGATCAAGTCGTTGCCACGGAAGATAGACCCGACATAGACATAGTTCCATTTCGTCGGTTCCATTCTAGCACTACCACGCTCGTAGAAGCACAGCTAAACGAGGTAAATGACCTATCGGCCAGCCCAATTAAGGTAGATACAACTCAACCTTGGCTCAACATTGACGAATACGAATGCCTGAAGGGTAAAATAGTCATCGCCCGCTCCCCAAGATACAACAATCCACACTTCCCCTGGAGGCAAATTGTCCAGCATTACGGCGATAGGCTCCTATTTGTTGGGATGGATGAGGAATATTCCAGCTTTTGCTTCATAAATGGCAAGGTAAATAGGATCAAGGTGTCAAATTACCTTGAATTGGCCAAGTTAATCAAAGGAGCAGAGCTATTTATCGGCAATCAAAGCTCACCTATGGCTGTAGCGATAGGCTTGGGCGGACCATTCATTCAAGAAGTATGCCTTGAACAGCCAGATTGCATCTACAAGCGAGAGAATGCTCAATATGTAAGTGATGGTGATTGCATTTTGCCCGACATTGATGGCTCTGGTGAGCTAAAGATCGCAAAAACCTATAAGCCTTCATTTTCTGGCAGTAGAAACATAGTCCCACCTGGGAGATGGAGGTATAAAAACCTTCCGCCCAGCGGGCATTTTGTCATTCAGCGAAACCTAGTGGCAAAATTGGAAGGAGTCAGCAACGAAGAAGCTGATTTACTCCTTTTCCAAGAAAACTTAAACCGAGTTCCTGAATTTTTCCAGGGCCAAACAAATAATCCATTTTACTTGTTTGAAAAAGCATATATTAACGCCTTTAACACATGAGAATTGTAACCCCGGTATCGGTATTTGACCAGCATCTAGCTGGAAAGTGGTGCGAAGTCATTAAGCATCTGGATTGCGGAAGAAATCATGAACTTCATGTAGTTTATCCGCGTTCAGTAGAACTTGCCGCCTCTTCCATCAGGGAAGCACTTCAAGATCACTTTGATTCGGTGAAACTCCATCAAATGGAAGTGGAGCCGATGGGCGGGTGGCCATTTGGCCCAAATACACAGTTCCATGCCTGCGCTACTTTCATGGCAAAGGACAATCCCCGTCAGCCATGGTTCCTTTGCGAGTTGGATTGCTACCCGGTAAAATCCAATTCTTTCGACCTACTTGCATCTCGATACGCCTCTGCCGGAACTCCGTTCTTTGGTAAGATTTCACCTACATTCTGGCGTGATGATAATGGCCGCATTGCATCCTCGCTATTTGGGAAGGATGATATGACCATGAGCGGATGCGCCATCTATCCTGGCGACATCCTAACCCGTCGATTCACATCATCCCTGATGGCAGACCTAATGAAGGGTTTTGATGAGACTACCGGCGCGCCAAATACAGGCTGGGACGTTCACCTTCGTTACGCCATTCGAAAAGAAGGCGTGTCTGACGCAGGGAATCTGATTGCCGACAACTGGAATACCATCAAATACAAGAATGAGAATGGGCGGTTTGTCTGCGAAAACAATTCAGAGCATGAGATTTACAAGCAGCATCCCAACTTTGAGATTCGAAAAACCAATAATCCAGTAGGACCGGAAGCACTATTTATTCACGGCTGCAAAGACGAGTCTCTGGCTGATCTTATCCTTGGCGGCAGTAAACCTACTGAATATGTGACACCAAAAGCGGTGGCAGCGCAGGTAGTTGAAGAAAAGAACAATTCAATCCTGGAGGATCAAATCCTGGAAATGAAGCGAATGATGGAGCAACAGCAACAGCTCATCACAAGCCTGCTCCAACAGCAGGCAAGCGCCCCGGTAAGGACAAGGGAGCCTAAAATTTTGCCTCCAGAGCCAATTAAAAAGCGAAACTGCACACTGAATCGAGCAAAAGACGCTTTGAGGGAGAGGCTTGAGAGTCTTTCAGAGCAAGACGGACCTTCTGAAACTGATGGCTCTATTGGAACGGATGGAATTTGCAATTCAGATGAACCGGAGTCAAATGAGCTAACCGAGGAAAGCGCGGCTCCAAAAAGCTCAACTCCTCCGGCGTGGGGCGACATTATTGCGGAAATGAGAAAGGCTGGAAGATCAGTCAGAGCTAGTGAGCTAGCGGATAAATTCAATATGGAATCCGCCTTCATGCGTGAATACTGCGCAAAAATACCAGGATTGAAAGTAGGGGTTCCTCCGGTATATTGGGTTACTCTAGTTGAGTAAACTACCATGGCATCTACCACATCAGACGTTCCTCCAGTCGCGAATACTTGGAAAATGCCAAGTATCGTCGATCCATCTACCAATCAAATCATTAAGCGTGGACGAATTAAGAGTCCGCGAGAGCTAAAATCCGCATGGGATTCTTTGTGGTGGGCTGACTTGGATTCAGCCGAAGCAAGAATGAAGGCCCAGCAATGGAGGGATGGCATTCCGCCATACTCCGTTCGCCGCGAAACCCTGATGGGGAATTCTGGCAGGACCAATGTAAACTGGGGTCTCGGAGATCAAATTGCATCTGACGCAGAGATGCCATACAACGATCTACTTGAAGGCGTTGATACCCTTTTCTCAATGCCAACTAACTTTGGCGATCCGTCTACCCGCTACTACAATGAGCAGGTGATGGCAGAAGAGATCACAAGAACTCTTCGAAACTGGCCAAAATTCATCCCTCTTTACCAACAGCTTGTCCGCCTATTCACAAATGAAGGGGTTGGATTCGTCATGTTTGAGGATGATTATTGCTGGCCATGGGACGTGGTTGGACTTCAACATCTCGTTTTCCCTCGCCGTGTTCGAGCCGATGTCAACGAGTTAGACATTGTCATGGCTCAACGCCAACTTCTTCCGCACAAGCTATATGAAAAGTGCCAAGATGAAGAGGCGGCTGCAAATGAAGGCTGGAACCGCGAGGCAACATGGGAGGCAATCAAAACCGCCGCCCAGCCTACCCTGAAAGCTAATGACTTTCAGGAGTGGGAAAAGGCATGGAAGAACCATGACTATATCCTTGGTCAAACTGCCATCACCGTAGAGGTTATCCACGGATGGGTTCGTGAAGTAGATGGGACTGTAAGCCATTACATCGCCAGAACTGACGGCCAAGGTGATTTCCTCTACAAGAAAGAAGGCAAGTTTGAGGATATGAGCCGAATGCTTGTGGCATTCCTTTATGGGATCGGTGCAAATGGGACATTCCACTCCATTCATGGAGTCTTGCAAAAGACCTTTGGGGCTGGAATGGCGATGAATAAGCTCATCTGCCGAATGATGGACATGGGCATCCATTCATCGACACCGATTATCCAAGCAAATTCGGAAGAGGCGCTAAATGAAATGCCGCTTACTCCAATGGGGCAATACATGGCCATGGCCCCTGGATATGGATGGGTAGAGACGAAAATGCCTCCATTTGAGCAGAGCCTCATTCCGCTCATTGGACAGCTCACAAATCTCCTAGCGGCCAGATCAACGCCATTCACCAAAACGGTCAAGAACGATAGCTCTGAGCGAAAGACCCGCTACCAGCAACAATCCGAAGATGAAGCTGATGCAAAACTCTCATCTTCCGGCGTAACCCTATTCAAAAATAGCCTAACCCAACTATACAAGGAGGTGGCTAGACGATTCATTCGTGATCCATATCCTCAATCATGGGTAGGTGGACCAGAGGTGAATGAGTTCATTGCTAGGTGCCTTGATAGAGGGGTGCCGCTGGAGGCAATTAGGCAGGTTGATGTAAAACGTATCGAGGTGAATATGGGTATTGGCCGTGGCTCTGCCGCCGCCCGCCGCGTTGCGGCGGATTCCCTGAATACTCTATACACTAGGGCGGATGCTCAGGGTCAGAATGTGATCAATTACCAGATTGCTTCTGCTTATGCTGGACCTGAACTGGCCAGGACCATCTTCCCGCCTCAGCCTGGACTTCGCCCTCCGCAGGATTTGGAAGATGCCAACAACGAGAATTCCTCCATCATGTCGATGGCGGCTCAGGAATTGCCGCAGACCATTGTGGTCCTTCCAACGCAGAATCATGGCATTCACATCGAGGCTCACATCGGCGCTCTTGGACAGTTGAATCAGGCTCTACAATCTCAGCAGATCCCCTTGGAAAAAGCTATTGTCCTGATGAATCCGCTAATGATTCACACAGAGCAGCACCTCCAGATGCTCGATCCATCCGATCCCAACAGACCTGTCTATGTGGAGAATTTGAAACAGGTGAGAGAGGTGGTGACAAATGGCGCAAGGCAGGTGGCCGCTCAGCAAATGAAAATGCAGCGTGAAATGGAGCATAATGGTGCCGCCTCCATGGGGCCAGAGAATGAAAATGCCATGGCTGGCCAACAGCCACTAAACCCATCGGTGCTCATTCAAAGCGCAGAACTTGGCCAAAAGCTAAGCGACTCCAAATTTGCCCAAGCAATGCGCGTGGCTGAATTTGAGCGAAAGCAAGCAAGGGAAGACGCCATCGCCGCAGCTAAGATTGCACAAGCAGGATTGCCTAAATCGACAGTTCCATGACAGAAGCACAATTCAGACTCCATCCGCAGCTACGAAATGAGCTGGCCAATGCCCTAAAGAATGAAGCTCTTAGGGAGGCGCTGGCCATCATTCAGGACAAAGCAAAGCCCCGCTCTACACCAGAGCCGAGGCCAAATGCCCACCTAGATACGCTCATTGCCCAAGAGTATAAGTTCAAGCAGGGTATTCAGGCCGCAATAGATACTTTGGATAGGCTTACCAAGGCCCCTGAGATCGAGGAAAACCAAAATAGGGAAGAGCCTGAATTTTTTCATGCCATTCCAAAAGCAATACGCGAAGCCCTGCAAAGCCAACTGAACCAAGACTAATCTATGCCAGACGACACCGACATTAACTCGGTTTTCAAAACCGAACAAACCTTCGAGCGCCAGAACTTTACCGGAGGAGATGATGATTTTGTCTCTGAACCAGTAGTTCAGAACATGCAGGCCGAAAAGAAATCTGAGCCTATTGTTGAGGAGCCAAAAGACGAAAAGACTTCAGATGCTCAGAATACTGAGGAAAAGAAGCCGTCGAAGCTAGATAAGATCAAGCTCAACAAGCCTAAAGATGAGGAGGCTAAGGCGGAAAATCCGGAGCCCAAAAAGAGGCCAACCCAGGAGGAGAATATCAAGATTCTCCGACAGGCCAAGGAGGAGTTGGACAAGCTAAAGCCTGAGTATGAAAAATACCGCACCGACCTGGAGACAAAGGACAAGGAACTTCTGACCACTAAAGAAGAGCTAGCTAAGCTCAAGGCCCTTGGATTAAATGAGCAGGAGCGGCAGGAGTATCAAAAGTATCGTGATCTTCATGCCGTCGAGGCCGTAAAGAATAGCGAAGACTTCAAAGCTAGAATCGAAGCGCCAATCAAAGCTAAGGTTGACTGGATTTCTACCATTGCCCAAAGGGCTAATCTCGACGAGACAACCAAATCAGCACTCTACAACGCAGTAGATATTCCTGATAAGCTGGACCGACAGAAGGCTATTCGAGAGATTTTCAAGAATGCAGACTTGGACATTGATGATTTCCAGACCTATACCGGAGAGGTCATCACTGCTGCAAATGAACTGAACGAAGTCCTTTATCCCAAGATGGATGAGACTCTGGCCAAAGCCCAAGAGATCGAACTAGCCGCTAGGGAAAAAGAAAAAGGCCAAGCTGAGCAGGTTTCCGCCAAGGAAAAAGAGGAATTCACCAAAGAGCACACAGAGCTGGTAGATCAGCTTTCCAAAGACCATCTTCGGATGCTCTTGGAAGATACTGATTTAAATCTTGATGGGACAACGATGGCTGAGGCGATGAAAAATGCCGCACCCGCTAGCGATCCCAAAGAGAGAGCATGGCAGGCTATTGCCGGTTCTACACTACCTTTCGTCGTAGCATGGGCTCAGAAAATTCTGAACGAAAACCACAGTCTAAAGAAGGCCAACAACATCAGGAATAAGGTATCACCCTCCCTCGGCGGAGACGGAGTAAGCAAGGCTCATAACCAAGGCGTAGAAGCCATGAGCGCTGATGAAGTCTTTAAAAGGATGTAGAATTAGCCACTTCGCCACGCCGCCCCATTGTCCCAAGTGGATGATGGGGCGTTTCTTTTTATCAGGCACGTTATTTTCTATTTGACCTTTTGTAAATTTATGGCGTTATAGCAATAGGTTGTATTCCGATTCACCTACGGGAAAATAAATTTGGCAGCTCTGGCATAAGCTAGAATCGACCTCGCCAGTCGGAAGGTAGTCCCATCAGGGGCTTAATAGCGTTTGGCTATTTCAATCGAATCGACACACAATAATCTCAAATTCTAGCTTTATGTCATTTCCGACGCAGAACAATTGGATGGCCCAAGACGCAAATCGTCTTGTGGACAAAGTCTATGCAATCAGCCGTGCTCAAGGCCGCATCTCCGCCCTTATTGAAAAGGGTGAGATTCCCGAAGGCGCTGGTTACAACTACACAACCGTTCTCTATGAACGCTCTTCTATCTCAGGCGGCTCCGGCTGGGTAGATATGCAAGAAGAGAATGGCACCGGCAATAACTGCGTTATGCAGCCCGCCGAAATCAACCCTGCCCTCAATGAGGTCAACTGGACTGTCCAAGGCCAGCAGGTTCGTTCCAATGTCATCTGCTTTGAAGACCTTCGCCGCGCATACAACGTGCGCGAACAGTTGGACTTCCAACATGAGAACTTTGGCCGCAAGATCACCGACATCTGGGAGGATAGCGATAATAGCGCTTTCTTCACCTATGCTGGTTACAAGATCGTGGCAAATACCTCGCTTACCCAGAATTATATGGCTCCTGACATGCCGCTTGCCGTTCCTACGACTCGCGCTGTTCAAGGAATCCTTGATATTCTGTATGAACGCCTCTCCGTTGATGGCGCTTGTGAAGAGCCCTATGCGATGGCCAATGGCACCCCCCTGATCCCCGCGATCATGAGCCAGCAGCAGCATCGTAATATCATCAAGGAAGATGCCTCCACTCGTCAGGACTTCCAGTTCGCAGAGATGGGTGACGGCTTTGCCGCAACCCTGCTCAAGGGCTGGGGAACGGACATGAAGGCCTATTCGAACTACCAGCACATCATCAACATTCGTCAGCCTCGCTACGACTGGATTGGTGGTGCATGGGTGCAGCGCTCATACTATACTGATGCCTCTGCTACTATTGGCACCCAGGAAGTAGTGAATCCGCAGTTCACCAATGCAGCCTACGAAGACATTTACCTCTGGCACAAGCTGGTGGTGAAGCGTGCAATGCCAAATCCTGGCTCTAGCTATGGCGCAGGCACCAGCTTCGACCCTGTAAAGTGGAATGGAGCCGTTGTCTGGGTGAACGTGAAGAACACCGACAAGAATAGCGAAGAATACAATCCATTCGGTAATCGTGGCCGCTACTATGCCGCATTGCAGCGCGGGTATCAGCCCGTGAAACAACAGTATGGCATTGTGCTTCGAGTAGCCAGATGTGCCAAGTTCAGCTCTAGTGCGTGTTATTAGGTGCTACTAATGAAGCCCCGGTAGATAAAATTCTACCGGGGCTTTGTTTTATTGATCTTCTCTGTGGAGGATTTTCCCAAATAAAGTAATTTCTGCTTTATTTCTTGCCTCAAGAGCCTGCTCAACAGTTGGATAAGCCCCAACGCAAACCCTTGCTTCATACTTGAATTCCTGTGATGAATGTGGCCTCAAAAAGACATTCCTTGGGAGTCCACTTTTCTTTCCGTGAGAAGCGCCCCTGTTCCTCATATTCTCTTGCTGAGAACTTAGCCGAAGATTGCACCATCGGTTATCCCATGGATCATTATTGATATGATCAATAACCTTGTCCACCGGAACTGATTCACCCATTAATACAAACGCCAAACGATGAGCGCTGTAGAGAATAGATTTACTTCTTCTGACCCTGCCATCGTCATCAGTAGTCCATTCGGACTGTGGAAGTTCTTTGCTTATGCAAATCTGAATCGTGGAGCGATGATCGCTGCGCTTTCTGCATTTTTTAGAGCCAGCCTCCTTGCCAGCCCATGTCGCATTCCATGCTGCGCATTGTTTTGCAGATGGGAAATGATGAAGAGGTCTTTGCGCCCACTTCAGAACCCCGGTCTCAGGGTTGTATTCAAGGCATTCTTTAAGAAATCCCTCAGGAAGACTATTGATGTCCTTGACCGGTTTTCTTGGTTGACCAGGGGTTGGTCCGCCGTATTTTCTAACAGGCTCACTATTCATAGATGTATTATGTGTTTTGGGTTTAGCGCCGCTTTGCAGCCGAATGCTGCTAGCGGTGCGCAAATACTATAACACTGCTACTAAAAGTCAAACACAAATCACACCATGCCCAAAGGACTCGACATCATGCTAGCTGTTGGCAAGGCCGACAAAGCTCCACCCATGGAGGAGGAAATGGCTGAAGCCCCCATGGAAGAATCTATGGAAGATGAAGCCACGGAGAATCAGGTGATTGCCCTGCCTAAAGGCTTCCGGCTTCCAGAAGGGGCTAAAGACGGCGAGCCATTCACCACCACTATTCGCGGCATCTCCCGAAATGGCCAATTTGAGATTCAGGCTATCGGCGATATGCCTACGCACTCCGAAGCTACAGAAACACCAGAAGAAGAGGCTTCTGAATCTGAGGAGGAGCAAGCAATAGAGCCCATGAAGGAACCTCATTCTGAGGTATTCAAAGCCGAGGCTGAAAAATACAAGAAAAAGAAGGCTGATGAAATGTCAGCCAAGAAAGCATTCCAAGGTTAATGGCCATTACCGTGTCAGAGTTAGGTGAGCAGGAAGTAGCACTACTTTCACAGCTTGTTACCGCCTATAACCTGACTCTGACAGGTGAGACTGAGGTAGAATTGCTGCGGCAAATTGCCTCTGGAGTGTGTGGAGTATCGACCGCAAATCTAGGTGAGACAGAAATTCCGCTCCTTCAGCAAATAGCTACTTACTATGGTATAGATGTTACCCAGGTAGATAATACCGAGGTTCCGCTACTCACCGCCATCGTCCTTAATCTGCCAGGCTCAACTTATACCGTATCTACGGCTGGCGAGACGGAGGTGCCTTTATTGAAAAACTGGCTTCTTACTGTAGCCAACGCAATCGTCATCAGTGGAGAGTATTTGACACCTGATAGCTCACAATACTATGTGACTCCTGACGGATTGTTTTATTACCAGCAACCCTAATATGCCTACAGCACTTCCAGTTTCAGCAGCAGCTTTAGTGTCAGTAATGACGGCACTACCACTCATTGAAGAGTGGGCGGCAACTCAAAATCAATAGTATGCTATCACTCAAAGACAGGCTTGCCGGGGCGCTCAATGGTTTGCATGAGGCATCACAAAGAAATGATGCCGCATGTTTACTAGCTCTAAATGATTATGTAGAAAGTCTTTTGAATGAAGTTGCCGTTTTGGAAAGCCGCCAAACAGACGCCGCCGTAAAAGATGGGCATTAGCAAACAATTTACCGCAAACAATTATGCCAACAGCACTCCCTGTATCAACTGATGTAGACACCTTCATGCAGTCGGCTAATCAGGCCGATATGCGGTCAGCATTGGGTATTTCATATCCTGTTATTGTTCTTAGCGTCAAGAATGTCACGGTGCTTACAGCTGGTGCGCCTGCTGATATTGCCTCTATTTCGGTGCCATCTTGGGTGACGAGGTGGACTCTGCGAGGGTCTGGCTTTGGTGCTATATCGGCGATCTATTCTGAATCTGGCAGTGGTGATTTTTCAGCAGCGTCATTTACCTGTTATGACGCTGCTGGCGGAGCGGGCAATGCCATTACCACCTCAACGGTTGGCCCGGCGACAGCACAGAGGCTTAGTAACTTCAGTGCGTCCGGGACCATTCCCCTTTTAACCTCCAACACGATTTATATTCGCCAGACGGCGAACTCCGCCAACGCAGCCACGGCCTCGTTTTACTTGGTGGTGTTCCCGTTTCTCTAAACAGCTCTGAGATTCCTGATCCTATGCCTCCTCATGTGGACGATGAAACGACGCTAGCGCACCACCTCATCACGGGCATTGACTCGCTGATTGAGGGCAAGGTGCCTGCGGCGTCGATGCGACTCTACTCGTCGCAGGATCACGCAACGCCAAGCTACACGCGGGATACCTCATGTTGGGCGAATGACATCGTGGCGAAGCTCACGGGCATCTCGCCGTGGAACTCGCACGGCTCCTACACACAGGCGGGTGTCCTCATCTCCCCGCGCCACGTCCTGTTCGCCACTCATTTCTTCCCTCCCGCTGGCACCACGATTCGTTTTGTGACCGCTGGCAATGTGGTGGTGGATCGCACCTTGAGCGCGACGGAATCACTGACGGTGACGGGCACGCTTTACCCGGACATCACCATCGGTCTGCTGGACTCCGATGTGCCGGGCACGATCAGCTTCATGAAGGTGCTGCCTGCGGGATTTGAATCCAAGCTCCCGGCTTTGCTGGCAAGCTATAAGATTCCCGTTGCTTGCACCGATCAGGAGGAAAAATTACAGATTCACAACCTGACAAACCTCCCATCCGCATCGTCGCCTATGGCTTACTTGAGCATGGAGGCTCCAACATCAGGTCCGCGAACATTCTATTATGAGAATTTTGTCATTGGTGACTCGGGTTCGCCCTGCTTCTGCATCCTCGATGGTGAAGCTGTGCTACTGACCGTCGTGTCTGTTGGCAACGCTGGCGCAGGCACCTCGGTGGCGGCATTCCGCGACGACATCAACACCGCCATGACCACGCTAGGTGGCGGCTACCAACTGACCACGGTGGACCTTTCCTCTTTTCCTGACGTATGAGTATTCAAGACTCCAACGGTGACAACATTGTCGTGTTGAACACGCTTCACGCGTGGGCGTTCAAGGCGCTGATATGGATCGGCATGATTGCTACCCCTGCCGGAATGAGCTTGTTATGGAGATACGGGCGCTCGATTGATAATCACGAGCTTCGGATTAATTACCTTGAGAGATCAATCAATCAGAGATCAGGAGTTTCGCAGTCAGTAAACGTCGGGCAAACTGACTCCACCAAAATGGCGAGCGATCACCGCGACTGGCTGACTGTCCAGGAGGTGGCGGACCGCGAGGGCGTCACTGACAGAACAATCCTCAACTACATCGAAGCCAAGCGCATTTCACCAACTCCCACAAAGGACGGGCGCGAATGGCGCATTGCCGAGAATTTCCGAATTTTGCCGAATTCTGCCGAAGAGTTCGGAATTGCCGAAACCCAACACATCGCCACACCATGAACTACGTCATTGACCGCCTTGCCGAAAACTCCACATGGAGAGGCATCATCCTTCTTATCACTGCTACTGGCGTTCAAGTATCCCCTGAACTCGCTGGCGCAATCGTCACCGCTGGCCTTGGTCTTGTTGGGCTTATCAATGTAGTCCGCAAGGAGCACAAATGAATGGTTCGCTTTTCAAGGTCCTAAAGGAAATGCCCAATGTTAGGGTGCGGCCAGAAACGCCACCTACAACACTGGAATCTATTGCGGAGCCCAAGCCGGAAGCAACCCAAGTGGAGCCTATTGCTATCCCTGATCGCATCGAGTTTGAGCCTATTAAATTCCGCCAATCCCTAGAGCGTAAAGGGTTAGGATTTGTTGAAATCGACGGTGCTAGATATTACGGCGTCTCCATCAAGGAAGCTCTAGGGCAAGCTGTAATTGATGGCGCATTTGGGCTGCTAAATATCGAAATACCAGAATAGCATGAACTTCAACCATTGGCTTTGGCGCGGCGCAACTTGGCTTATGCTAGTGCTTGAACAGCTAATGAGTTCCGATGACGATAAGCCCACGAAAGAAAAATGACAAGAGAGCAAATAAAGCGAATGCAGAGCAAAATAGGCGTGGAAGCTGATGGCTTCTGGGGCCCTAAATCTATTTCAGCCTGCAAGCAGCATCTTAAAAATTTGATGCCAAAGGATAACCCATGGCCAAAATCAGATCAATCGTCACTTAGAGAGTTTTACGGAATACCAGGAGATGAGGATAACCTAGTCACCATCACATTTCCTTATCCTATGTTTTACGGCGGCAAGCCTTCATCAAAGACGCGGGTTCACAAAAAGTGCGCTGACAGCTTGCTTCGGGTGCTAAATGGGATCAAGGACCTTATTGCCACAAACCCATCCATAAAGAGTGATGCGGAGGATTATGGGGGATGTTTTAATTTCCGCCTAAAAAGAGGCGGATCAACCTACAGCCTTCACGCATGGGGTGCAGCAATCGACCTTGATGACGACGACAACACATTCAAGGATGGCTGGCCAATGAAAGCTGATATGCCGCTGGAAATTATGGAGGAATTTGCCAAGGAGGGATGGGTTTCTGCTGGTGCTTTTTGGGGATATGATGCTATGCATTTCCAAGCTACACAATGAGCGCCACCCATAGAACCATTGCTACACCAGACCCAAGATACCGCTCTCTGGTGGTATCCGTAGGGGAGAGTAGCTTTGCGTCTAACGGCGGGGTTATTCCAATCCAAGGAACCCTATACTCGTCTGATCTTTTCAAGGGACTTCTAGGATCGGATTACCATAAAGAGTTTGATGATTTCGTCTATACTCAACAGCTACCAGACTCAAAAACTGGCGGCGAGCTTGTGTTTGCCAGACATTTTTCGGATGAACAAAAGAAAACACCCTTTCGAGTCACATCAAAATTTGGCAATCATCGCTGGCCCCCAATTCTAAAACAACTCCAGTTCATCCAGGCCAGAGATTTCCCGATCACCTCGCAGCTAAGCGATGGCAAAACTATTTACGCCAACCGCTATCTAGTAAGGGAGGTGTATATACCAGAGGTGAACGAGGGCTCTCGATTTGTTACGGAGGAGTTCATTTCTGATACCAAGTTTGACATCCCTCAATACCCGGTCCCAACACCAACCTCAATCAGCTACCACTATCTAAATCTTCGTGGCGGATTTCCAGAGTGCCTTCACAAGAAGATAGACCTAAAGGCGCTCATCTCAACAACGGCTAGTTACAACGGCTCTGTAACAACATCGAACTACAATGAGTTGCAGGGGCAAGTGTTCCCGGCCACGAATTTCACAGAATGGGCTCCTTATGTTCTTTCTGATGATCAGGATTTGGTTGGCGGTGTATGGTATAGAAAACGCATTCGTGTCTATCCACCGCCCATGCCTAAAACAAGAGTCAACGTTTCATAATTATGGCCACACTATGGACATCTTCAGCAGCTCAAACCCTTTACATAAGGGAGCTTGGGAATGTAACATCCGGCCCTATTGCTGGGGTGATGTCATGCGACAGCATGGACGTTTCCAACTTTGATAACTCGAACTACCGAGACGACTTTTTCAACACCAATTCTATTGAAGCAAATGTCTTGGTTGAGGTGGGCGGCGATGCCTCCCCGATTGATTATATCACAAAAGCTACAGAAGCGGGTGTATTTACAGATGGGTCAGTGGGCGGTGCCGGAAATATTGTCCGATCAGCGACTGATGCCGTATCTCACATTCCCCCAAGACATGAGGAAAAGAAGCGCACTCAAATTCGCCTATGGTCTGGCGCATCTGGAACAGGCAATGTTTTGTATTCAGGATGGGCTGACGAGATTGTTTCGTTTAGCCTAGCACCTTATACCTTCATTTAATGGCTGGAAATGTAGAGCGCTTTGGGACATTCATTAGGCCAATCGGTGAATCCGGTTATGGCAGAAGCTCACCTTTGCCATGGAGTGAGGAGTCGCCTGATGGCGGCGGATCGGCTGGATTGCGCGGCGCTCAGGGTGCCCAGGGTGCGCAAGGAGCCCAGGGATTCCAGGGAAGGCAGGGTTCGCAAGGTGCTCAAGGCGTAATTGGACCACAAGGTAATCAAGGTTTTCAAGGAAATCAAGGAGCCCAGGGGGAGCAAGGATACCAAGGATACCAAGGCGATCAGGGTTATCAAGGATACCAAGGGGATCAGGGATACCAGGGTTATCAGGGTGATCAGGGTTATCAAGGATACCAAGGCGATCAGGGTTATCAAGGATACCAAGGGGATCAGGGATACCAGGGTTATCAGGGTGATC
>ERZ724505.100-NODE-100-length-51443-cov-9.696992_pt1 | contig 51443 bp, 48 predicted proteins | sample MGYA00376038_ERZ724505 | MGnify/ENA primary metagenome ERZ724505 (study PRJEB28724, sample SAMN07190884) | wastewater metagenome | isolation source: effluent of sewage treatment plant in Hong Hong | place: Hong Kong | collected 2016-03-17 ... | reverse complement strand
TTTTTTTATTTTCTTCAAGCATGAGCTTATGATATCAGAAAGCATGCCGAAAGAGGAGCGCTTAGCATGAGAGTTTTGAGTATTCATACCAGAGATATGCTCTGTAACGAACACTAGCAGATAAAGTGTTTATGATAAAATCAATTAACCTTGTGTTTGGCGCCCTCTCCGAAATACATTTTGCGATTTCAACGATGACGTTTCTGTGCTTTTGATTTGTTAGAATTCACGAAATACAGCATGTATAGCGTAACGGCTAAAATTAAAATTATGAAGAATAGAGCATATAACGTTATATGCCCATAACCAGATGTAAGATGCTGACCTGTCATTTGTTCGTAGCGGTCACATGCAGCTTGCTCTTCCTGAGGTGACCAGGTTTTTCCACCGTACGTTCCGCGGCAGACCATGTATTGTGCATCTTCTATCGATAGGCCTTTGGTTGTACTCATAATATTAATATAACAAAAAAGACACTTAAATTAATGTAAAAGAGCTTTTGCTAATGCAAAGGCCGAGTACAATTCTCGGCCATCAAACCATATAAAAACAAAAGGTCTTATTTATACGGTGCCCTCTCCGAGACACACTTCGAAGCTTGAGCTATAATATTGTGTAGACCATGCAAAACAAAACCAACAAACGCTCACGAAAAATAAATAAACAAACAGAATCAAAAAAATCGAAACACATACTTGTGATTCTCTACAGTAGTATCGGTATATTATTGCTGACTCTTGTAGTTGCAGTGTGTATATTCTTTTATCCATTCGGCATACGAACAAAGGAGATTGATGTATCTGAAGTGACTAATGCACGCGAAGATGCGAAGGTGATGTATCAACAGGCAAGGAAAGATCGGGTCGCTCTCCTTGCAAAAAACGGGATTATTGCAAATAGCGAACCATCCTACTCTGCCAGTGTGGATATGTGTAGCCTGATTGGGGTGGGTAGTGGATGGTCTATATCTTCATGGAATCAAACCTGCTCAATCAGGGATACTGATCTATATAAGGTCAATTTAACCAGTGCTGAAATAACAGCAAGATTTTCGCATAAGCTTAACGTTGCTCAAAAATTTGGTGCTTCTAAGTCACTATATGGAGAATGCGGCATATTGTATCAAAAGAATGATGTCACTTTGTCATATATGAATTTCAGTTCTGATAATAAAAACCGATGCAGGATTTTTGACTATGCACACATGTCTTCTACCCCAGATACAAAAACAAGGGTGATACGTTCATTTAATCTAAATTCAATAGATAAGTCCAAAACATATCTTATGGTGGAATCTAACTATATCTACTTTAAAAAAGACATTGGGTGTAAATCAGGTATCAAATTAGGTTGCAATGCTCCCATTGCTACACCAGTCACAGACTTTTAAACGGTGCAAGCGGCGAGAATGTAGCAAACTACCTCCGCTTGTTCATTCTGACAAAAGCAAGCTTTTTCAGAATTTCACTGCGCTTTACCGAACTCGCATCTGGCTCGCGTTGCTCGCTGATGCGAACTCAATTTCACCAGCTCATACCAAAATAAAAAGACCAAATGGTCTTCTTTATTTTGGTGCGGGTGGCGAGAATCGAACTCGCATCACTTGCTTGGAAGGCAGGTATATTAGCCATTATACGACACCCGCGTATGGGGCGAATGAGCGGAATTGAACCGCCGACCTTCTGGACCACAATCAGACGCTCTAACCAACTGAGCTACATCCGCCATTTCTATAATGTAAAGTACGTGACTGTATGTAGCAAAAGTCAGTTGGTTAGAGCGACGCAAACAATAAATTCGCTCAAGGCTGTCCAACTAAGCTACATCCGCCTCGTCAGAACTCACTCCACTGATTCAATTTTGTCGCAAGCGACAAAAGTTTCATCGTTTCGTTGTTCTTCCTCTTAAACTAACAAACAGCCGTAGGCTTGGTTTGTTAGTTTAGACCGTCCTTGCGGACGGAACAGAGATAATTGTAGCATATTTATCAGGGGTAGGCTAGATATCTGTAATCGATTCAATATTGGCGCCGATGGCATTCAAACGCTCGGCAATGTTCTCGTACCCGCGGCTGATGGAATATACATCACGCAGGGTGGATACGCCGGGTGCGGCCAGCATGGCAAGCAATATTACTACAGATGGGCGCAGGGCAGGTGGTGCAATCATATCGGCTGCTTTCCATTTGGTAGGGCCGGTGAGGTATACGCGGTGCGGGTCAACCAATTCTACATTGGCATTCAGCTTTGAGAGCTCTGTCAGGTAAATTGCCCGGTTTTCGTAGCTCCAGTCGTGCAGCAATGAGCGGCCTTTTGCGACGGTAGCGATAAGCCCAAGGAAGGGAAGGTTATCCATGTTTACACCGGGGAATGGCATACTGTGTAGTTTATCTTTCGACGCGACGAGCTTTGAACGCCGAAGTGTCACATCAACTAGGCGCGTATGGTCGTTGCGGGCTGTATATTCTTCAGAAAGCGAGAAATTCAGCCCCATGTTTTCAAGTACCGCCAGTTCTAGCTCTAGAAATTCGATAGGCGCGCGTTGAATGGTGATTTCTGAATCAGTTACTACGCCTGCAGCTATGAAACTCATCGCTTCTATCGGGTCTTCGGCGGGGAAATATTCAACATCTGTATTGATATGGCGCTTGCCCTGAATCTTCAAGATGGTCGTACCCACGCCCTCTATCTTTACGCCTAATTTTTGCAGGTAAAAACAGACCTCTTGTACCATATAATTCGGACTGGCGTTGCGGATGGTCGTTACGCCGTCGTACAGAGCAGCCGCCATTACCACATTCTCTGTAACGGTATCACCGCGTTCAGTCAGCAGAATGGTACGCTCGACACGCTTCGGAGTAACGGTGGCATGGTAGTAGTCAGTGCCTGGATTCGCTTCTACCTTCATACCGAATGGCGCCAGGCCGTCCATGTGGGGCTCTACGGTACGTTTACCAAGGTTGCAGCCGCCAGCAAAGGGAAGCCTAAAATCTGAATACTGGTGAAGCAAAGGGCCAAGGAACATGATAACTGTGCGTGTGCGCTTTGCGGCAGCCACATCCATTTCGTCTAGTTTCAGCTTGGCAGGCGGGTCGATTTCAAGGTCGTTTTCGTTGATCCAGCGGGTCTTCACCCCAATACTTTCAAGCACCTCAAGGATACGGTTTACCTCTTCGATACGTGCTACGTGACGGAACGTCGTCTTCCCTTTGTTCAGTAAGCTTGCGCACAACAGGCCGACGGCGGCATTTTTGCTGGTCTTCACTTCAATGCTGCCACGAAGCTTGTTTCCACCGTGCACACGGTAACTCAATTTACCGGTACGGTTCAGCATTACCAGGTTGCTACCAAGCACGTCACTGATACGTGCCAACATCTCAAGGCTGATATTTTGGCCACCTCTTTCAATACGGTTTATCGCCGATTGGGACGTGCCTAATTCTTTCGCAAGTTCGCTCTGCGTCATTCCCTTATCTGTACGCGTACGCTGGATAAGGCGACCGAGCTGTTTTTTATAGTCACTCGCAGTCATAGAGAAAGTATATCACATACGATATAAATGTATAGATGCATATAAACAGCGGTATGTGCAGTTTCTCGGCACTCTTTTCTTATCATATGCCACTGGCATACGACTGCGAGCGTTCGGCTGAAATCGATGACTTACATCGATTTCACAGTCCTCGATACTGCACACACCGCTATTTCAGTGCTATACTAAATTCATGATTTAATTTCTTTCATCATCTTTGAGGGGCAAACTAAACGAATGAAGGAGAGTCGTATGACTATGCAAGATGATGTTGTTGCGAAGCTTATCGCGGGTGAGGAGCAACGAGAACAAGAGGGACTGGAACTTATCCCAAGTGAGAACTACGTGAGCCAAGATGTGCTAACTGCACTCGGTAGTGTATTTACGAATAAATACTCTGAGGGTTATCCGGGTAAGCGTTACTATGGCGGCCAAACATTTACCGACCCACTAGAGCAACTAGCTATCGACCGCGCTAAACAGCTATTTAAGGCAGACCACGCCAACGTACAACCACACTCTGGTGCACCAGCCAATGAAGCGGTGTATAACGCATGGCTCGAACCCGGTGACACGGTACTTGCCATGGACTTAAGTCATGGGGGTCACCTGACGCATGGCAACCCGATGACTCGTTCAGCTCACTTGTACAACTTTATTCCGTATAAAATGAAAGATATCGAAACGGGCGAGATAGACTACGACCACTTGCGCGAACTTGCTCTTGAACATAAGCCAAAACTCGTGCTGGCTGGTTTCTCGGGCTACCCACGCGAGCTCGACTATGCAAAGTTTGCCGCTATTGGAAACGAAGTGGGCGCACTGTTAATGGCCGATATGGCTCACATCGCCGGGCTTATCGCGGCGGGTGTAGCTAAAAATCCGTTTGATTACGGCTTTCACGTCATTACTACCACTACGCACAAAACCTTGCGTGGCCCTCGCGGCGGCATGATTCTTAGCAAAGGCAAGGTCGGGAACCCCTTAAAAGCACCCGAAAAAACACTCGAAAACATCCCTACCCTTATCGACCGCTCTATCTTTCCCGGTACGCAGGGCGGTCCACATATGCATGTAATTGCCGCTAAGGCAGTGGCATTTGGTGAAGCACTGAAGCCGGAGTTTAAAGATTACGCCGCACAAATAGTGAAGAATGCTTCAGTGCTTGCCGACGAAATGATGAAACGCGATTTCAAGCTCGTTACCAATGGCACGAGTAATCACCTTATCTTAGCTGATGTCGAGAAAAGTTTCGGGCTAGATGGCAAGGTGGTAGAAGAAGCGCTGGATAAGATTGGGCTTACGCTGAACAAGAACTCCGTACCGGATGATCCGAACCCGCCATTCAAACCGAGCGGCATCCGTCTTGGCACTCCGGCATTAACAACGCGTGGTCTGAAAGAGGAGCATATGCCACAAATTGCTGAGTGGATGAAGCAGGCGGTCAATAATCGTGATAACGAAGCTAAGCTTGAGTCCTTACGTAGTGAAGTAAAGGTTTTCCTTAAGGAGTTTCCGCTGCCATACTAGAACATTTCAAAACTTCTTATCTATCAAAATATCCCGCGTCACTATGAGCGGGATATTTTGATAGGAGGGGTTTTGTACTACTAGCTATTACGTACAGGTAGGAGTCGCTGCATTTGTTCCGGTAGCGGCATTTCCAGCATACATGTATGCTGCCGCTGGCGTTCCAAGGCCTGCATCCCAGTAGCCAACACAACCACCAGTCGAACCTTTCGGCACATATTGAATCGTCTTACCATTGGCATGAGTAGCAGACAGCGTAGTACTGACGACAGTAATCGCCGACGGCACTCGCGCCAACCCGTTATAGGCAGTCAGTTGTGCTAGAGTTGGGTATCCAGAGCTTGTGTCATCGGCAGCATATGCTTCGACAACCTTCAATACATTTTCAGCATTTGCTTTCGCTGCTGCTGATTCCGCTCGGTTAGAGACGTTCGTATAGGCAACAATAGTAATGGAAGCTAGAATTCCTATAACAACGATCACTACTAGTAGCTCTACGATAGTGAAACCATATTGTCGATGCATTATCATTCCCCGCTTTGTTACTTGATTCGTACTATAACTATAACTCTAACTCTAACTCTAACTCTACATAAGCTACTGCTTAGACGCAAGTGGGGGTTGCTGCATTCGTTCCGGTTACAGCGTTACCTGCGTATACATAGGAGGCAGCAGGAGTACCCAAATTTGCATCCCAGTAGCCAACACAACCACCGGTGGTACTCTTTGGTACGTATTGGATGGTTTTACCATTGGCATGAGTGGCAGATAGCGTGGTACTGACGACAGATATGCCAGAAGGTACTTTGGATAATCCGTTGTAAGAGGTTAGCTGGGCTAACGTCGGATAGCCACTATTCGCATCATCGGCTGCATATGCTTCTACGACTTTTTGTACGCTTTCAGCGTTTGCCTTCGCTGTTGATGACTGTGCTCGATTTGAAATATTGGCATAGGCCACAATTGTAATAGCCGCTAGAATTGCTATGACCACAATTACTATTAGGAGTTCGACTATTGTAAAGCCGGTTTGACGATTCATCATAGGCCCTTCTTTCTGATAGGTTTAAGTTAATTCGCCCCTTAAAATAATCATAAACTGATTATGCACATGTAGGAGTTGCTGCATTGGTGCCAGTAGTTGCGTTCCCTGCATAGACATACACTGCTATTGGTGTTCCAAGGTTTGCATCCCAATAACCGATACAACCACCAGTGGTACTCTTTGGTACGTATTGGATGGTCTTACCATTGGCATGAGTGGCAGATAGCGTGGTACTGACGACAGATATGCCAGAAGGTACTTTGGATAATCCGTTGTAAGAGGTTAGCTGGGCTAACGTCGGATAGCCACTATTCGCATCATCGGCTGCATATGCTTCTACGACTTTTTGTACGCTTTCAGCGTTTGCCTTCGCTGTTGATGACTGTGCTCGATTTGAAATATTGGCATAGGCCACAATTGTAATAGCCGCTAGAATTGCTATGACCACAATTACTATTAGGAGTTCGACTATTGTAAAGCCGGTTTGACGATTCATCATAGGCCCTTCTTTCTGATAGGTTTAAGTTAATTCGCCCCTTAAAATAATCATAAACTGATTATGCACATGTAGGAGTTGCTGCATTGGTGCCAGTAGTTGCGTTCCCTGCATAGACATACACTGCTATTGGTGTTCCAAGGTTTGCATCCCAATAACCGATACAACCACCAGTGGTACTCTTTGGTACGTATTGGATGGTCTTACCATTGGCATGAGTGGCAGATAGGGTAGTACTGATAACTGAAACCCCAGCTGGCACACGGGATAGCCCGTTGTAGCCAGTCAATTGCGCTAACGTTGGGTAGCCACTGTTCGTATCATCCGCGGCATACGCCTCGGCGACCTTTAGGACGCTTTGGGCGTTTGCCTTTGCAGTTGCGGATTCAGCACGGTTCGATATGTTCGTATACGCTACTATAGTTACGGCAGCCAAAATGGCTATCACTACGATTACAATTAGGAGCTCTACGATGGTAAAACCGTTCTGCTGGTTCATGCTCATTTTTCTTTACTAACTCTGCTTAATGTTCGATAAGTAGTTCTGTGTAGTTTTGTATGACTATACACAGGTTGGCGTAGCTACGTTACCACCGGTAACTGCGTTACCAGCATATACGTAAACTGCTGCTGGAGTACCAAGTGAGGCATCCCAATAACCGATACAACCACCGGTGGTACTCTTTGGTACGTATTGGATGGTCTTACCGTCACCCTGAGTAGCAGTCAGCTGTGAACTGTTAACAGTGATACCTGCAGGAAGCTTGGATAGGCCGTTGTAGGCGGTTAGCTGTGCTAAGGTTGGATAGCCAGATGTTGTATCGTCAGCCGCATATGCTTCTACGACTTTTTGTACGCTCTCGGCGTTTGCCTTAGCAGTACTTGCCTTAGCGCGGGTTGAGATGTTGGCGTATGCCACGATAGTAATAGCTGCCAAGATAGCGATGACCACGATAACGATTAGGAGTTCGACGATCGTGAATCCTCGGTCTTTTCGCTTAGTGTTAATGTTGTCAAGAGTCATGTATTGAGCCCCCTAGTTAATGGTTTTATATCAGTAATATACTATACCGAAAAGATAAGCGCAAGCATTTTCTGAACCGGTTTTACGTGTGGTTGTCAGTACTATTTTATGCCAGAGAAAAGATCTCTGGATAATCTACATTTCAAGGGGTTCTTGGAAAATATCAATACGATATGTATCTCGGATGATGTTTACAATTTCTTCGCGTGCTGCGGCAAGATCTGCATAGGAAGTCGCCGACTCGTTGATAAGGACTAAACAATTTTTGTCGTGAATACGCATACCGTGAAGTAGTTTTCCTTTTAATCCGGCATGTTCTATCAACCAACCGGTCGGTACCTTCACTAGATGATTGCCCATATCATACCTCGGCATATCCGGCCAGTTCGCAAGAAGGTCGGTATAATGCCACTCTTCAATGATGGCATTCTTGAAGAACGACCCTGTATTTGGACGCTTTGATGGATCAGGTAATTTATCACTACGTATGGCAATGATAGCATCTCTAATGACCTGTGAGCTATACATACTACTACTACTGTGTTCATCAAGATATCGTTGCAAGGCATCGTAAAACGGCGGTTGCGGCATGGTTTTGTAGAGCTTTAGCGTAATCGAATATATTCCGTAACGGCCAGCTTCACTTTCTCGAAAGATACTAGAGCGGTAACTAAAGCCGCAATCATCATTTGTTAACGTAACGAACCCGTCTTGTTTACTGTCGTAAGCTTCGAGCGAAACAAGCGATTCTGCAATCTCTTGGCCGTACGCACCTATATTTTGCACGGGCGCAGCTCCTGCCGTACCTGGTATCGCAGACATTGCCTCTATACCACTCAGTTGCATGTCTACACTTCGGCGAACGACATCGTCCCAGTTTTCGCCACTGCCAATTTTTAACACACAATATGAAGCAGTATCTTCTATCACTTCAAAACCTGCGATTTTATTATGTACGACAAGCCCGTTAAAACCTTCATCTTTGGCAACAATATTGCTTCCACCGCCGAGTATAAAGAACGGAATCGAATTTTTTTTGGCATTTCGACATGCCTGTGCAAGCTCATCTGGTGTGAATATCTCTGTCATAAAACGTGCGTTGCCCCCAAGTTTCATGGTGAGAAAGTTTTTCAAGGAAACATTTGTGTGTATCTGCATGCAATGAGTATAGCGCACCAGTAGCTCGTCATGCTATAATTACCCCTGTATTAGCGCATACCACGCACGCGTAGCTCAGTGGATTAGAGCATCTGTCTTCGGAACAGAGGGTCGTAGGTTCGAATCCTACCGCGTGTACCACATATAATGACTTCGCTTAATACAATCTCACACAATTTTGCAGATGATTTACAGCGTGCTCAGCAACAAAAGGAAGCACGTCGACGTGAATATGCGAATGAACAGAAAATTCATGTTGTAGGTGCTGGCGCTACAATTACTGCTGCATATGAGCAGCTCCGTAACGCTGCCGAATATACCGAAGAGCACGTATTACTGCAGCGTGCTATTCGCCGTTTTTACAAGAGGCTATTCTTGCTACACGAAAAATCACGCATAGTAAACAGCGGTGAAGAGCTTCTTATAGAATTGACACATGCGGGATATGTGGCAAACGACACTATTCCAGAATCTACCGTGTCGCAAATTAATGAACTTGCAGCTAGCTACTACAAAGCGTATATAACGCTTGAAAGAAAAAAAGGAATTGCTCATCGACAGGTCGAAGAGTGGACCTACGAGCTTCTTGCGGTAGAAAGCGAGTGGCTTCTTCACGACATGAGTCACTTGCAGGCGTTTACCCAATTCTCTCACACGTATTTTCTCCAAACCCTTGATTTCATGCGTCTGCTTGGCTCAAAACCGGCTGAACTCGAGACAGCACTTTATGTTGCTATTCATCGCGCATTGTTAAAATCTGACATGGCTGCGATACGACTGGGGCTTTTAAAACGCTACCAGCAACAACCCGACTATATTGACAACTATATACATACGAATAAACAAATTGATGCGCTGATTAATTCGTCGGTGACAGAAAAGTTATTTCATATTGTTGATCGTCGCAGTGCGCATCTACGCGTGCTGCGTCATATGACCGACGCCGACCCCACGCTACCCGGTCTTCTCAAGAACAAAGAACAGTTCCTAACGGTGTTTGAAAAGCAAGTCAACGATGATTACGAAACGATAAATAAAAAAGTAAATAAAGGTATAGTCCGTAGCGTTATTTTCCTTGTGATCACGAAAGTTATTATCGGTATTAGTATCGAAATACCCTACGATTATCTTGTAGCAGGCATGATACTCTGGACTCCGCTGCTTATTAATCTTCTATTTCCGCCGCTTTATATGGTACTACTTCGCACAACTTTGGTACTTCCGGGTCAGGCGAATACTGCACGTTTGATGACGCAAATCGAGGCAACACTTTATGAAGGCGAGGCAAAGGCGCAATTATCGCGCCGCCAAAGCCAGCAATTTAGTGCGGGTTACAATATAGCGTACGCACTTATCTTTATATTGGTGTTTGGAGGCATCGCCTGGATTTTGTGGCGTTACTTCCAATTCGATATCATCCATCTTGCCATCTTCTTTACATTCCTATCTGGTGCTAGTTTCTTGGGCTTCCGGTTGAGCCGCATGATACGCGAAATCGAATCTATTGACAGTACTCAAAACGGCGTAACAGTAGTACGTGACTTCCTATATATGCCGTTTGTGGTAGTTGGCCGCTACATTAGCGATAAGTATTCCAAAGTAAATGTGGTAGCTCTGGCACTTGATATGCTAATTGAGCTACCACTTAAAACTATTTTACGCCTGGTTCGCCAATGGAGTGCCTTTATTAGTACTAAGAAAGACCAGCTCTAAGATTATTTTACGAATTTAGAGCGTACCTGGAATAAGAAGAACCAGCCGATAATTGCACCAAGTGCAACGCCTACCAGACTACCAAAGCCGTAGCTCGGTACAAATAGGTATACCAGACCCATTACTACGCTCACAAGTGATGCGTAAAATATTAGATTCCAGCCGCCTTTTTGGTGTGCTTTTAGTTTTGATACGGCCATAAGATACAATACCGCTTCAACAAGCATCGTAACCAGTACGACGTACCACATTACACTAAGATTAGGGGCGGTACTTACGCCAGCCGCACGTGCCCAATCATTTAACTGTGATACATAGTGAGCTGTTTGCCAAAATCCCCATGCTCCCCAAAGGCTTAACACACCACCTATAAGGGTAAGCCACCATGCGTTGTCGGCAATCCATTTCCGCGCGCCATCAGGTAATTGTACGGGTAATTTTTTGTAAGTTTCGTCCAGCCATTTTTCTAGACCCGCTGATTTTGAGTCGTATGCTACTTTTACATGCTCGCTCATATAAAAACTCCTCTTATACTTATGCATTGATACTACTCCGAAACGTCGCAGTTGTAAACACTAAGATACTAGACAAATTGACCTCTGTTTGATATGATTTTCTAAGAGTATTTCTGGGCCAGTAGTTCAGTTGCTGTACGAGGCGCTTGTCGCCGAGAAAGTTGTTATGAAGCACCAGGTGCTCTTACTCTTTCGGGTCATATTTAGCTCAAAAGAAATACATCACCTTAAAATATACGTTACGGGCCAGTAGCTCAGCTGGTTAGAGCACCTGCCTCTTAAGCAGGGTGTCGAGGGTTCAAGCCCCTCCTGGCCCTCCATAGAAATAGACCTATTCTTGCGATAGGTCTATTTCTATGGTTAGGTTTATGAGAGCTTAAATCCTCGACGGGCTGCTTTAGCAGTGTCGAGGGCGAAAACTGCCAGTGGCAGTTTGAGAGCCGGAAGCCCGGTGCATCTTACGGTGCCCGAGCTGAGGCGGGGTCGCAAGATTTTCTAAAAGAAAATACTCGTGACCAAGCCCCTCCTGGCCCTCCATGAAAATCGTCAGGCCATTTGGTCTGACGTTTTTCATTGTGCTTGCAATCGTGAAGTTTCGGGCCGGCGGAACGTCGGTCAAGCCCCTCCTATCATTTGTGTATGAGCTCTTCATCTGGGTGGTTTTTCATGGAAAGTGAACTTGACTCTGTAAGTTTTGCTAAAATTATGTCATGTCATCAAAGAAAATCTATTTCACTAAGCGCCAACTCACCTTTCAAGAGCTATTCATCGGCACGCTGCTATATGCAGTTGTGCTGGGCTTTTTCAATGACTACACCTCACTCGTGTATGCAAAAAGCTTTTCAACCGTATTCTTTGCGGCAATTGTGTTGGAAATTCTTACTTACCTGGCATTTCAATTGAAAAGTATGCTTGTAGCATGGCTTCGTGAAAAAAATGGCGCCGGGTATAAAGCACTATTATTTTTCAGCGTTTGGTGTATCATGTTTTTGTCTAAATTTGTGTTTGTGTGGGCGCTTGATGCTATATTTGGTGAATATATACACATCAACGGATTTTTCGGTATTTTATCGGTGGTCGTATGTGTCACGGTGATACATAGACTTGCATACTATGTTTTCAAGCGGCTTGGCTAACAATGTATGGGTTGGACTGTTTTATAATAAAAAAGTGAAGAAACAGATTACAAACCTTGTAGAAGCAGAAAAATTTTTTGAACTCTATGCACCGTTACGAGCCAGCGGGCATTACTCGCTTGATCGAATACGTGAGCTCATGTATCGCTTGGGTAATCCACAAAATGAAGTGGCTGTTATTCATGTAGCGGGTACATCAGGCAAGACAAGCACGGCATATTTTATCAGGGCTTTGTTACAAAAAGCTGGCAAAAAGACTGGACTTACCGTTTCGCCGCATATCAGCAGCATCGCAGAAAGGGCACAGATAAACGGCGCAAATCTACCCGATAAAATATACCTGCACCATATTAATAAATTTAAGAAATTAATAGAAAAATATCCAGACATACAGCCAACATACTTCGAACTTGTTATCGCATTTGCGTATTGGCTATTCGCCAAAGAAAAAGTGGATTATGCTGTGATAGAAACCGGCCTTGGCGGCCTGTATGATGCGACGAATATCGTTGAGAGAGCAGATAAAGTATGTGTCATCACGCCCATCGGCTATGACCATACTGAAGTCCTTGGTGAAACGCTCCAAGAAATCGCTACTCAAAAAGCCGGCATCATCCAGCCTAACAATCACGTCGTACTGAGTGCGCAGAATGAAGCACTGATGTCGGTATTCTCTGAAGTTGCAGCACGTAAAAACGCTGAAATTCACCCGCAGGAACTATCTTCCATACCCGCGTTTTTGCCCAATTTTCAGATAGGAAATTGGCAGCTAGCGTATACGACATATAATTTGCTACGAACAAGAACCGATAAACTGCCCGTACTGTCGAAAGAGCAACTGGATGAGTGCGCACGTAAAGCGCCGCCAGGCAGATACGAAATATACCACGTACGTGGTAAAATCATCATTCTCGACGGTGCGCACAACCAGCAAAAATTACAGGGGTTACTTACATCATTACCACGGCAGTTTCAAACAGGTAACACATGGGTGGTTGCATTGGTAGGCAATGATACGGCGCGAATCGCGCAGTCAGCTGCTCTTTTACGCACAATTCCGGTGGAGTTCATTTGTACCGAGTTTAGTACGGGCCAAGACATAAAAGCACGTCAAAGTATTCCTGCTAAAGAATTGGCCGAGTTACTACCTGCAGCACATGCTCGGGTAGAGCGTGACGTGCAGAAAGCGCTAGAAATGGCCCTGGCCAGCACGCATGACTATATCGTAATAACAGGTTCTCTGTATCTTATTAGTCAAATACGGCCGCTACTTACGCAGATGTAGGCGGTTCTTCTGACGGCGTATCCTCTGGCTGAACATCTTGGTTTTGCGGCTCAGCTGCTACCGGCTGAGTCGGTTGAGTTGCCGGTGTTACATCAGACATTGATTGGACCGGTTGTGGCTGTACTGGCGGCGTAGCCTCTGGTACAGGTGTGGCGGCAACAGGTTGGCTACCTTCCCAAACACTCTTGTCAACTGCCAGCCAAATTAGCCATATATAGGGAAGGAAAATACCTAGCAGTACAAATGCGCCGCTTTTACCAAGTTTCAGGCCAATTTCATACATGGCGATAATAGTGAACACTAACGAGACGATGTTAATTACTGGAATCAACGCAAGCACCGCCCAAAAGCCGGATTGACCACCGATTTCCAGCATTTTCCAGGTCTGATAGACAGGCACCCAGGCTGGCCAGCTTTCTTGGCCGGCTTTCTTGAATATCATGCCCAGGAAGATTGCGTAAATTGCATACGTGATAAGCGCAACGACAAGTATGCTCAAGAATATTGCCGCAAATGTACCCGCATCCCCCGAGCTAGTTGTTGTATATGTATACGTTACCATTAGGTCACCCTCCTTGCATGGCTGCTTAATGCCCTTATTGTAGCACTTTGGTACAATAATAGGAGATGAAATTACTTAATGGCTCAGAACTGGCTGCCTATATTCAGGAGCGTCAAGCGCGTCAGGTACGTAATCTCAAACAGGCACATCATGTAAATCCTAAACTCGCTATCATTCAAACATCGGACGATCCGGTGATTGATACGTATGTACGAATGAAACAACGCTACGGCGCCGACATAGAAATAGAAGTGGAGTGCCATAAGCTTACATCTGAAGAGCTTTTTTCTACAATAGCCAGAGTAAATGAGAGTAACGACGTGCATGGCATCATAATCCAGTTGCCTTTACTAGACGAATCTCAAACCGATGAAGCGTTGCAGCTCGTTGCACCACGAAAAGATGTCGATGGGCTAGGGAGCGGAGCTCACTACACACCAGCTACAGCCATGGCTATTGACTGGCTGTTGAATGGCTACAACGTACAGCTGAAAGGAAGAAAGATTGCCATCGTGGGGAATGGTCGTTTAGTCGGCGCGCCACTCGCAAAATTATGGGAAAAGGCAGGCTATAGCGTAACGGTATTTGATGAACATAGCAAAGACATGACAAAGCGATTGAAGCGTCACGATGTCATCGTATCGGCAGCAGGCGTACCTGGCCTTATTACTAGCGCCGTGATACAACCAGGAGCGGTTGTAGTCGATGCGGCAACTTCAGCCGAACATGGCAAGCTTATCGGCGATGTTGCCGATGATGTACGAACAAGAAAAGATCTTACTATCACACCAGATAAAGGCGGTGTCGGACCGCTCACAGTTACGGCACTGTTTGACAATGTCATTCGTGCCGCGTATGCGTCGATTTCAGCCTAGTACTTCTTTGACTCGCTCTACGACCTGGCTCGGTGTAAACTCCGCTTTCACGATGTAGCCTTCAATCCCGAGTGAAGCAAGTACTTTCGGGGCCTCTTCTTTACCAAGGTTCGTAAGTATAAGTACCGGCAGCTGCTTTGCCCAGTCCCATTTTCGTATTTCAGTCAATACATCCACGCCGCCCTTACCGGGCATCTGCAAGTCGAGGAGTGCCATGTCAGGGCGAAATGACTCAATAAGCGCAATGCCGTTATCTCCGTTATCGGCAATCTGAACGTCATACCCAGCCGCTTCAAATTTCATACGATACATCTGGTTGATGGTCGGGTCGTCTTCGATAATAGCTATTTTTGTCATGCTTGTTTTATAATACTAGTAAATAACTCTAGCGACAAGATAGGTGGGACTCACAATCGAAGAAATTCTGCTCATAACAGCTGCGATAGTACTGCTTCTGGTGGCAGCTATTTCCATGTGGCGTTTGCGCGAGCACGTAACGAATGAAGCGCGCATGCGTATTTTGGGCAATGCCCACTCGCACCGCGACTTGATAGAACGCATGCAAAGTATCGCAGACAGTTTATATTGCGAGCTAGGCGTCGACACGGCTACGATTGTTGCGTACACCACCAAACAAAAAGCGGTTCATGCCACATCGAATATAAAACCCGTGCCTATGATGTCTGCGAAAGAGGCGCACAGCCTCGATGCGGAAATCCACGATGACATAGTCGATGTACACAAGCTCCCCTCGCGTAGTTTCGTGGTCAAGCTCCTGGCAGGCTACAAGATTCGCTACATCCTTCCACTCGATCACCACAACGAACGTGTCGGTTATATTTGTCTTGAAGTTTCACCTAGGCTAAAGAAACTAGCGCCGTGGCAATTACGTATCCTACGCGCTAGCCATAAAGATATCGCAGACGCACTTGCCAGCGCGGTGAATACGTTTATGATACGTTCGCTCAACGATGTGTTGTACCAGCATGTCGATAACGCGTCTCACACGCATTCTCGAGCCATGAAAACACTGGATGAGCTTGATGCTGTCAAAGATGAATTCGTGAGCATGGCTTCGCACCAACTTCGCACGCCGCTTACCAGTATCAAGGGTTATATCAGTATGCTGCTTGATGGCGATGCGGGGGAACTAAAACCAGAGCAGAAGAAGCTATTATCAGAAGCATTCCTAAGCAGTGAACAAATGGTAAATCTGATTAGCGATTACCTGAACGTATCACGTATCCAAACAGGCAAGTTCCTTATTGATATAGAGGAAATCGATCTTGCCAAGGTTGCCCGGCAAGAGGCGAAACGGTTGTCGGTGAGCGCAAAGACACGCGGTATCAAAATAGCTATTCATACACCTGTCGGCGCCGTGAAAGTATTTGCCGACGAAGCCAAGATCCGTCAAGTCATACTGAATTTCATTGACAATGCCATATTCTACAGTCCTGCCGACTCAACCATCAACGTAGAGCTGAGTGAATCAAAAAGCAAGGTCACAATAAAAGTATCCGACCAGGGTATCGGCGTGCCTATCGAAGAGCAGCCAAAACTCTTTAAGAAATTTTTCCGAGCAACAAACGCTCGTAAACATCGACCCGACGGAAATGGTATCGGCCTTTTTCTCGCCAAGCAAATCATCGATGGACATAAGGGAGAAATACTCTTTTCCTCAACTCCGGGAAAAGGGAGTATGTTTGGATTTTCATTACCAAAAGAATAACCTCCCGTTTCGGGGAGGCTATTCGAGGTAAGAGGCAGAGCTCTTATTTGCTTCGAGCGGTCAGTCTCTTATGAGCGGCTACGGCGACTCAAGATGTAGTAGCTACCCGCGCCTGCTAGTGAAGTGACACCAGCGAGTTGAACAACAACATCTGCCATACCGGTCTGTGGAAGTTCGGTAGGAGTTGGAGTTGGCGTAGTTGGAGGGGTAACCGGCGGAGTAACCGGAGGTGTTTCCTTACACTTCGGGCTGTCTACCGGTGCGTAGTTATCAGCCTCAGATTCATCAACCTGGATGATCTCGCCTGTTTCAGGGTTACACACAGATACTTGCTTTACCTCAACTTCGGCGTTGTCACAATCGTCAGGGTTGCCAGGAACCTCAGGCGCATTTACACACACCGTGTTGTCGATGCGACCTGCCACTACCTGTGGTACCTTTGCCTTCAAGGTGAAGTTCTTTGTTTCACCGATAGCAAGGCTAGGGATGATATGCGTCCAGGTGTTGTTTGCGACGGTGCCGACATTTCCAGATATAAGGGTAACACCTTGTTCTGGAGTATCCGTTACGACCACGTTCGTAAGGTTGATATCACCCGTGTTCGTCACAGCAATTTCGTACTCGTATTCTACATTTACACCGACTAGCTTGTACTTCACGCCTTCTACGAGTTTGGTTACCTTGATGTTCGGGTTCTCTTCAGGTGCTTTGACGGTGAAGGAAGCCTTGCATTGTGTACCGTCACGATCGCCGAGACTTGTCTTTACGACCAGTTGTACGGTGTACGTGCCTGGATTACTTTGCGTATAGGCAATGCTTGCACTGGTAGCGCTACTGTTTACCGGAAGCGTGTCAACAACGGCACCGCTTTTTGTTACGGTAAATGTGTAGCTGTGTATCCTTGCGCCGCCGGATACTTCAGCAGTACCATTGAAGCGGAAGTTGGTATCGCTAATCTTAGATACGGTCAAACCGGTACACTTGGCAATCGGGTTAACCTGAGGAGGAGTCACGGTGAAATGTTTCACACAGTCACCGGTGCGGTTACCCAAGCTTGTCTTTACGACGGCTTTTACGGTGTAGTTGCCAGGTGTGGTTTGTGTGTAGTTCACACTTGCAGATAGTTTGCTCGTGTTCACTGATTTTGTCGTAATCAGCTTGCTGCCTTTATATACCTTAAAGTCATAGCCCTTTACGGTAGCACGGTTCACGTCTGCCTTAGCAGTGAAGGTAAATTTCGTTCGGCTGATTGTCTGAACGTTCAGTGCCTTACACACGGCCATCGCTTTTTCTTGAACGGTGAATTGCTTGACACAATTGTCATTCGTTTTGTCACCCTCAGAGGTAAGTACGGTTACGCGTACGCGGTAGTCACCATCTTTATCTTGGGTGTATGTCCAGCTTGCCTTGTTGGCGTTTGTCGTTACACGGTGCGTAGTAACCTGCTGGTTGCCTTTATACACGGCAAACTCATAACCTTTGATCTTGGCACCATACTTCGCAGTGGCGTGCCCTGTGAACTCGAACTTGGTTCGTTCGATTTTATCAACGTTCAAGCCGTCACAGCGTGCTTCAGCCTTTGGCTGAGTTGGCGTTGCAGTAACAGGGTTACCACATGGTGTCATGACAGCGAACTTGAAGCGTCCGTTTTCATCAAATTTTACTAGAGCAGCTTGTGCGCTACCCATATTACTTACCGACATAGTACCGGCATTTGCGCCAGCAATCGGGTTGCCGCCTAGGTTGCGGGCTGCCATACGAGCGTTGGTAGCAACAACTTTGCCATTCACCACCACGTTGCCGTTTTGGTATACCACGCCGGTTTTAAAGTCGCCACCAAGTTCAGCACGGCTGATGCCAAGTGCGCTGAAGATTTTGTGTATGTCGCCTTGGCGAACGGTCGAACCGTTGCTTGCGCTAGTATTGTAGGTGTCGTACTCGGTACGCAGCTGAGCTGGGCCCTGTGTACCACACTTTATTACCGCGTACTGGTCACAGTCCGGGCTCGTGTCTACGGCCGCCTTCGTTTGTAGCTGTACCACTCCAATGGTAGCTACAGATAGAAGAGCAAGCGCAAACCCAAATAGTTTAGCTTTCATTACACATTCCTCCTCGCAGGGTGTAATACCTTAGATTATGTCCTCCCACCTTATTACAGGTGCTTACTTTAATAGTACCACAAAAAACTATATAAGTCAATACATTATGTAACTTTTGTCAAGAAAGCACAAGTAGTATGAAAAAATGGCACAGAAAACCCCGCTACGTATCGTAGCGGGGTTAATCTATCCTTTCTAGGAGCGGTAGTAACTCTAGTAAGGTATTTAGCCAAGTATGTTCTTACGACCGGTCAGCAGGTAGGCAATTCCACCAGTGAGCACAGCAGCGACAAGACCTACTAGGCCTGTTGCGCCTGTGCGGGGTAGCTCGGTTGGAGTCGTTGGAGTAACATCACACTTCGACAAATCCTTGGTGTGCTTGCTTGCATCAAACTCAGTTTCCTTTATGTTGATAACCTTCTTGCTAGAAAGTTCACATACGGTTATCTCACCAGGAACGGGTGGTTTGACAGCACAATCAGACAAGTCTTTTGAGTACTTGCTGCTATCGTACTGATCTTCACGGATAGTGATAATATTCTTGGTAGAAAGTTCACATACCGTGATGTACTTTGGTGTCTCAGCACAATTTAGTTTGGCTTGGAATTGAACGTATCGAGCGTTCAGTGTTGAAACATCAACACCGCCCGGCACGTCAGTACCAGTTGTGACAATACTGTCGCTTAACGACCCAAGACGAGCACCTTTTGCGTCAAAGTACTCTGCACTGCCAGCAACGTAGCCCATACTCGCAGTCTTGTCGCTCATAATACTGGTAGTATCGCTTTCAGACTTCGGGTTGGCGTTAGTTGCGCTAATGGTCATTTTTACGCTGAAACTTGTAGCTGTGCCAGTTGGCAGTACAGCTTGAGCACGTAGACCAGTTAGGCTGTTTGGGCCTGGGTTGTGCACGTACGCACGAATTTTTACAGTGTCGCCGCAGGTTGCGTTTGTGACATCAGCGAACGTACCATTTTTGGTGACGTTCTTTGACGTTACAATATTGCCGCCGCCAATAGAACCATAGTCCTGAACGGCAAACGCGTTGGCACTCAGACCAAGCGTAGGCAATAGGGCAAATGCAGCTGCTAATACGAATTTCTTCATAGATTTCTCCTTTAAAAATACTTCTCGCAGTTACTATTTTTTCGGGTTGCAAACTAGATAGTCATCAGAGTCTTTACGGTTGAATGCCGCATGGCGGCGAAGCTCACACTAGAGCTCACGCCGCCATGCTGGCAATTGACATTCAATTACTACTATTGTCGTCTCACGCTGCCAAGCGTGTCAGACTGGAACCACTCAGGTATCCGGGTGGTCGGCGTAGTACACCGAGAACTGGAGCGGCTGCGTCGTGAACGAGCCGCCCTTGGTGTCGTTGGCTGTTGCCGTCAGGGTGCCGTACACGTAGGTGCCCGGCGTTCCTTCCTTCTTGACACGGAAGTACCCCTGGTAGCAAGTGTAGCCCGTCTCGCAAAGGGTAACCCCATCGCGCTCCGTGCTCACTGTTCGCCAGTTGTAAATTCCGCCAAGATCGCTCGGCGAAACCACTGGCGAACCCAACGTTGCGGTTGCGCCGTCAAAGGCCTTCACCCGTCCGAAGACGGGCATCGTGCCTCCGACGTCAACCGCGTGCTCACCGACGAAAATCTCGGCGGTGGGGCCCTGGTGTGATGGCTGCTCATCGCAGGGCTCCACCTTCACGGTGAAGGTTGCCGACTTGTTGATCGGCGACCCCAACGTGAAGCTTCCGTTGTACGTCGCCGGCGCGAAGCCGGAGAAGTCCCAGGTGACGGTCTGGCCGGCACCCACGGAAGCGAACTGCTTGGTCTTGCCACCCACGACCAGCGTGCCGGGTGCCGCCACCGCGTTCGGGTTGGTACCCGTCGCGGTGATCACACCGTCCTGCTGACCGGGGTTCACACAGCCCTGGGCCCGCCCGGAGGCAGAGGGCTGCTCGTAAGTCGGCGGGTTGGGGGGAGTGTCGCACCCCTCGAAGTTGGCCGTGAGGTCCACCTTCACCGATGCTTCGGCGTTGGCAAATGCATCGGCGTACGCCGCCTGCATGCTGATGAGCTTGATCGCTCCTTGGTGAGCCTCAATGGCGGTCTTGCCCTTGACGAGAACGTCGTAGGCAGCCGAACCCTGAGCGAAGAAATCGTAGTTTAGCGTCAGCTTGCAGGTGCCCTCCGAGATGGTTCCGGTTCCCCAGAAGTGAACCCGGGCAAGCACATCGCCCGAGTCGCGCCACCAGTACACGTCGTTGTCCATGTACTCGTAGCTCCCCTGGGGGTGCGTGACGACAGCGGGCTTCTTGTTGCCACAGTCGCCAATCGAGTATACGCCGTTGGCGTCCGCCTGGCCCCGACGAATCGGGACATAGGCGTCGGTCGACTCACCAGCGCGGTGAGCGGTGACTCGGGCGATCTCGAACAGCATGGGCGGTCCGCGCACCACGTTGTCCATCCCCTGGACCTCACCGTTCAAGGCGAGGCCGGTGTCGGGGAAGTGCTTGCCGGCCGGAAGCTGGAAGCAGGTCGCCGTAGCCTTCACGTAGCCGTGAGGCAGCAGCTTGATGACCTTCTCGGTCATCGAAGCCCTCTTGAACTTCTTGAACTCCGCCCCGTTCATACGGAAGACGGTGCTCTTGAAATTCTTGATCTGCTGCCTTGTGGGGTAGTGGCTGACCGTAGGGCACTTGTTGGCCCACTTGGCCTGCCAGTGCGCCGACGGCTTGTTGACAGGAGTCAGAACAATCTGACCCTGGTCGTTGACATCCGACTTGACGACGCTCCTCGACGAGTAGTCGAAGTGCGAGCCTGCCGAGTCGGCGTCGGCCGCGTTGAGGTGCAGTTCGAAGTCGACGTCGCCGTCGTTCTCGGCAGCCTGCACCTTCTGCGCCTTTTTGCTGTCAGCATCGACGAGCTTGGGGCTCCTCGGTGCCGACGGCTTGTCGCCGGTGACATTGGCGTTCGCGGCCGGGGCCGCGAGCGCCAATCCGAACATCACGGCCAGAGCCGTGACGAGGAGAAAAATCTTCCTCATTTCTATCCCTCCTCAGGGACTCGTGTGGCCGTGTTGCCACTGTCGTGCCTCCTGAGATGGGCACGACGCACCGACGACGACATCTCGTCGACAGAGCGTCACGCCCGCAAGGGAAGAATGATACTTGTAGTAAGTGAATGTCGTATGGGTTTATTCGTGAGTACTCGAAAGTACTCGAACATCTAAAGACCCAATGACTATCTAGTTCGCGAAAATATGTTTTTTACATGTTTGCCGCAAACAATTTTAGGTAGGCAAAATACCTACCATACTTGGCTAAATTGTTAAACGGCACCTCTGTAGATAAGGTGATGTGTTGGGGCAGACACTTACAGGCATTTAGCCCATGTATTTCCACCGTATCCACCATCTCACTGAGGATGATTACATAATAGCACAAACACCATAATTTGTCAATTGTTATACCATAAGATAGCTTATAGTTATATAACATGACAAAATATTTACGCTACCCCTAGTGTAGCGGGGTAGCGTAAGTACTCTGTGGGGGCGCTAGTAGTAGCGTATTTATCTGTTAGACAGAGCGACGGCTGGCAAGGTAATAAGCACTGGCACCTACTAATGCCATGGCTCCGACCGCTTGTAGCACGGTTCCTGTGGCACCAGTTTGTGGCAGTTCAGTTACGGTAGGTGTCTCTTCGCACTTCGAAAGGTCAGTGCTGTAGCGTGACTCGTTAAAGTCGCTCTGTTTGATAGTAACGATCGTTTTCGTATCAAGTTCGCATACCCGTAACTCTTCTTCGGGTTTTGGTACGTTTACCTTGGCATGGTCGCAGTCGTCGGGGTTACCCGGTACTTCCGTAGCATTTACACACGCTTTATTATCAAGCACAACGCCCGTCATGGACGGTACCTTCGCCTGAAGGTTAAAATACATTGTCTCTCCGACGCTCAGGCTAGGAATTGTGTAACCCCAAGTATTATTCGTGATTGTTCCCTTCGCAGCGCTGATAAGTGTCACGCCATCTTCAGGAGTATCAGTCACGTGGACATTCTTCAAATCAACGTTGCCCGTGTTTCGAACGGCAATTTGGTAGGTAAAGGTTTCGTTCTTGGCAACGGTCGCTTGTTTTTTGTGGTTTACCAGTTTGGTAATACTCACGCCAGGGTGAGGAGTGACAACGGGAGGTTTTACGGTAAAGGTTTTCGCACATGCCGCACCAGAGCGGTCTCCGAGGGAGGTTTTGACTGTTACGCGTGCATGGTACGTACCGGCTTTCGTTTCTACAACAGTAGTTTTTGCCGCGAGTGCGCTTGTAGTTACAGTACGAGTAAGGACGGTGCTGCCATTCTTTGATACGGTGAAGACGTACGCTTTGACAGAAGCGTTGCCTTTCGTGCTAGCTCGGCCCACCAGTGTGAACTTAGTACGGCTAATCTTGATAATTTGCAGAGCTTCACAAGTTGCTGTAGGTTTCTGACAGTTTAACTTGCCGTGCCCATATGCGAGCACGGGAGGGTGTACGGTTGCTCCGTAGCTGAGGTCGGTCTGATAGAAACAACCTTTAGCCTTTGTGCTTTTTGTAGGAAGAGAAACGGTCATCGCATGTTGGCCGCGGCCGAATATCTTAATATTCGTGTCAAAACGTGTTTGCTGATCGTAGGGGAGTCCCGACATTGACGGCGCGTAGTTGCTATTCGCGATGAGCTGTACCTTACAGTTTGTAGCTCCTTTCGCGTTGAAATGAACTGTTGCCTTAGATCCGTTAACTTCAAACGCACCAGCGCGTGGGCCGACAGGTGTAACGGTACATCGAGGTGCCGAACCGACTTGGCCTGGCGTTGCCGCATGTGTTGATAGCTGTACTACGCCAATGGTCGCTACTGACAGTAATGCCAATACAAACCCAAATAATTTGCCCTTCATCATTTCCTCCTCGCAGTTATATACGTACCCCTCATAGGTATTTACTATAGTATACCACATAGAAAGCATAAATGTCAATACATTACATAACTTTTGTCAAATAAGCACAAGCGCAATGAAAGTAGTTCAAGAGGTGTAACTCTTTTCAAATAGGTAGTTTTTTGCTAGAATTATGAAAGTCTGCCGAAAGGTAGGCTAAAAATATGGGATGCCTAAGAACCTTACGGAAGCAAGTTTCATACTAATGTATGTGACTTCGAAGTTCTTGGAAATAGCATGCACCTTATCGACGCAAACCCCATATGGATCTTTCAGACCATATGGGCTCCAAATTCCTCGGAAATGGTCGAAAATGCAAGTCATTTTCGCTTCATTTCTCTCAGATTTTGGTCCCATACTAAGGTATGTAACCGTCACGCTTCGGAAATATTCACAAAAATGAGCAAGCTAATTTTTGTTTATATTTCTCTCACCGTTTGGTCCCATCGTCTAACGGTTAGGACACCAGGTTTTCATCCTGGCAATAGGAGTTCGATTCTCCTTGGGATCACCAAAGTAAATACCCCTAGTTCACTAGGGGTATTTACTTTGGTAGGTTTTCAAAGAAAACCGAACTCCGTAAGGAGTGCGAATTCTGTCATAATCTTTGATTTGAAAGAATTTAGCTGGTGACAAAATAAGAAGCGGAACGGATTAGTATGTCACCAAAGCGTGTTTCTCCTTGTTATGCTTTCAAAACCCGACGGTTTGAAGTATTATCATTACCATCCCAATATGCAAACGACCTGAGGAGAGTGACGATGGGTAGTCGTAGAGTCTACTCCAGAAACGCACAGGCAAGGGGTCAGGTGAGGCGTCGTCGCCGCAAGCGCGCGGAACGTCGTAGGGCCACCGAGCACATCCGCGAGAAGGTCAACGAGCGCATGCGCGCCGCTGGTCATCCCGGATGGGGCGAGCAACCTAGTAAGAGGTGGCTCGACTGGAACGAGTCGACTTTCGGGCCGACAGCATGACGGGAGCGGGCTCTGGTGACATTGGTCGCTGGAGCCCATCTCATAATATTTAGACTTACTCTACTTCTAGTTTCTTGAGTAATTCCGAAAAAGACGCTGCTATGCTATCTGCCACCTCCACCACAGGCTCCCTAGCCACTGTTTCCGTAAACGCAACGAACTCATCGACCAGCCCAACACCCCTGATGGCGTAATCTGTCATGCCGTCGCCAACCATAATTTTGTGGGTATTTTTCGAAAAGTTCAGGGTTTTAACTGCTTTTATCTTACCGCCATTCTGCGAAAGCGGGTTTTTACGGTCGTAATCAATAATCGATGCTCCATCGTTACTCCAGATAAACTCATTCGCAAGCACGTGAGTAGGGCCGATGCCAAAATCTTCGACGACCGGCACGATGAAATCTTTGAATCCACCGGAAACCACCCAGATGATATCTGCGTGTTGCCGAATAAATTCTTTGTGTGCTTCAAACGACGGGCTAACGGCGCTTTTAAGTGTATGCACCAACTCGTCGAACTGAAGCCTAGTCGGTTTGATTTGGGCGAAACGAAGGGATAGTGACTCGGTAAACCCGAGTTCGCCATTCATACCTTGCGCAGTAATTTCTGAGATGGCGTTTACGCGTGCTTCTCTATCAGGCGCGTCCTTCAACACGATTTCAGCCAGCGTATCGAGCGCCTCTAACTGACAGAACGTACTGTCAAAATCGAATAGAAGTATGGTGGGTTGGTTTGAACCTCTCATTTACATCCAGTATATCAGGGGGTAAATGCTATACTACGTATATGGAAAAAAATTACAACGTACCTTCAGATAATGTCAATAAAGGGCTACTGAACAAACTGCGAGCAGCCGTACTGGGCGCCAATGATGGCATAGTATCAACCTCGAGCGTAGTAATGGGCGTGGCGGGTGCGACCTCTGACCAGAAAGCGATTATAACCGCTGGGTTGGCCGCCCTGGTAGCTGGCGCGCTTTCTATGGCTGTGGGCGAGTATGTGAGCGTCAGTAGCCAAAGTGACGCCGAACGTGCCTTCATAGAAATGGAAAAAGAAGAGCTGAAAAAAGATCCTAAAGGCGAATTGGACGAACTGAAACGTGAATATATGAAACACGGTGTCAGCGAGAAAACTGCCAAACAGGTAGCGAAAGAACTCACTGAAAAAAATGCCTTGCGGGCACATCTGCGCATGCACTTTAATATCGACCCGGATGATATAAACAACCCAATGCAGGCCGCAATTGCGTCGCTACTTTCCTTTACCGCGGGCGGTCTGGTGCCGTTCGTCGCAGTGCTCTTTGCCAGCCAATCCCTTCGTATTCCGGTAACTATCGTAGCGGTCATCGGAGCGCTTATCGTAACGGGACTTTTAAGCGCGACGGTCGGCGGCGCATCACGCGTTCGCGCGACGGTTCGTGTGGTGGCAGGGGGTTTAGCTGCTATGATAGTCACCTACTATGTGGGCGTTTTATTTGGTACCGCCATTAGTTAGGCCTATACTGACAGTGATATGACTGCGCTAAAAGGAGTGAACCTTGGCGGGTGGTTGGTAATCGAGAAATGGATTACCCCTTCTCTTTTTAAAGGTGTAAAAGCGACAAATCATTACCAGCTGGAGAAAACACTAGCTGGACAGATACGCCTGAAAACACACTATGAAACTTTTATAACTGAAGCTGATATCAGGTGGCTCCACGAACAGGGAATTGAGCTTCTACGCGTACCGTTCGGTTATTGGGTATTTGGTGGTGAAAAACCTTACCAAGCCACGATAAAGCAGCTTGATTGGGTGGTGCGAACGGCAAGCAAATACGGCATGTATGTACTGCTCGATATGCACGCAGCAGCAGGTGCGCAGAGCAACAAGGCGCACGCTGGCAGCGGTGACCAAGTAAAGCAAAATATGTGGCTAAACAGGCTAGAGTGGCAAGAGCGTACTATCGAAACATTGGTAAAAGTGGCTGCACGCTACCGTGAGGAACCGCATATATGGGGAATTGAGCTGGTGAATGAACCGAGTATCGATGCGACTGGCCTGAAATTAGTAGATTTTTACCGCCGGGCCTACAAGCGTATCACCGTGGTGGCTCGTCCAGGCACGCGTATCGTCTTTTCCGATGCATTTACCCCGCTACTGACGGCAAATACGTTCGGGTGGTTAGCCAAACGGGAGTATCCTGTGGTGATAGATACGCATATTTACCACTGTTTCGGTAGTGCCAACAAACGGCGAACAGTTGACGAACACATTCGCCTGGCGCGCCGCAGTCGCTGGTATGTACGACTGCTCAGTTTATTCCAGCCGGTATTAGTAGGTGAATGGAGTGCGATGCTGCCGTATCGCACCCTCCCGGAAAAAACTACAACCTTCGTAACTGCGCAAATAAAAAGCTACAACACAGGTGAGGCGTGGTGCTATTGGAACTATAAAACGGAAGATTCTGGCCGCTGGAATTTCCGCGACATGGTCGAAACGGGCCAGCTCAAGCTGTTACAATAGAACGAATGAGTGTAATTTTTAAACGAACAAAAATATTAGCAACTGTTGGTCCGTCAATCGACGAGTATGAAAAGATAGAAGCAATGATACATGCGGGAGTAAATGGCTTTCGCTTGAACTTCAGTCACGAAACTTTTGAGGCAGCCGAGCGGCATATCAAGTGGATACGTAAAGCCTCTGAAGCCATCGGCAAGCCCGTAGCGATTTTACAAGATTTACAAGGCCCGAAGATTCGTTTAGGCGACCTGGCCATTGATGAACTACACGTAAAATCTGGCGATCAGTTGCTGCTTGACTATGCGGTGAAACATCATGACGGGAGCTTTACGTTGCCGGTACAATACAATCTTGCTGAAAAAGTAAAAGTCGGTGATCCGATGTACTTATTCGATGGAAAAGTACGAACCAAAGTAGAAGAAATAGCTTCTGATACTGCCGTACGGGTGAGGGTTGAAAATGACGGGGTACTGATGAGCCGCAAAGGTATCAATTTACCCGATACGGACTTTGCCGGAGACATTATCACCGAAAAAGATCAGGCAGATATTGAATTCGGTGCCACGCAGGATATAGACTATGTATCTCTTAGTTTTGTGCAAAGCGCAGAAGACATACATCAATTACGGCAACTACTGATTGCCAACGGGTCAACTGCACACGTAATAGCAAAGGTTGAAACGAAAGCTGCGATTGACCCGGATGAGATGGAAGCACTCGTTGATGCGAGTGACGGTCTTATGGTTGCGAGAGGTGACTTGGCGGTGGAAGTCGGTCCGGAAGTGGTTCCTGTCGTGCAGCGCAAAATAATAGCACTTTGCAGAAAGTATGGCAAACTTAGTATCGTTGCGACGCAAATGATGGCAAGTATGATGCATGATACGGAACCAACTCGGGCTGAGGCCAATGACGTTGCCAGTGCCGTAATCTTAGGGGCCGATACGTTGATGCTTTCAGATGAAACTGCCATGGGAGAGTATCCACTCGAGACTGTCGCAGCAATGAAGCGAGTTATTATGTACACGCAAGAAAACGTACCTCCTGCGCCGATTACTGATATTCACGCACATCGAGAACGACATCATCAGGTGGCAATCGGGGCCGCGGCCGTATCACTCGCCGAGCAACTGAAGGCTCATGCCATCGTGGCAGAGACAAAATCGGGTACAACCGCAGAAGATATCGCCGCGTATAGACCCAACTTGCCAATCATAAGCGTAACGAGTAGTCCGCGAACAGCGCATCTGCTGGCATTGACGTACGCGAATAAAAGTTTCATCTGGCCTGATGGAGAAAAAGCCGGGCTTAGCCTTGCAAAAGAACTTTTTGAAAAAAGGTACTTCGATGTGGATGGGCCGCTTACGGTGGTTATTGTAAGTGGAAAACAGCCTGGATTAATAGGTGGAACCGACACGATTCGCGTGCGCGTGCTAGAATAATCAGTAGACAGGAAATGGGTGGGATGAAATTCTATAAAAAGACACTGCGTGATGTGCCGCTTGAAGGCAAGACTGTTTTGGTACGTGTCGACTATAACGTACCGTTAACCAAAGAAGGTAAGGTAGCGGACGATTTTCGTATTCGGGCTAGCTTGCCGACTATTAAACGATTACTAAAAGATGGTTGTAAACTAGTGTTGATTGCGCACTTAGGCCGCCCGGAGGGAATTGACCCTTCACTCAGCCTAGAGCCTGCCGCACAACGTCTGGCTGAACTCTTAGGTGAGCCGGTACGCTTTGTCGACAAAACTATCGGTGATAAGGTTCGTATGGCCGTGAAACGCGCGCCGAAACGCAGCGTGACAGTGCTTGAAAACTTACGTTTTCATGCCGAAGAAGAAGCCAATGATGAAACATTCGCACGTGTGCTCGCTAAAGATTCCGGTGCTCACTATTTCGTACAGGACGGGTTCGGGGTAGTTCACCGCGACCACGCATCTACGGCCGCAATCACCTTGTTTTTACCAAGTGTGGCCGGGCTACTGCTCGAGAAGGAATATATGACCATCGTGAGTGCGATGAAACACCCAAAGCGTCCGCTGGTAGCCGTGCTCGGGGGCGCGAAGGTAAGCGACAAGATCGCCGTGATTGATGAATTCGTAAAGGTGGCCGATCGGATACTGGTTGGCGGTGCCATGGCAAATACGTTTTTGGCACATAAAGGGGTGAATGTCGGTGCCAGCAAAGTAGAAATCGACCAATCTGGTACCATCAAGACGATTTATGCGGATGCCGAAGCCAAGGTAGGTAAAGAGAACGTGGACGATTTTCTGGTACTACCAATAGATGTGGCAGTGGGAAAATCAACAGAAGAAACCTCACGTAAAAATGTAATGCTAGCTGATGTAGCAAACGATGATATGTGTCTTGATATCGGCGATGCCACAGCAGAAAAATTCGTGGATATCGTACGACATGCCAAAACGGTGGTCTGGAACGGTACGCTAGGCTATGCCGAAGCTAAACCGTTCGCACATGGTTCGGAGGCACTTGCGGCGGCGCTTACCACTGATGGTTCGATCGAATCAATCGTTGGCGGCGGCGACACGGCGGATTTCGTGATTCACTGGGACAAGAAGCATGGCGACAGCTTTAGCCACGTATCAACTGGTGGCGGAGCGAGTTTGGAACTGATGGCTGGGGAAAAACTGCCTGGAATTGAACATTTACTAGACGCTTAGGCGACTAAGATGGTACACTAAAGACAAATTAAGCGTAAGCAAAATACTAGGGTGTCGGATAAGAAACTGATTGTTGGTAACTGGAAAATGAACCTCAACATCCATGAGGCAAGTTTGTATGTGCACAAATTATCTGAAGCCGTAAAAGTTCATCGAAACGTGGAAGTCGCACTTGCGCCGACCATGCTGGCTTTACCTACCCTCAGCCTCCAGGTGAATAGAAAGCAATTTAAGCTTGCAGCCCAGAATTTCTACTGGCGAGACGAAGGGGCGTTTACCGGTGAGGTATCAGCACGTCAGCTGACAGGTTTAGTTGAGTATGCTTTGGTAGGGCACTCGGAACGACGTCATGTATTCGGAGAAACCGATAAGGATATCCGTGCCAAGATGCAGGCTGCAGTGCGTAATGGTATCACTCCTATTTTGTGCGTAGGTGAAACTGCTCATGAACGTAGCGAGAACGAAACCGATGCAGTGCTTCACGATCAGATTGTTGGCGGCCTCGCTAATCTTACCTCTGAAGAAGTCAGCACTATAGTCGTAGCTTATGAGCCTGTTTGGGCTATCGGTACCGGTAAAAATGCGGTTCCACAGGACGTAGAGAACGCGATTCGTTCGATTCGTCGCCAAATCGAGCATCTGTATGGTAAAACAGCCAGTGAATCCGTACGGGTACTTTATGGTGGCAGTACGTCGGCAGCTTCGGCGAAAAGCTATCTCGAACTACCAGGCGTCGATGGTTTATTACCAGGGGGCGCTAGCCTGAAATTACACGAATTTAGCGAAATGGTAGAAATAGCACATAAGGTGGGTAGGGGTAAAAAGGCATGACCGATATCGATTTCGACGAACTAGATAAAGCAGTGAACTCACTGATGAGTACTTCCGATTTACCGAAGCAAGCAGCCCCGCAGTCATCCAGCGAAGAGCCATCTGATGCATCAGTGTCTCCAGAACCAAATGTCGCAAGCAGCCACGCGTCGTCTTCAGACACAGAGCAGCTACACGTGCACGTACCGGAACGAACCACACAAACGCAAGCTTCAACAGCACCGGCGAAGAAGAGAAGCGGTCGTTTTATGGATATGGTGCATCCATCAGCTGATATGGGTAAACGTACCGTGGCTACGCCCGTATCACGGGAAGGCACAACGATAACACCCGTGGCAGAAACGGCTACTCCTGACCCAATAGCTCCCACCGAAGAACCGGCGGTTGTTCCTGAGGCAGAAACACCTACTATACCCGATGAACCCGTAGTTGAATCTACGATGCCTGACCCGATCGACACGACAGCCCCTGAGATACAGGAAAAACACGAAATAATTGTTATGCCAGAAACAGTCGCTCCGGCGGAGGAAGAGGTTGAGGTACAAGAGCCGCCGGTAGCAGAAGAACCGGCACCTTCTGAATCGCCGTTTATCCCCGATGCTAAAGTAGAGAAACGGCCACTTGGCGGCGAGCAATCAGCAGAGGATGATGAAAACAGCGATGCGGAAAAGCCACTTAGCACTGTAGAATTCGAATTGCCGGAAACAAAACAGGTTGATGATGAATCGTTGACTCCGTCAACTCCTGCAGAGCTTAACCCGGACGTCGTTGCGGTAGAAGCTAATGAACCGAATGCCTTCGCGCATGAGCATGAAAAAGCACCCGAAGAAAAAACCGACGATAAATCTAGCGCTATGCATACCGGTGCGATAAACCAGCAATACAAGGAAGAGCCAAGCAGCGGTGACGCCAGCCATACGGCTATCTATGATGCTGCGAACTACCCGAATACTGCTCCGAAACCTGCCAAAAAGAAATCAGGTTGGCTATGGGTGCTTTGGATAGTTCTCTTGCTTGCACTTGGTGCCGCTGGTGCCGTGGCACTCTACATGATGAAAATCATCTAGGTTATACTAGATACAATGGATATTCTGGAGGGATTGAACGAGGCCCAGGCGAAGGCCGTGACTGCAAGTGACGGTCCGCTTTTGATTCTGGCCGGTGCAGGTAGCGGCAAAACCAAGACACTGACACACCGCATCGCCTACCTCGTACAGGAAAAATCAGTCTGGCCAACACAGATACTTGCGGTAACCTTCACGAATAAAGCGGCCAAGGAAATGCGTGACCGACTATGGAAGCTTACAGAGGGGGCCTCAAGCGGTGGGTTCGTCCCACGTAATTATATGCCATGGATGGGAACATTCCACGGCATTTGTGTCCGCTTGCTCCGCCAAGATGGCCAGGCCATCGATGTGCCGAGTAATTTTACGATATATGACGAGGAAGACCGCCAAGCGCTAATAAAGCAATCGATGAAGCGGTTAGGCATCAGTGATTCTTCATTAAAACCTCGAGCAGTGAGCGGCGCAATTTCTAGTGCCAAGAATGAAATGATTGGCCCGGATGAATTTTCAGCATCGGCAAACTATCCGTTCCAACAGAATGTCGCCAAGATTTATCAGGAATACGAGAAACAGCGCAAAGAGGCCAAAGCGCTTGACTTTGACGATTTACTTTTGGAAACAGTTCGCTTGCTGAAAAACGTGCCGGAAATCAGGCAAAAGTGGCAGCGCCAGTTTCAGTACATTCTGATTGACGAATATCAAGATACCAACGCGGCACAGTACCAAATTGTACGAAGTTTGGTGAATGAGCACAAAAATATTTGCGTGGTGGGCGACGATTGGCAATCTATTTACAGTTGGCGTGGTGCCGATTTCAAAAATATATTGAATTTCGAACGCGATTTCCCAGGCGCTTTAGTAATCAAACTTGAACAAAATTATCGCAGCACGGGCGCCATACTTGCTGCCGCCCAAAGTGTAATATCGAAAAATAAAGAGCGTACCGACAAGAAGCTTTGGACTGCCGAAGGCGAAGGTACACCAGTGCAGATTCACCAGTTATATGATGAGGTGGAAGAAGCTACTACCATCGCAAGCCGCATCAGTACACAGGTAGCGATAGGCGCACGTAAACCAGATGAATTCGCGGTGCTGTATCGTACGAATGCACAAAGCTACACCTTAGAGCGCGCCCTATTGCAGGCTCGTGTACCCTACCATATCGTTGGTGGCGTACGCTTCTACGACCGTAAGGAAGTGAAGGATGTTTTGGCATATATGAAAGTGTTGTACCAGCCAAGCGATCGTATAAGTTTCAGTCGCATTGCCAACATTCCCACCAGAGGTGTCGGCCCATCGAGTTTAGAGCGCTTCCTTACTTGGCAGTCAGCCGCAAATCTTGATATCATTGCGGCACTTACCAGGGTAGACGACGCCGACGGCCTGACGCCACGAGCCAAGAACGCATTGCGGAACCTCGGCCTTATACTCGATAAATTCGCCGCAAAAGTAAGCGAGGGTAACGAACCAAGTGGTCTTATCGATGAACTTATCTCGGCGGTCGGCTATCTCAACTATCTGCGCGATGGCTCACCGCTCGCCGAAGATAGGGAAGAGAACATTAGCTCGCTGGTATCCGACGCGAAAACTTTCGCGAATCTGGCTGATTTTCTGGAGGAAGCAGCACTGATGTCCAGTAGTGACGAAACCAGCAAAGAACCGAGTGTCACCTTGATGACGCTTCATGCGGCCAAAGGTCTGGAATTTCCGGTTGTATTTATCGCAGGCATGGAGGAGGGCATTTTCCCTCACTCGCGTATTTACCAAGCAGGTCCAAGCGAGCTGGAGGAAGAACGCCGCCTTTGCTATGTCGGTATGACAAGAGCTCGCCAGGAGCTTCATCTGACTCACGCTGCCAGCCGACTGCAATTCGGCCAGCGCGGCTACAACGCACCGTCACGTTTTCTAGAGGATATGGGCAGTGCTGTTATGCAAACAGAGGCGCGCCCGGCCTATGAACGTGACTATCAGGATGTCTACCACGATATGTTCGATATCGGCGATGTGGTACGTTCGGCTCAATTTGGTGAAGGCGAAGTCATCGACATTGACGGTATGGCAGTGACTATTCGTTTCAACGGTGGCCAAACCAAGAAATTAAACGTTGAATACGCCCATCTTACTAAGTTGTAGTACTTTGGCGTTTGCTAATCAGTTTGCTACAATAGAGGGAGTACACGCACGATTAGCGCGTTACAAACCACCAAAATATGAGGATTGAGTCTAAAAGGGTATCGCTTCGGCATCTTTTCATGGCGTTTGCACTGGTAGCAGCCGCCTTGTTTGCTGTTTTCCGCATCCCGCACACCTATGCATCACCAGAGGCGGGTGAGCGTCTTATTACTATTCACGACCGTGGCGAAGAAAAGGGCCTTATCACCAAGGAACACACTCTTCGCGCTGTATTAAGCGATGCTCACATCACACTTGATAAGAATGATTTAGTAGAGCCTGGCCTCGATGAAGAACTGATAGGCAACAACTACCAGGTAAATATTTATCGTGCCCGTCCGGTCGTTATCGTAGATGGCGGCACGAGGCAACTGGTGATGACCGCGTACCAAACCCCTAAGCAAATTGCCGAGCACGCCGGTATTACCTTGCATGATGAAGATAAGGCGACGCTCGAGCTGACAAACGACCTCCTCACTGATGGTGCAAGTGAACGTATGACCATCGAACGGGCCACACCGGTGCTGCTGACTCTCTATGGCCAAACAGACACGGTATATACGCAGGCCAAGACAGTCAGTGACTTCTTGAAAGAGAAAAAGATTGAACTTGGCGACAAAGATACGCTTTCTGTACAGCTAGCCGCACCGATCAATCCGAACTTACGTATTGAAATCTGGCACAACGGAACTCAGCGCGTTACCCGCAAAGAAAAAATTGAAGCGCCAGTGAAGCAGATACAAGATAGCGACCATGAAGTCGGCTACCGCAAGGTCACTACTGAGGGTGAGCCTGGTGAAAAGATGGTAACCTACGAAATCGTCATGAAAAACGGCAAGGAGCTACGCCGTAAGACCATCAATACCGTCGTGGTGAAGAAAGCGGTTGAACAAGTTGAAGTCGTGGGTTCAAAGCCAAACTTTAGCGGTGGCTTCTCAGCAGCTCTTCTGAAACTCCGCTCCTGTGAAGCGGGTGGAAACTACGCCAACAAGAATAATCCGCTCTACAGAGGTGCGTATCAATTTAGTTACTCAACCTGGGCAAACAAATATGGTATATACGACCCAGCCGATGCCAGCCCTGCTCAGCAGGACCAGGCAGCCCGTGAAACATACGAGCGTCGTGGATGGCAGCCATGGCCAGTGTGTGGTGCTAGCCTGCCAGATACGTTCCGGTAATGGCCGGCCCGAATAAATCGTTAGGCCAACACTGGTTGAAAGACCGTTTTATACTAGAGGCAATAGCTGATGAAGCGGAGCTAACGCCAAACGACGTGGTACTCGAAATTGGTCCCGGCCTTGGAACGCTTACAAGCGTACTGCTTTCCCGCGCAAAAGAGGTAATAGCTGTTGAATTTGATGTTTCTCTTGCAGGTAAACTCAGCGGCCAATTTCCCGGTAAGAACCTATCAGTGCATACTGCTGATATTCTTTCGTTTAATCTATCGAAACTACCCACCGGGTACAAGGTGGCTGCCAATGTGCCGTATTACATCACTTCGAAAATCATTCAATTTCTCTCAGAAGCCAATAATCCCCCAAGCCTAGCAGTGTTGTTGGTGCAAAAAGAAGTTGCCGAGCGTATCGCTGCTACGCCTGGTAGTATGAGCATGCTCTCGGTTTCCGCCCAGGTGTTTCACGAAGTCGCACTTGGTCCGCTTGTGCAGGCGGAATATTTTACGCCACCACCGAAGGTAGATAGCCAAGTAGTAGTATTGCGGCGCCGAGCTGAACCGTTAGTTATGCCCGAGCAGCAAAAAGCATTTTTTCATCTGGTTAAAGCGGGCTTTTCCGAACGCCGCAAAAAACTACGCAGCTCACTGGCTGGCGGTCTAGGTAAAGATAAACAAATGATTGATGAGATGCTTAATTCGGCAGGCATCGAGTCAGAAGCTCGTGCGCAGGAGCTGTCCATCGAGCAGTGGCTGACGCTACTAGAAAGAAGTGCGCTGTGATAGCACAAGATCAACCGAATTGTTTTGGACCAGAAGTTCTTGCCGCCGTATCTTCACGCAGCGACGGCACCATGCTCGACCGCACAAAAGACGACAGGCATGACTCTCAAGTCGTTGCTAATCGTCAGAAGTTTTGTGAAGCAGCCGGTCTTAGTTACGCCACCTGTGTGTACCAGATTATTTCATATGCTCCCGACACACCGTTCGATACCATAAAAGAGGTTGATGCACCCAACACCGAAGGCGTATTTGCAGACGTACTCTACACTGAAACCCCTGGTGTAGCCATGTTTCTTCCAGTAGCCGATTGTGTGGGCACGGTGGTGTACGACCCGAAACGCCGTGCCCTCGCCCTCGCGCATCTCGGTCGTCACGCCTCTATCGCCAAAGCCTTGTCTCAAACTATCGAATTCTTCAAACAAAAGGGAAGCGACCCGGCTGATATACGCATTTGGATGGGCCCAAGCGTCGCGAAAGACGATTACGTACTCGAATATTTCGATCATCAAACAGACACAGACTGGCAAAATTATGTCGACTCACGAGCAGATGGTGTACACCTTGACCTCGCAGGCTACAATAAAGCATTGGCCATCAAAGCCGGCGTGCCTGAAACAAACATCTGCGTATCAGATGTAAATACCGCGCGTGATACAAACTATTTCTCCCACTCGCAGGGCGACACTAACGGCCGATTTGCCGTGGTCGCCCAAATGCGCTGACTCTGGTACACTAGTGTTAATGACAAAAAAGCTCTACATCACTACCGCGATTCCTTACGTCAATGGCACGCCGCACATTGGTAACGCGCTCGACTACCTCATCGCCGATATCTGGACACGCTACCAGATTCAAAATGGTCGTGAAGTTCGCTTTCAGGTGGGAACCGACGAACATGGCAATAAAATTGCCGCCAAAGCCGCCGAAGCCGGCATGGACCCTCAGGCCTACACCGACAAAATGTATGGGAATTTCGAGCAACTCATGAAGAAGGTCGGCGCCAGCTATACCGATTTCATCCGTACCACCGAGGGGCATCATAAGGGTGCCGTTCAGTATATTTGGCAGCAGCTATTGCCCTACATTTACAAAAACACCTACCAAGGTTGGTATTGTGTGGGCCACGAAGCATTTTTCACCGACAAGGAAGTCGAAGAAACCAGCGGTGTATGTCCCGACCATCAAACACCGTACGAGCAAGTGGCCGAAGAAAACTATTTCTTAAAAACAAGCCAGTTCACTGAAAAAATTCGTGAAGCGATAGAAACCGGACGCATGCGAATCGTACCTGATTTTAGGAAAAAAGAATTTCTCGAGCTGATAAAAGATGGCCTAAAAGACGTATCGATTTCACGCCCGCGAAGGAGCTTAAGCTGGGGGGTCGGCGTACCAGGTGACGATTCACAGGTGATGTATGTGTGGCTCGATGCGTTATCGAACTATATCACGGTGCTCGGTTATCCAGATAAACCTGAATGGAAAGAATATTGGCCTGCAGACGTACAAGTAGTAGGAAAAGATATTTTACGTTTCCATGCTGGAATATGGCCCGCTATGCTTCTCGGCATCGGGTTGAGCCTGCCAAAAACACTGCTTGTTCATGGTCATATTTCAAGCGGTGGAAGCAAGATGAGTAAAACGGTAGGGAATGTCGTGGACCCGAATGAGGTAATCGAGAGTTATGGTGTTGATGCCTTTCGTTACTTTTTCTCCCGCCATATACCGACGCTCGACGACGGAGATTTTACCTGGGAAAAGTTTGAAAACGCATATAACACTGAACTCGCCAACGATCTTGGTAACCTGGTAAGCCGCGTCGCAAATATGTTGACTCGCTACCAATCAGGTGTAATCGGCGATGCTCCTCAGGGTGAACACGATATGCAAAATTATCGACGAGCGATGGATAACCTTGAATTCAACCAAGCACTCGATGAAGTCTGGAGTATGATCCGCTCGGTCAATCAGTACATTGAACAAGTCAAACCATGGGAAATCGCCAAGAACAAAGAAAAAGACCCTGATGCCGAGGGCCACCTTACTGAGGTGCTAGCACACTGTGTCGGTAACCTTCTCCAAATAGCCGATTTGTTGGTACCCTTCCTTCCCACTACTGCTCAATATATTCATGCCACTTTTGAAACAGGCGTAGTTGTACCGTCTGAAGGGGTGATGTTCCCCAAAATTTATGCCCATACAACTAACCCGCACGCACGACCATAAGGAGCACCGGGATGCTTTTTGATACACATTGTCATATTCATGAGTCCGAATTTTATGACGGCGAGGCAAGGGAAGCGGTGTATAGGCGTGCTGCCTCTGAAGATATTGGGATGATCTGTGTCAGCACCTCTGAAAAAGCTTCGGATGAAGCAATAGCTTTTGTCAAAACGCACGACAAAGCATGGGCCGTCGTAGGCGTACATCCACATGACAGCAAGGCTGGATTTGCAGAAATTGAAACAATGCTAAAAGCCGGCCATGAAAAGATTGTAGGCATTGGTGAGATTGGTCTCGATTATTTCTATACGAATTCACCGCGCGAAGTACAAATTGCCGCCTTGGAGCACCAACTGCAATGGGCGGTTGATTATAATTTACCCGTCTCGTTTCATGTACGAGAAGCATTTGACGATTTTTGGCCTATATTTTCTAATTTTAAGAGCCTGAGAGGCGTTTTACACAGTTTTACTGATAATTTGTCAAATATGGAACGCGGCCTCTCAGAGGGCCTCTATATCGGCGTGAACGGCATATCTACCTTCACCAAAGACATACCACAGCAGAAAATGTATGATGCTATCCCTGTTAAGCACATGCTTTTTGAAACGGATGCACCATTCTTGACACCTTCGCCACACCGTGGTAAAGTAAATGAGCCAGCGTATGTGAGGATTGTCGCGCAATATCACGCCGACAAGCGAGGCATATCGTTAGAAGAACTAGCGGATGCCACATCCCGCAACGCGAAGTCGCTGTTTTCGTTATAAAACAGAATATCTCTAAAGAAACAGGTAGATAAAACACTTACAGGAAGGTAGGAGGACTGCTCGTGCTACAACATCCAGATCATTCAAAATCATCCACGCCATTTAGCTCTGGTGATGTTTTAGATTTCAATCCGGAAAAACGAAGCACTCACTTAGGCACCAGAGACGAAGGACTGGCGCGTCAAGCCGTATATGACAGTTTCGTTAATGAGAAAGTACTGGGTTACGCAGAAGCATTAGCACGCGATCTTAAAGTTTGTGGCATCAATATTGAAGCCATGCGCAAAGAGCTACTGGGCGAGTCGATGCAAACGGTTCAACCTGTTGAGTTTCCTTCTGAACCTAGCGTATCACCTGCACACGATACAACTCGCAACCCAAATGAATACCATCTGCCTGGTTCTCAGGAAGCCACAGAAAGGAAAGTCGCCTAATGAAACGGCTGTTTCGCCAAGCACTTAGCATGTTGGTCGGTCATGATGACCCAGCCAGCTTTTTAAAAATGCCTAAGCTCAGTCCGCTCAAAGCACTGACCGAACGTCAGCTGATACAAATGGAAAGCGAAATCGGCCAAACATTATTCGGGCCTATACCAGAAGGCCACCGCCGTGAATTTTTCAATCTAGACGCACATATCTGGATATGGCACGAAGAATATATGGAAAACTCACGACGCGTTATAATTACCACCCGGTATGAAGTGCAGGACAACGGAATCCTCAAGGTACAAGACGGTGCACGATACAGTTATCTTGAGGGTGAAGAGCTCAACAATTTTGCGCTTGCCGTACACATGTATTACGAACGAGTCAGCCGCCAAATTTACTGCCGAGACCCGCAAACAGGCTACAAACTCAGCTAAACACCTGTAAGCTACGGTATAATTAAACAAGTAATGTCTGAAAAAATGTTCTATCTTGACCATGCCGCTGCTACCCCGGTAGACACGCGCGTGCTTGCTGCAATGCAGCCTTTTTTCAGTGAGGCATTTTACAACCCGTCTAGCCCATATGCACCGGCGATTGCTGTGCGCAAAGCATATGAAGAGGCGAAAGCACGTCTTGCAGCTACCTTTGGCGCGAAAGCGGATGAAATTATTATCACAGCGGGTGCGACCGAATCTATCAACTTGGCGTTTCACGGCGCGAAAGGTCATGTGATTATTAGTGAAATTGAACACCATGCAGTATTGGCGGCCGCGTATCAGCACGATCATACGCTGATAGCACCGACAGAGAAGGGAATTATCACGCCAGAAGCCGTAAAAGCTGCCTTACGGCCTAATACCGAACTTGTCAGTATTCAGCTTGCCAACAATGAAATCGGTACGATTCAACCATTGCGTGACATCGCGGTGGTTATTGAAGCCGAACGGCGCAATAGGGCAGAAAAAGGGAACAAGACTCCCCTACTCTTTCATACCGATGCTTCGCAAGGTTTTGGTCAGATTGATATGCACATAGCCAGACTTGGCGTGGACATGCTGACGCTCAATAGCGGCAAGATGTATGGCCCCAAGCAAGTCGGCCTGCTGTGGCTAAAATCTGGCGTTACCAGAGAGGCCATGATAGTAGGCGGCGGTCAAGAACGGAATATGCGCAGCGGCACCGAAAACGTTGCCGGTGTCGTTGGCTTTGCGAAAGCGGCTGAACTAGCCGAAGCACATCGTAAGGCCGAGGCAGAACGGCTCGCCGCACTCCGCGATACCTTGCAGGCGCGCTTAGTAGAAACCTTCCCTAGCGCGGTGGTATCTGGCCATCCCAAAAAGCGATTGTCTGGCAGTTTGCATATCGCCTTTCCCGGGCTCGACGGTGAACGGTTGGTATTTCGTTTGGAAGCGCGCGGCGTACTAGTAGCCACTGGAAGCGCTTGTGCCGCAAACAAAGGAACGCGCTCGCATGTATTGACGGCGCTGAAACTTCCAGAAGATGTTGCGGATGGAAGTCTGCGCCTGACGCTAGGCAGGCTATCAACCGAGGAAAATTGTGCCGAAGCTTGCCAGATTCTTATCGAGGAAATCACCGCAGAATATGAAAGGGTGCGGCGATGATACGCCTATTCCTTCTTCTCACTGCTCTTTTGATCGCTGGTATTATTATGCTCGGCTCATTCCTAGCTCCGGACGATTTGGCAAAATGCGACAAACTACCTGGTACTACAGCCCAATGTGAAAAAGCAGATGCAATCATTACAGTAAGCGGTGGCAACACATCAGAACGCGCACAAGAAGCCATTGAAATGTACAAACTTGGATGGGCCGATACGCTCGTATTCTCGGGTGCTGCCAAAGATACCTCAGGCCCTAGTAATGCTGAAGTCATGCGTACCCAGGCACTGGCCGCAGGCGTTCCAGCCGAAGCCATATTGATAGAAACATTTTCACAAACTACCAAACAGAATGCATCGAAAAGTGTTAGTATGTTCGAAAAACACGACTTTACAAATGTTATATTGGTTACTTCCCCGTACCATCAACGGCGGGCAAGTTTAGAATTCCATGCCGTAGCCGGAGACAATGTTACGATTCGCAACCACCCTACCACGCACGATGACGACTGGTCCGCCTGGTGGTGGCTTAGCCCTCGCGGCTGGTGGCTAGCTGGTGGTGAAGTGGTAAAAATTATTGCGTTTTACACAGGGCAAAGTGAATAAGATGACAACTTTGCAAACGTTCTGGCACGATTTTTTCGTAGGTACCGTTCCGCGCCGGCACACTCTTTGCTCCTGGCAGGAGTGTGTCGGGCTGCTCTTCGCTTTTAGTACCTCCAATAAAAGGTGCCAGACCATTTGCGCTCGAGGTATCGTATGAGAGTATTTGTAGGCATGAGCGGCGGAGTTGACTCTAGCCTTACGGCGGCTCTGCTGGTTGAACAGGGCTACGATGTCACGGGCGTGTATATGAAAAATTGGACAGAAGATCTTCCGGGTATGCGCTGCCCCTGGGCCGACGATCTGGCGGATGCCAAGCGGGTGGCTGTACAATTAGGCATCGATTTCACCGTGTTTGATTTTGAAAACGTGTACCGCGAGAAAGTGGTGCAGTACATGATAGACGAATACAAACTCGGCCGTACGCCGAACCCGGATATTATGTGCAACCAAGAGGTAAAATTCAAACTTTTCTTAGAAACTGCGCTAGAGCAAGGGGCCGATATGATAGCCACTGGCCACTATGCCCGCACGAAAAATGGCAAGTTGCTTCAGGCAGTCGATACAAATAAAGACCAAACGTATTTTTTGTACCGCGTAGACGAAGCAGCACTTGAAAAGACCCTCTTCCCACTAGGTGAATTTACCAAACCGGAAGTCAGAAAAATGGCTGAAGCGCGAGGTCTTTTCACGGCAGCCAAAAAAGACAGCCAGGGCATTTGCTTCGTCGGCCAGATTGGTATACGCGAATTCTTAAGCCAATATGTAGAAACGAAACCGGGCGACATCATCGACACTGCAACAAACAAAGTGATAGGCAGGCACGACGGCGCGATTTTTTACACTCTTGGCCAGCGCCATGGACTAGATGTGGGTGGCGGCTTACCGTATTACGTGGTGGGTAAAGATATGGCAAAGAACGAGGTGTATGTCTCAACGAATTTAAACGACGAACGTTTATGGCTGCACGAGATACAGCTGCAGGCCGCACACTGGATAACTTCCCAGCCGGAAGAAGGGCAGACGTATCAAGTACGTATTCGGCACAGAGCTCCTCTTGTCAATTGTGTGTATAAAGAGGGTGTACTGGTGCTTGATGATGCAGAGCGAGCAATCACGCCCGGTCAGTCTGCCGTCGTATACCAAAATGGTATATGCCTTGGCGGGGGTATCGTTGTATAATCAACATATAACCAAGGAGGAACATGGGATTACTCGAAAAGCTAAAGGGAATGTTCGGTAAAAAAGCAGAGCAAACACAAAATGAGATGCCAAGCCAAATGGAAGCACCTGTGCAGACTACGGTTGGCCAGATGGGTGATTTACTACAAGATCGCCCAAATGTCGCACCAACCGCTGAACCACCAGTCATTGCGACACCTGTAACACCAGTTGAAAGCGAATCAAAAGACAACGTCAGTCCGCCGCCAACCAACTTACCGCAGTAAGGCTAGTAAAGAGCAAAACGTATCAATTGTATGGTGCTTATGGTTTTGCTAGACTAGGTATATGCACATAAGGGCTCGAGGTTTTACAATTGTCGAACTTCTTATCGTCATAGTAGTCATTGCTATTCTTGCGGCTGTAACTATCGTGCTATACAACGATATCAGGACAAAAGCCGAAAACGAAAAAACAACAGAAGGGGTTAGTAAGTATGTAACCGCCCTTCATAGCTATGTTGCACTAAATGGAAATTACCCGGTTGAAGTGAATTATCCATGTCTTGGCCCAATGGTGGGCGGGGTAACTTGTGCGCGTACAAGCGGTTCAAGCAGCACTTGTACCGCATCGGGTGGTGACGGAGGTGCAGCGACCCAAAACTCTTTCGACACTAATATCAAGCAGATTTTTGCAGGCTCGTTGCCGCAAGTAAGTAGTCAGCAGTTGAGCTGTGGCGGCAATACCTATGCCGGGGCGTATTACAGACCGAGCACTGGAAACACTGCGGTAATCGTCTACTATCTTAAAGGTGACCAGGCTTGTAGCGGTATCGCAGGCGTTCTTTCCTACACAAAAACGCAACAGGAAGACATTACCCGCTGCGTCGCAACTTTGCCGCCGATACCGTAAGGATGATTCACGAGAGTACTCTCTGTTATAATGAGGGTAATGAATGCTCAAGATATCCGCAACGCGTATTTAAAGTACTTTGAAGACCGCGGCCATGCCATCGTGCAGCGTGCGCCACTGGTATTACAAGACGACCCAACGACACTATTTACCGGTAGCGGTATGCAGCCGATTATCCCGTATCTTTTGGGTGAACCGCACCCGAAGGGTGCGCGAATCGTCGATAGTCAGACCTGTCTGCGAGCGATGGATATCGATGACATCGGTGACAATCGCCACACGACCTTTTTCGAAATGCTCGGCAACTGGAACATGGGCGGCGACCCGACCAACTACAAGAAAGAACAAATCGAATGGATGTGGGATTTCCTGTCGAACATAGTGGGTCTTGATGTTAGCAAACTGTACGTTACCTGCTATATCGGCGCGCCGGAATACGGCATCCCGAAAGATATGGAAGCTGCCGAAGTGTGGCAAAAACTGTTTGCAGACAAGGGGCTCTCACACGATTTAGCCGATATCGATACCGAAGAAAACGGCTATCAGCGCGGTATCAAAGAAAACGAACGTGTGTTCTTCTACGATGGCAGTAAGAACTGGTGGAGCCGAAACGGCGCGCCGGAAACCACTCCGGTAGGCGACCCATGCGGCCCTGACACGGAAATGTTCTACGATTTTGGCACCGAACACAACCCTGAATACGGCCCGCACTGCCACCCAAACTGCGACTGCGGCCGCTTCATGGAAATCGGCAACAATGTGTTCATGGCGTATAAAAAGGTAGCAGAAGGTACATTTGAACCGCTGGAAAAACCGAATATCGACCATGGTTCCGGCCTCGAGCGTATCGCCGCTGCAGCCCTACACGACCCGGATGTGTTCAAAATCAGCCTGATGTGGCCTATTATTGAAAAACTCGAGAACCTGAGTGGCAAAAAATACGATGCTCATACCAACGCCATGCGCGTGATAGCCGACCACTTGCGCGCTGCCACTTTCCTGGCAGTTGATGGTTGTGTACCGAGCAACAAGGAACAGGGCTATGTGATGCGCCGTCTTCTTCGCCGCGCCATTCGCTTCGCCTTCGAACTTGGCATCGAGCAGAATTTCCTAGAGGAAGTTGTGCCAGTTATCGCAGATCTCTACCACGACGATTTCCCAGAGGTCGCTGAACACCGTGAAAGTGTCATCAATGTTCTGGTAAAAGAAGAGAAAGCGTTCCGCCAGACACTCCGAAAGGGGTTAAAGGAACTTACGAATATTTTCAATCGTACTAATGGCCAGTTCAACGGCGCAGATTTATTTATGCTGCATGACACATATGGATTTCCTGTCGAACTTTCTACCGAAACGATATTAATGACACTGGATAACGCTAAACTTACACAGAACTGGCGCGAAGAATTTGAAGCCAAAATGCGCGAGCAGCGCGAACGCAGCCAGACTGCCCGAAAAGGCGTGTTCAAAGGCGGTCTTGAAGGGCATGACGATATTCACAAGAAATATCACACCGCGACGCACCTGATGTACAAGGCGCTTCGTATGACACTTGGCGACCATGTGGTGCAGCGCGGCAGCAATATCACCGATGAACGCTTGCGATTCGACTTCTCACACCCCGACAAAATGACGCCTGAAGAAATTAAACAGGTAGAAGACATCGTGAACGAGCAGATTAAAAATGACTTGCCGATGAGCTGGAAAGAATATCCGACTGCAGAAGCATTTGAGAAAGGCGCCCTGGGCGCATTTGGCGATAAGTATGGTGACACGGTAAAGGTATACTCCGCCGGTGAAGGTGAGCAGCCGTTCAGTTTTGAAATTTGTGGAGGCCCGCACGTCGACCACACTGGTCAACTAGGCGAGGGTGGCAAGGTATTCAAGATTACCAAAGAGGAATCATCAAGCGCCGGTATCCGTCGAATTAAAGCGCAGCTGATTTAGCTTTCTATCTTTGCCAGAGTTTCAAGCGCATTTCTTACTGCATCGAACAATACAATAGGATTTTCACGGAGGAAGCATGACCGTAGTTGAAATATCGCTTCACGGTCTAGATGAGTCTGTGTCGGGTCGTTTGACACGATAAGCATGTTGTAATCTGCGCTATATACGGGCCCTGTCTTGCTTCTCTCTTGCGTAAGCATAAATGTAGAAGTAGCTGTCATATCATCGAAACTTGTTTCCTCTAAGAGGCGAATCGCAAGAAGCGAGGTAGAAGTAAGTCCTTTACGAACATGAGTTACTCTCTCAATACCCGCACTCAAAACCCCGGTTTCCGTATCGGGCACCTTGAATTCACCCTTCTGGTCGCGTATGTATTGAGGCGACAAATCAATAAGTGAGCGTAAGCCAATTTCCAGATTTGGTACATAAACTTCCTTACCCTCTCTAAGCTCTATCAAGGCATGAACGTAATCTGCTACTACATCTTCTGGAACGATATATGAGCTTATCTCATCGCCATTACGGTGAGCAGCTACTTCGTATAGGTTTTCATTATTAAAATCGTCCATTACACCGCGAACTTCAATCGCAACGGGGCGACTATCTTTTATCGTGTGGGTTACTAATGAGAAATTACTGATATCACCACCATCAATGTCAACCTGTGCTTGAGCGGATTGAACGAGTGCAAAGTCTGACATCGCTTTGAGGATTAAATGGCGTGAGCGCATCACGTCCTTTTCTGGGGCGACCATACGTTCCATTGCCAAGCTTGTTGCTTCGGGGCGCAAGGCTATCTTTCCTTTTGCGGTAGTTTCAAGCGATTCGCTATGAGAGTGTTGCAGCAACACGTCGTCTGCCAGGTCAGGTAAATCACCAAGGATGTGTTGAATGTCTTCACTATCAAGATTGACAGGGAACACACTCGAAAAGGCACTCGTTTTGCCACCGAAGTGCAACGAGGTAAAATGCTTTTCAGCGTGACGATGACGCGAGTAAGGCATAGTAGTATTATTGTAGCATAAATATTAGTATTTTGCAATACCTAGGCGCCTCTAGCCACAAGTAGTATAATGGTACTACTTATGGTATTAGAAAAATTTCGTCAAATGCGTCAGGCACGTGCCGAAGCTGACGACAAACAGCATATCGTGGCACTTGATATTGGTACGGAATTTGTAAAAGCATTGGTAGCAAAAATTGAGAACGATCAACTGAAAATCGTTGGGGTTGGGAGAGCTCGTCAGGATGTCGGTGACATGCATAGCGGGGCCATTGCCGATATCGCCGGCGTGGTACAAAACTGTGAAACTGCGCTTTCAGAAGCTGAAGACCAAGCTGGCTTGCAGGCCAAGCGTGTGGTTATCGGTATTGCCGGTGAACTGGTGAAAGGTGTTACCAATACCATTCGCTATCGCCGCCCGCAGCCTGATAGGCCGCTCGACATCGGTGAAATGGAATTTATCATTGAAAAAGTGCAAGAACGCGCCCAAGTGAAAGCCCAAAAACAAATCGGCCTGGAAACAGGTAATGAAGACGTAGAGGTAAAGCTGGTAAACTCGGCGCTCGTAAGCATTCATATCGACGGCTACAAAGTGTCGAATCCTATCGGGTTTCAAGGTAAAGACGTAGCAGTGCAGATTTATACTGCTTTCGCGCCGATGGTGCACATTGGGGCGCTTGAACGTGTCGCGGACGAGCTAGCACTAGAGCTACTGGCTGTAGCTGCCGAACCATTCGCCGTGAGCCGTAGCGTGTTAGGTAATGACGCCAGCAGTAATTTCACTGCTATTTTGGCAGACGTAGGTGGCGGTACCACCGACATCGCCGTGGTGAACGACGGCGGCGTGGAAGGCACCAAGATGTTTGGCATCGGTGGCCGTAGTTTCACCCGCACGATTGCCGGCGAAATGAACCTAAGCTACAAAGATGCTGAAAAACTAAAGGTAAACATTGATAACGAACAGATAAAACCGACTGTGAAAAAGCAGGCCGAGGAAGCTATCGACAAAACTCTTGAGGTGTGGCTTTCCGGTGTGGAACTGGCGCTTAGCGAATTTGAATCGGTCGACCATTTGCCAAACCGTATATTGCTATGTGGCGGCGGCGCATCACTCGCGAAATTGGTAGATGCCTTAAGCACCGAAAATTGGTACAAAGAGCTTCCATTTACCAAACGCCCCACCGTGCATCATATTCAGCCGACAGACGTGATAGGAATAGAGGATATGACGGCAAAAGCAAATGACCACACCTTCATCACCGCCATGGGCCTACTAAGGGTGGGCTATGATACAATAATGGGGAGTGACGAGGCAGGTTCTATCAAAGAAAAACTAAACAGAATTTTGCGCATTTAGACTATGAACAAAGACGTGATTTACATCGATGTCGAAGACGATATCACGGCCGTAATCAGCAAGGTAAAAGCTTCCAAAGAGAAGATTGTTGCGCTTGTGCCGCCAAAACGCGTCGGTATTTTGCAAAGTGCGGTCAATCTGCGCCTTCTAAACCGTGCCGCCAAGACGGCCGACAAACGTATCGTGCTGATTTCTAATAATCCTGCCCTGATGAGCCTCGCGGCCGCCGCGACCATCCCAGTGGCCAAGAATCTGCAAAGCAAGCCGGAAGTGGCTGAAGCAAGCACACCAGAAGCTGATGATGACGAAGATGTGATAGACGGCCAAGATTTGCCGGTAGGTGAGCATGCCAAGATGGCGTCTACCCCAGATCAAAATAACCTCGTGCCTGATAGTGCCATTGATGACATAGAGGAAATCGAACCACCAAAGCCGAATCAACCTCGCGAGCCACGAAAACCGCGCAAGGCAGCGGTCAAAGTGCCAAACTTTAGTAGTTTCCGTAAAAAGCTTGTTCTCGGTATCATCGGCGGCATTTTGCTCATCATTTTTCTCGTATGGGCATTTGTGTTTGCACCTCATGCAACTATCGTCATCGCCGCACGTACCACCAGCTCGTCTATCAACACTGACGTAACCATAGCTGATAATGTGTCGACTAGTGTCGATAAGGCAACCTTAAAAGCATCAGTTGCCACCCAGTCAGATGATATATCACAAGAATTTACTGCTACCGGTACAAAGAATGCAGGCAATAAAGCGAATGGATCTATTGAACTATCAAATGAATCGCTGTCATCTCAAACAATCGCGGCCGGAACCAAGCTGACAACAAGCTCTGGGCTCGTGTTTGTCGTTGACACCGATGTAACCGTACCTGCTGCCACGTTCCCTTGTGGAAATATCAGTTGTGCTACACCAGGCCAAACAAATAGCAACGTAACTGCCGATAAAAGCGGTGCAACCTACAATGCTGCCTCGGGCAATCTGAATGGTGCTCCGAATAACGTCAACGCAACGTTTAATGACCCTACTTCTGGGGGTACCGATAAAATCGTAAAAGTTGTTACCCAAGCCGATGTCGTTAAAGCCAAGCAGACATTGGTTGATAAGAATACAGATGATGTGAAAAACGAGTTGAAAAAAGAATTCAAGGGTGACGTTATCGCGCTGGAAGATACGTTCCAGGCAGATTACAGCAAGGTTGTTTCGGCGCCAGCAGTAAACGCTGAAGCAACGAACGGAAAGGCTACCCTGACAGGCGAGGTAGTATACAAGATGTACGGCGTAGACAAATCGGAAGTAGACGAATATCTGAATAAGACGCTAGAGGCTAAACTAGATAGCTCGGAGTCGCAACATGTCTATGAAACAGGGGCAAGCAAAGCGCAATTTCAAGATGTAACGAAAACGAAAAACGGCGCACAAGCTACGCTGGTAGCTACAGGTCACATCGGGCCGAAGATTGACGAAGGCACCATCAAGAGTGAGGCACGCAGCAAGAAATTTGGAGATATCCAGGCAGATATCCAGTCTATATCAGGTGTGAAATCGGTTGATGTGAAGTTCTTCCCATTTTGGGTGAGTAGCGTACCGAACGATGTGAAGAAGATATCAGTAGAATTTAAGCTGGATGAATCAAACTAGAGTTGTGCTAGGCCTAGATATCGGCACTGCCCGTATCGGTGTCGCTATAGCAGACGAACGCATGCGTATTCCTGTTCCTAAAGGGGTGGTTGAGGTGAATGGACAGGAGATGGAAGCAATAATGAGTCTCATCAAAGAGCACGATATCAGCACGGTGGTAGTCGGTTACCCGCGAAATCAATCCGGAGAGGCGACTCAGCAGACTCAACTAGTAGAATCTGTCGTTGAACCACTGAGAAAGTTCGTAGATATTCAGTTTCAAGATGAGTCTCTGACAAGCGTTCTGGCAGAGAATCGGCTTAAATCTCGCAATAAGCCGTATTCAAGGGGCGATATCGATGCGGAAGCGGCTGTCATAATTCTTGAAGATTATTTGGAGACTCAGTAATGGACGGCATGAAGCCCGTGAAAAAACCATCCATCAGCGATGTAACACCTGTGGATCCTACAGATACTGAAACTCCACGCCCTGAAGAAAAACCGGCGGTTGAGGATACACCACTACCTTCTGACGCCACGCCAGGCCTTCAAGAGCCGAAGAAACGAAGAAAGTGGCCGTGGGTGCTTCTGGGGCTTGTCGTGGCCATAGCAGCATTGGTTGCAGGAGTGTGGATGTGGTATCAGGTCTCTCTGTCACCAGTAGAACCAGGCAGCAATCAGCTCGTCAGCGTAGATGTGAAGCCAGGAACTGATGCTGCGGGCCTTGCCGCGCTACTAAAGCAGAAAGACGTGATACGCAGCGAACAGGCGTTTCAGTGGTACGTGAAAATGCAAGGGGTAAGCAATACGCTGCAGGCTGGTCCCTACAAGCTGAGCCGCGGCTCAAGCGTGCCAACCATAGTAGAAACCATAACATCAGGCAAAACAGATACGTTCAATATTACTTTCTTACCAGGCGATACCCTGGCAAATCACCGCAAGGTACTGCTGCAGGCTGGCTTCAGTAAAACTGAGGTAGACGCCGCCCTTGCAAAAAAGTATAATCATCCGCTCTTTGCCACAAAACCAGCCTCGGCAGATCTAGAAGGCTATATTTACGGTGAAACCTACGAATTCCCTGCCAATGCAAGTGCAGAAGACATCCTTATTCGGACATTCGATCAGATGTACGCAGTTGTGAAGGATAACAACTTAGCGGCGGCATATAAAAAGCAGGGGCTTACTTTGTATCAAGGTATTACACTGGCATCAATCATTCAACGCGAGGTCGCCTCGAAGGCTGATTCTGCACAAGTCGCGCAGGTATTCTTGCTGCGGCTCAAGAAGGATATGCAGCTTGGTTCAGACGTTACCTACCAGTATATTGCCGATAAAACAGGCAAGCCGCGCGATCCAAACCTTGACTCACCATACAACACACGCCGCTATAAAGGACTTCCGCCTGGTCCTATCTCTTCACCAGGCGTTGATGCGCTTCTTGCGGTAGCGCACCCTGCAGCAGGCAAGTATCTCTTCTTTTTGAGCGGCGACGACGACAAAACCTACTTCGCGCATACAGATGCGGAACACCAGAAAAATATAGAGCAGCACTGTCAAAAAAAGTGCCAAATACTCTAGTTTGATTTGACGATGCCCAACGAGGCGATAGCCGAGCAGAATGCCACGGCATTCTGGGGGAGTGTGGCGTAGTTTGAATTCATTTCAAACTACGTTGAGAGGGGCGAGCCCATCTTTAGATAATATATTGACACAAAATGCAAGCATTGCTACAATAGATATCAGCACATTTCGTGACATAACGTGCACTAGAGGTAACCACCTACTTTCACCTCTCTGCGAGAGATGACACGAAAAAAACCGAAATGGGCCTACCCGAACAGTCGTTACGGGCGCGGATTATAGAACTATTTAGAAGCAATATCAACTAATAAATTGGTCGACAATGCGCCCTGTTCATGCGAGAAGAAAGACTAAGTATGGTAGTCGCCCTCTA
>ERZ724505.99-NODE-99-length-51785-cov-23.204388_pt1 | contig 51785 bp, 50 predicted proteins | sample MGYA00376038_ERZ724505 | MGnify/ENA primary metagenome ERZ724505 (study PRJEB28724, sample SAMN07190884) | wastewater metagenome | isolation source: effluent of sewage treatment plant in Hong Hong | place: Hong Kong | collected 2016-03-17 ... | reverse complement strand
ATATTTCTGGGTTATCTCCGTCTACGACTTATCACTTTAAGGTGAGCTCAAAAGATGCAGCGAATAATACCGGTGAAAGCACAGATCAGACATTTACAACCTCTGCAGCGCCAGATGTTACACCTCCTACGATCTCGAACATTAACGTAACACCAACACACAACAGTGTGCAGATAACTTGGGATACAAATGAGAATGCTTCGTCTTTCGTAAACTATGGCACCACAATCTCTTATGAAACCACAACTCCGGAAATAGATACATCTCCTAGAGTAACTTCTCATGCAGTAGATATTTCTGGTCTGTCACCATCTACTACATACCATTTCAGGCTTAACTCCAATGATGCTTCCAGCAACCTTGGCCAAAGTGGAGATCAAACATTTACAACTTCTTCCGCTCCCGACATAACACCTCCAGATATTTCTAATATAACCGCAACGCCAACTCACAATAGTGTACAGATAAAGTGGACTACAGATGAAAATGCCTCTTCCTATGTGGAATATGGTGCAACAGCTTCCTATGGTGCTGCTACATCTGAGGCTGATATTTCTCCACGTGTCATATATCACACAGTAGATATTTCTGGCCTCTCACCATCTACGACTTACCACTTCAGAATCAATTCCAAAGATGCATCTCTAAACCATGCTCAAAGTGGGGATAATACGTTTACTACATCTGTAGAACCGGACAATAAAGGCAGTAACGGCGGAAGAGGCGGGGGTGCTATCATACTTCCTCCAGCACCAAGCCAGAATACAAATCAGCAACAGCAGCAAAACCAAAATACAGATCAACAAAATCAGGAAGCTGATCCTATAGCGCAGAAAATACTGTCAGGCTTCTATGACGTTGGTAGAAGCAAAGATGAGGTAAAAATACTACAGACGTATTTGAACAAAGAACTCGGATTGAAACTAGGTGTTGACGGGTTAAAAGGTCCAAAAACAAATGATGCTGTGAAGAAATGGAAAGAGCAAAATGCCGACACAGAAACTCCTTCAGGTGAGGCTTTGCCTAGCAGAAGTTTGGTCGGGTATTGGAAGCGTGGCGCAAAAGCTGAAGAGATAAAAGAGATACAAAAATACTTGAACAGGGCTCTATCTCTGTCGCTAGATGCGGACGGTATATTTGGGAAAATGACAGAAGCAGCTCTTGCGAAATTCCAAGCGCAAAAAGGCATTTCTCCAGCCATTGGAATATTTGGTAAGATAACCAGGGAGTACATAAATGCTCACCCATTATCAAACTAAGTTTTTAGCGCATTAGTTTATGAAAAATTCAAATAGAAAAGTGAAGAATATATTGTTGTTCTTGGCGGTAGTCGCGCTTGTTTTCGTTGCGTACTATTTAGGCGGAAAGAAAAACAAAGAAAAAGATATGATCGTAGAAGATAATACGGTGAAGACGCAAATGCCAGAGGAGCCGGTAGCTGTATCTCCAATCATAACTTCCGAAAAAAAATCTCAAAAGTCTAGCGAGAAAGCGTATGACATTGACATAGAGTATCCTGTGCTTTCATCTGTCAATGTTCAAAGTTCTGTTAAAGAAATGAACTCCCGCATAAACTCGTATTTGGCACAAGTTAAGTCAGAGTTTATGGAAAATGCTAATGAGATGAGTAAATATAACACTGAGACTGATGTGAAGAGTTCTCTTGTTATGAAATACAAAGTATATGGACCAGTGCATGGAGTGGAGACTGTTGCGTTCGATGTCTCAGATTACAATGCTGGTGCTGCACATCCAAATAGCTATGTGCGTACACTGAATTTTAGTACAAAAACAGGTAAAGAAATTTCTCTCACAGATATGTGTGCAGACTCTTCAAGCTGTCTTTCAAAACTCGCACCAATGTATCAGGCGGAACTAAAGAACAAATTACTTGGTATGAGTATGGACTACGGAGACACGGCCATAGACGGCAGCGCAGCCAGAGCCGGTAACTATCAAGTGTTTATATCTACCAAAGATACTTTAGATGTAGTTTATAACCCTTATCAAGTCGCGCCGTATGCGGCGGGTAATATTCGCGTGGCTCTGCCTTGGGACAAGGTCTCTGTATATTTGTTGCCTGAATATAAGTAATGAAAACTCCGCATATAGTTATAGTTGGAGCCGGTTTTGCCGGTATATATACGCATCAGTATTTGCGTAGATATTTTGCTGGGAATTCGGCAGAGATAACTATCATAAGCCGTCAAAATTATTTCCTTTTTACGCCAATGCTTCATGAAGTTGCTACTGGCAGTTTGGCACACCACCAAGTGGCAGAATCTTTGAGAGAAATAATAAAAAAAGATGAAACAAATCTGGTAGTTGGGGAAGTAGAAAAAATAGATTTGGATATAAAGAAAGTTTATGTGGCGGGGAAAGGGATCCCATACGACTATTTGGTTTTAGCAACGGGTGCTGTTACCAACTTTTTTGGTACGCCAGGAGCAGAAGAGAATGCGCTAGTTTTGAAAGATTTGCGCGATGCAATAGTTCTGCGCAACAAGTTTATAGATGTTTTTGAAAAGGCTTCTTTGGAGGAAGATGTGAAGGTGCGCCGCCGCCTGCTTTCTTTTGCTGTCGTAGGCGGTGGCGCGACCGGCGTAGAGATTGCTACAGAAATGGCAGACTTTTTCTTTGGAACTTTTCGCCGTCTTTACAAAGGCGTTATACAAAAAAGCGATATATCTCTTTCTCTGGTGACACAAAGCGCCGAACTTCTGACGCCTATGCACAAGTTCTTGCAAGAGAAAGCGCTGAAAGTTCTAAAACAAAAAGGAATAAAAGTTTTGCTAAATGCAAAAGTCAAAGAAGTCAGGAAAGACAGCATTGCCATAGAAGGAGCTGATGATATATATGCTGAAAACATAGTCTGGGCTGCTGGCGTAAAAGCACAGTATCCGGAACTTGCGGGCAATGTTATTCCGGATAAAAGCGGGCGCTTGCCTGTAAAAGCATCTTTACAACTTGAGGGATATGAAAATGTTTTTGTCCTAGGTGATATTGCTCTGTTTCTTCAAGACGGCAAGCCGTTGCCAATGCTTGCGCAGGTCGCAGCAGATCAGGCACCTATTGCCGCAGAGAACATAGCACTTCTTCAGAAAGGCAAGAAACTTCGCAGCTTTTACTACAGTTCCCGCGGTGAGCTTGTATCGTTGGGTAAATACAATGCCGTAGCCAGGGTGTTTAACATAAATTTCTATGGCTTCTTTGCTTGGTTCCTGTGGCGTACTATTTATCTTTTTAAATTCCTTTCTGGATCCAAACGCATGAAGATAGCCGCAGACTGGACAGTAGACCTTTTTTATCCACGTGACATTACTCGTGCCTAGGGTATAATTTGGGTAGATTATAAGTTTATTTATTTTATAAATCTATGAAAAAAATAATGATGAAGTGTGCTCGCCCTGGTTTCGGTCTTATGCTTGTGCGCATTGCTGCCGGCGTAGTTTTTCTAGCGCATGGTATCAGCAAGCTCCAAAATATGGAGGGGACAATAGCTTTCTTTGGAATGCTTGGTCTTGCATCTTTCTGGGCTTACATAGTGGCGGTGTTGGAAACTGTCGGGGGTATCGCTTTGGTACTTGGATTATTTACAGGGGTGATGGGCATGTTGCTTGCCGTTGAAATGCTGATTGCTATATTCTTAGTGAAGCTAAAGGTTGGCTTTATTGTTCCCGGCGGATATGAGATAGATATCATGCTTTTTGCTGCAGCACTAGGAGTAGCTTTTTCTGGTCCAGGTAAGATGGCTTTAGGCAAGAGAGTTTGCGGCTGTAACGACTGCATGGTTTGCGGAGTGTCAAATCATTGCGACAACTGCGAAGTGTGTAAAAATGGTTGTAATGGCCACGAAATGAAATAAACAAGTGATTTTTCTGCACCAAAAACAGCCCTTTGTAAAGGGTTGTTTTTGTCGTTGGCTTAGTGGTAAAATTTAACTGTTATGAATAAGAATAACCGTGTTTTTTATGCAGTAATGGCAATTATTGCCGTATTTATCAGCAGTTTCAGCATTGCCCGTGCGGAACTTATTATCAAAGCTCTTGATCCGGTAACTGGCGAGCCGATACAAGATATTACAAACCAAGTAAATGTGCAGTATACGGAAGCTCCTGTCACAGAGGTAGAGCCAACTGTACAAGTAACGACAGAAGTAACGGCTACTTCCACAGGTCTTGCTCCTCGCACAAGTGCGGCGATGTTGAAGGGCATAGACAGTCTTTTGGCAGCAACTCCAAAAGATGCAAGTACAGAGTCTTGTGCGGCACTCCTTGATGCATTCAATAAGTCTCCAGAAGAAGTACGCGCAAGCTATGCTTGGAACAAGGGTAGCTATAGTACAAACCTTGATGCTCGCCCAGACCTCACAGGCTCACAAGGCAAACTGTACGAAGCAATACGTAAAACTCAAGCAGACATAACTGCAAAACTTGATGGCATATCTGCCACGGGTGATGATGCAGAGTACGCTCGTGTAGCACAGCTTAAAGCTATAGTGCGTTCGTCGTTGGTTTCCTTGGCGATGGAGGTGAAGAAAGAGGGTGGTCCGAGTGTTGATAGAGTGAACAGTTTGCTTGCTTTGTCTTCTGGCGCGCTATCTTGCATGCCTTCAGATACAGCAACAGATGCTGGAAATAAAAGCAGCTTGACCGGAGTACAAGACTCTCTAGTATCTCTAAATGGTTCTTGGGATGAGGAGAAGGCAAACTATGGCGCAAGTGCTACTACAGCAGTTTCAGAGCAGCCAGCTGAGATGGACGTGAATGTGGCTTTCAAAGAGCCAGCAAAGTTCCTTGGATTTATCCGTTCTAACATTTCTGCAAAGGCTGTGGTGCACCCGGACGGCACAGTTTCCCTAAAGCGCCCATGGTACAAATTCCTTTTCTCTCAGAAGGATAAAGTGAACTTGGATGAGGTAAATGCCGCTATATCTGAAGCAAAGCTAGACCTTGCCTCATCTGCTTCAGCAGAAGAGCGAAGCAAGGCCCTTGAGCAGCTAACAACACTCCTAAACGCTGTTGCAGCTCCATCAGCTGAAGTTTCTGCAGACGCTAGTGTCACAACAGATAACAGTCCAACTGCGGATACTGCAACAGACGCTCAGACAGAAAGCACTACTACAGAATAATAGGGAATAAAAATTTTACAGCCCACCAAAAAGCCGCTTTGTAAGCGGCTTTTTGGTGGGCATAAGAAATTAATTCTCTTGAAATAAGATATAAGTATGTTACTCCAATATTAGGTCTAAAATAGTGCATATTATTTAAGCTTTTAATATACAAATATATGAACAATAGAACATTGGTAAGTTTGTTAACTTTGGCCATACTAGTCATAGCTGGCTATCTGGTTTTTGGCAATAAACCAGCAGGCCAGCAAGCTGCTGCATTGAAGTCTGATGCGGCGAATCAAGTTTTATTATCTGATAAAGATATTGCCACTGCGCGCTCTTCTTCATTAGTCTATCCATTAAAAATAGTTGGCCATGGCGGGGGCGTATATCACTCATCAAACTACACTTATTTTATAATGGACGATTTTGATATCTCTAGTACAAGTAATCTAACAATTACAGGATTAAGATTTAAAGATAGTTCGTATGTAACAGGAGGTCCTAGTAGTGTTTTCACTGTACAAGTAAATGGAGTTCAGTGTATCTTTAGTTCTGGTATTTGTGATTTAAATAATATATCTATTCCAGTTACTTCAACTATTATTAATCCAGTTTTTTATGTGCAACTTTTGAAAGTATCAACTGGTCAGGTGCCTTCTGGTACAGCCACAGCTTTATTGATTGACCATATTGACGCTATAGATAGCTCTGGTAACAATATCTCCATCTGTGATAGCGGTTGTACATACCAATTTGATCCATCTGGTAGCACTAGTAGTATAGAGTTAATGCTTGTTGGCGGGACGCCGCTCGTGTCCTGGTCTCCTGTGACTTTGGATCAGTTTGATAACGGTCTTCAGCTTATAAATACATTTACTGTGTATGCTAACAGGAATATAACATTGAATTCTTTTCCATTGAGAATCTTAAATACTGTTCCAGGTGTGAAGTATAGTGATTTTATTGTGAAAGATAATCTTGGTAATATAATTCCAACATCAACTATTTATTCAAATCCGTCTACAATAAGCAGTATTGGGTCACCGCAAGATTATGTAATCTCTTTTAAGAGGCCATTTAGAATGCATTCAGAATGGAAAACATTTGAGGTGTATGTCAATATAAGCGGTTTTACAAATCCGTCCGGTGCTTTCTGTAGCAGATTTGCCGGATCTAATCTCGACAAGTTTTCTTGGACAGATACAGAGGGCGGAAATCCTTTACCATTTACAATTCAAAATATTAAATATCTAAGTGTACTAACATTGACACCATGGATATGTACAAATTTTCCCGTAGCTAAGATGTAGCTAAAAATACTGTGATTCATAAAACCTCCCCAGAATTTTGGGGAGGTTTTGTTTGGTTTTGAGTTTGATGATTTTTTAAGATGTTAAAGTTTGAAGTTCGGTCTTGCACTTTTTCTCGCGCGGTGTTTCCTGCAGGGTTTCAGGGTTCATAGACTTGTAGAAAGCCTGTACCTCGTGCGAGAGGTTTAGCTTATCCCAGCCGATGTGTTTGGCTTCTTTTAAGTTCAAGATTTTTCTACCAACTTGCTTTGTCAGCAGGTGCTTGTTGTAGAAGTAGAAGTTGCATTGACCCGAAAGGTCTTTTGGCGGTTCCGCCATTTTTTCAAACTTTTTTCTTACTTTATACATAAATAAATGGTTTTTTGTTAGAAATTATTTAATTATTAAGAACAGAACTGCATTATACACGGAAATATCCTAAAGTCAAAATGGAGCGTGCAGTCAGAAAAGAGTATAATCTAGGTATGGATTTTGAAGCGTCATACAAAAATTTAAATACAGCTCAACGACAAGCAGTGGATGCTATAGATGGCCCGGTACAGGTAGTAGCTGGACCTGGAACTGGCAAAACACAAGTCATAGCTTTGCGCATAGGCAACATTTTGAAAAAGACGGACACTCCGCCTGACGGAGTACTTTGTTTGACATTTACTAACTCTGGTGTACACGCCATGCGGCAAAGGTTGCGTTCATATATTGGCGCCTCCGCGGGGAGGGTCGCTGTTTCTACTTTTCATGCCTTCGGCACAGCACTTGTCGAGGAATTCTTCAAAGAGCTTGGCTTTGTCCGTCCACCAGAGACACTGGACGACGCACAGATGCTTGCTTTGGCGGACGAGATATTGAATACAAACGAGTGGCAACATATACGCCCCAGAGGAGATGTGTCCAAGTATTTCGGTGATTTAAAGTCTGTTGTCTCGCTTTTAAAAAGAGAAAATATGAGTCCTAAGAATTTCTTGGCAGAAATAGAGGAGGATATATATGTGATAAAAAATGAAGAAGCAAACATTTCTACCAGAGGCGAAAGCAAGGGTAAGCTGAAGAAGGATGCGTTAAATAAGATAGAAAGCCTAGAGAGGACAAAGGAAGTTGTAAGGTTTTATGAGCTTTACGAAACTGCCAAATCAGATCGTGGGGTTATGGATTATGATGACATTTTGGCGTACATGGTCAAGCTTGTTTCGGATTCTGAAAATGCCAGGGATACCTTGCGGGAGAGATATTTATATGTGCTAGTAGACGAGCATCAGGATTCTTCTGGAATACAAAATGCTTTCCTAAAAGCTGTTTGGGGTGATGTAGAAAAGCCGAATATTTTTGCAGTCGGAGATGACAGACAGCTTATATACGGCTTTGGCGGGGCGCACATTTCTTATTTTGAAGATTTTGCGAGGATATTTCGCGGGACAAAGTTGATAACTTTGACGGAAAATTATCGTTCTACACAGATCATACTTGATGCAGCAGATGCTCTTTTGCAAAGTAAAATGGCGCAAGGGAAGCTAAATAGCCAAAGCGATGAGAAACATCCAGTAGTGCTTTTGAAAGCGGAATATCCGCGGGATGAGATTTTGAGAGCCGGAAATTTTTTCATGGAAAAAATTTCCGGCGGTATTGCCCCAGAAGAATGTGCGCTGCTTGTACCAAAAAATCACCAAGTCAGGAGTGCATTGAAAATACTCTCTAGCATGGGCATACCTGCCTCAGGCGGGCAGTCTTTAAAGCTTTTTGAAACAAAGGAATTTCGTTCCATATACTTGGTTTTGCAGATAGTCAGCAATCCTTTTGCATCTATAGCAATAGCAGAGTCTTTACTGGACGAAGTTTCTGGTGTACCAGTACTTTCTGCACATGAATTTTTGCATAGAGTGTATACCAGAGATTTGTCTGTCAGAGAGCTGGTCTCTGAGGGGAGAAAAGACGGACTTTTAGCAGAGGCCAACCCGGTATATTCTTGGGGCAAGAAATTGGAGCAAACTGTTTTGGGTATAAAAGGAAAAAGTTTGTATGACATCCTACAACAAGTTGGTAATGATTTTCTACTAGATAAAACTTTGGACCATAATTCCTATGTACACAGTGTAGAAGTAGTACGTTCATTGCTTCATGTCGCGATATCTATGGAAGAAAAAAACCCGCATACAAAACTAGCTGATATGCTTGAAATGCTACACAGGATGCAGGAATATGGTCAGGACATACCTCTTGCCGCTTTTGGCGTCGAGCGCGGTGTTCGGGTTATGACACTTCATGGCTCCAAGGGTCTTGAGTTTGAGTGCGTATGGGTGGCGCATATGTCTGAACGCTCGCTGATGTTAGGCAAACGCATGGGTTTTTCTTTGCCGAAAAAACTCGAAGAAAAAGTTGAGGAAAAAAATGAAGATGTTGCAAAAAGAGAGCTGTATGTTGCCATAACTCGCGCTAAAAAGTTTTGCGTACTATCGTACGCGAGTTTTTCTGATTCAGGCAGGGAGAACACTTTGGCAAGGATTGTGGACGAGTTGCCGGAAGGAACATTTGAGTTCAGTGACGGTTCTTGGGACAGTAAAGAAATTTTTGAAAATAAAAATTATATAAATAGAGATGCTGTGCCGCAGGTGGTAACAAAAGAAGATCTTTGTCAACTGGTCGCAAAAGAATACCATAAGAAAAAAGTTTCTGTTACCATGCTAAATACATTTTTTGAATGCCCATGGAAATGGTATTTCCGTTCTTTTTTGCAAATACCAGAACCTATGTCTGAAAGTCTGATTTTCGGCTCTCTTGTCCACGGGGTTATAGAAGATATAGTGAAAGATAAGAAAAAAAGAAATACAAACAGAATAGATACATCTATTACAGAACATATACGCAAGTTGCATGTGCTGGATGAAAATAATATCAAGAGGTGGAGCCGTGAAGCAAAAGCGGTAGCCTTGCGTTTTGTAGATGAATTTATCCCATCGATTTTTGAAGATAGTCAGTCAGAAAAACCGCTTTCGTACAAAGATCCTGCAATTCCTGATATTTTAATAACTGGGAAAATAGATTTAGTAGAGACAGATAAGTCTCTGGAACTGAGGGTGACAGACTTTAAGACCGGTAAGGTAAAAAATGCGAATGAAATAGAAAGGCTGGATGAAGAAGGCAGGCTTTCGTCATACTTTCGCCAGCTAGCTATGTACACATATTTACTCACCAATTCTACAGGATGGAAAAGCAAAGTAGGGAAGTCGCGTTTGTATTTCGTAGAAGAAAAGGATACGAAAAAAGCTTTGTACGAGACGCATATATCTGCCGAGCATGTAGGGCTTTTGGTTCAAGATATTAGAGACTATGATGCGTCTATTCGAAATGGCGACTGGACAGAGCGTAAATGCAATTTCAAATCTTGGGGTTCATCTGCCACCGAATGTCCATATTGCAAAATGGCAGAGATGTATAAATAAAAATACAACAGATGCGTCTGTTGTATTTGCTGTTTATTTATATTATCATTTTATCTAATTCTTCCAGTACCTTCGTGGATCTCTCTATTTCTTTATCTGCCATAATTATATATTTTTAGTTTCCTGCATTTTAACATGTAAAAGACAAAAAATCAAGTCTAGAAAATCTTGCTATAATGAAAGACATGAAAACTTTTCCCCAAAGAGTTGTGGAAGCTGCACTGGTTATCCCAAAAGGTCGGGTTACTACTTATGGTGCCATAGCGCGAGCCTGCGGTTCAGGAGGTATGGCGAGCCAGAGCATTACCTCCATTTTGGCAAAAGCGTATAATGCTGGTGTTAAAAATATTCCATTTCACCGGATAGTTTATGCCGGCGGAAAGGTTTGGCTAAACAATAAATACCGAAGCAAGCGGCTGAAGCTGTATAAAGAAGAAGGTATTCAAGTAGACAGAAAAACCGGCAAGATTAAAAATTTTAAAGAAGTACTTTTTGAATACAGATAAAATCTAAATTTACTTCTTCGAAGTCTTTGGTCCATTGTCTATAAACCCTGTAACATATCCGGCGCACAGCAAAAGAATTGCGGATATGCTAAGAATAATGTAGATTTTTTTCATATCTTTACTATATCATACAAAAACAAAGCCTCGCTTCAAGCGAGGCTTTGTTTTTTCTGCATCCATGTTACATGTGTCCGCCCATGCCGGAAGATTTTCTGCCGGCAAAAATTTGGTAGATAGCAGATACTCCAACCAGGACGTATATGATCTTTGAGATCATGGCGCCACTACCTCCAAAAAGCATCCCTATGTCCCATCCCACCAAGCCAACAAGAAGCCAGTTTAGGCCACCTATTATGACTAGAACCCAAGTTAGTTTTTGCATATACATATAAAATAAGCTAATAATAAGAACCTACTTAATTATACCACTAGAATACAAGTGTCAATGTGCACAGCTTTTATCGGTTGAAAATCAGCGATAAAAAATGTAATATGCATTTTATGGAAAATATGTTAAACAGCGAATATCAAATATTGCTTTTCTATAAATATGTCCGTATAGATGACCCGGAGGCTGTCATGGCTTGGCAGCGCGCGCTTTGCGAGAAGTACGGTTTCAAAGGCAGGCTGATAGTTGCAAAAGAGGGTATAAATTTTACGCTAGAGGGCAAGAAGATGGATACAGAAAAATATATAGAAGAGCTGGAAAAAGATCCGCGTTTTTTGAATATTCATTTCAAAAGAAGTATTGGCATGGGAGACGCATTTCCAAAGCTGTCTATAAAAGTTCGTCCAGAAATAGTCTCACTTCATCTTGGTGTGTGTGACGTGGATCCGAATGAGACTACAGGTGTTCATTTGAAACCAGAAGAATTACATCAGTGGATAAAAGAAAAAAAAGATTTTTATATCATTGACATGCGCAATGCTTACGAGCATAAGGTTGGACACTTTGCAGGTTCTATTTGTCCGCCTATGGACAACTTCCGAGACTTGCCGAAATATGTGGAGTCAATATCTCATCTGAAAGATAAAGTTGTGGTAACTGTTTGTACTGGCGGGGTGAGGTGTGAAAAAGCTTCCGGTTTTCTTATAACTCAAGGTTTCAACCATGTGTACCAGCTGGACGGAGGTATAGTTTCCTACATGGAAAAATACCCAAACGAAGATTTCTTGGGGAAGCTCTACGTTTTTGACCGTCGCGTGATGATGGGTTTTTATACCGATGATCCAAAACACCAAGTCATAGGCGTGTGTGAGTCGTGCGGGCTGCCATCAGAGAACTATGTAAACTGCGAAGAAAAAGATTGCCACAGACATTTTATAATCTGCAAAGACTGTGTCACAGCAGCTGGCGGCAAGCACAAGTGCCCAGAATATTGCACTGTTTCCAGGAGACAAAAGGAACTTGCGGAAGCATAATTTATCAACACACTTTTTGTATGTTTTAGTATATATGGGTGCTATAATGTACCCGTATGTCAGCCGAGAAAAAGAAAATTTTGATCGTAGAGGACGAGAAGCCCATGGCGCATGCGCTGGAGCTCAAGCTAACGCATGAGGGTTTTGATGCTCACCAAGCAGGCAACGGCGAGGAAGCACTAGAAATCTTGTCCAAAGAGAAATACGATCTCATACTGTCCGATCTCATCATGCCAAAGATGGATGGCTTTTCTTTGCTGGAAGAGCTGAAGAAGAAGGGGGTAAAAACCCCAGTTATTATTTTGTCCAACCTAAGCCAAGAAGAAGACGAAAAACGTGCTTCATCTTTGGGGGCGAAAGGTTTTTATATAAAATCAGACACTCCGATTTCTACTATCGTAGAACACGTCCGCACTTTCTTTAAATAAAATACCACCGCTTTTTTCATTTTGCCAATCATGACATTTGACGAGCAAACAATAAAAAAGATTTTGCAAGACGGCCACTATGTGACCGATACTGATTTGGCGCGCGCGGCAGACTTTACTAAAGCGCACAATGCAACTCTTGTGGAGTATCTTTTTTCTGAAGGTATCTTGAACCATGCTATCCTGGGGCAGGCCGTGGCAGAGTCTATGAAAGTCGGCTTTGCAGACCTTTCGGCAAGACCGCCGCTCGATTCTGATATGGAGAAAATCCCTGCTGACCTAGCAGAGCATTTGCGCGTGGTGTATGTTAGTGGTAATGAGAAAAAGGTAAAAGTTGCAACGGACGATCCAACGAAAGGCAACTTAGCGAAAGATCTGGAACCTATTTTTGGTAAGAAAAAGATAGAATTCGTTTTCGCTATGCCTGACGATATTACCCACGCTCTTTCCTTGAATCACAAGCAGCTGGATACCGGTTTTTCAAAAATTATTCAAAATGAGAAACGTATTGCGCCTTCTATAATAGAAGAGATTATTGAAGATGCGCTTTCTTTCCGTGCCTCGGATATACATCTTGAACCGCAGAGAGACAAAGTTGTTGTGCGTTTTCGTGTAGACGGGGTATTACAAGATGCAGGTAAAATACCAAAAGAGCATTATGGCACCATTACCAATCGCATAAAAGTGGAAAGTCGCCTAAGGATAGATGAACATTTGGCTACGCAGGATGGATCTATGAGGTACGAGAAGGATGGCGTAGTGGTAGACTTACGTACTTCTATCGTGCCTACTGTAGAAGGGGAGAAAATAGTTTTGCGTTTACTTTCCTCCTATATAGAAGGTCTAAATCTTGCTGAACTTGGTCTGTCTACTGTAAATCAAAAGATGCTTGAGACAGCAGCACAAAAGCCGTTCGGGATGATTTTGGTCACCGGTCCCACAGGCTCTGGTAAAACGACCACCCTCTATTCTTTGCTTAAAATCTTGAATACTCCCTATACAAACATTACAACCATAGAAGATCCGGTAGAGTACAAAATTGCCGGTATAAACCAAATACAAGTAAATCCAGCAACCGACCTGACATTTGCTAGGGGTCTTCGTTCGATTGTGCGGCAAGATCCGGACATAATACTTGTGGGAGAAATCCGTGACCAGGAAACGGTAGACATTTCTGTAAACGCTGCTTTGACCGGGCATTTACTCTTGTCTACTTTCCACGCCAACAATGCTGCGACTGCTGTGCCGCGACTTCTGACAATGGGTGCCGAGCCGTTTCTGCTGTCTTCTACTATAGAGCTGGTCATAGCTCAGCGTTTAGTACGCAAGATCTGCAATGCTTGCCGCTACAGCGTAACAAAATTGCCAAAAGATATGCCAAGCACAAATGTCGTAGAGAAATATATCGGCAAGAAATTTACAATATACAAAGGCAAGGGCTGCAACATCTGCGGAGGCACTGGATACAAAGGCCGAACAGCAATTTTTGAATTTATAACTATGACCCAGGAGATGAAGGATTTGGTCTTGAAATCTCCGTCTACTCAGGAAGTTTGGGCGCTTGCCGAGAAACAAGGCTCAAAGTCTCTTTTTGAAGATGGTATAGAGAAAGTAAAAAATGGCGTTACGACAATAGAAGAACTTTTGCGTGTGGCAGAGCCTATAGAAGACTCTGTAAGTAGAAGAAAAAAAACTAAATGAAAAAAGATGCCAAACAAAACAAGAATGACAAAATATCTTTCTCTCATTTCGGTATAGGTTCCGACAAGGATTTTTTTATTGAAAACTTGGGTTCATTGGCTGGGTCTGGCATGAGTGTCTCGGATGCTTTGGCGACGCTTGAACACGATGCAAAAAGCTCTGCCATGAAAAAAATACTTGCTTTCGTGCGGGAGGAAGTAGATGCTGGTTCAAAACTTTCTGATGCCTTAGCTAAAACAGAACTTTTCCCAGACCATGTTGTGTCTCTCATAAATATAGGAGAGTCTTCCGGCAAGCTGGCAGAAAACTTGAAGGTGGCAGGACTAGAAGAAGCCAAGAATAGGGTTTTTCGCTCCAAGATCCGTTCCGCTATGGTGTATCCAGTTTTTGTGCTTGGGCTGGCAGCTGTTATTGGTATCGGAATATCTTGGTTTATTTTGCCGAAGCTGGCAAGCATATTTTCACAGCTTCATTTGAAGCTTCCATTTTTGACTAAACTTTTGATATCCGCGGGGGAATTTTTGAAAGTCCACGGGTCAGTGTTTGTGCCGCTGGCTATTTTGGCTGTTGTTTTATTTTTTTATTTTGTATTCTTTTTTCGCAAAACGAAATTCATTGGTCAGTACATACTTTTTTGTCTGCCAGCCATAAAGCGCCTTATACAGGAGGTAGAGCTTTCAAGGTTTGGCTACTTGCTTGGTACTTTGCTTGACGCCGGCTTACCGGTCACAGATGCGTTATTATGCCTGAAAGATGCTACTACTTTCCCGCATTACAAAAAGCTTTATACGTATCTGGTGTGTAGTATTTCAGAAGGGAATTCTTTCAGAGACAGTTTTGCTTCATACAAGGGTGTAGAGCGCATAGTACCGACTTCTGTCAAACAGCTTGTATCTACAGCAGAAATGTCCGGCACTCTCCCAAATACTTTGCTTGAGATCGGAAAAACTTATGAACAAAAGATAGAGACAACAACAAAAGACTTGTCTGTCATATTGGAACCAGTTCTACTTGTTATCGTCTGGCTTGGTGTAGTTGGCCTAGCTTTAGCTGTGATCTTGCCTATCTATAGCTTGATAGGCGGACTGCAAACATCGTAATGTCTCGTGGTTTTACAATGGTGGAGATGCTTTTGTCTATTGCTGTTATTGCTCTTATAACTGCTATCTCCATACCTGTATATCAGCAATTTCAGACAAGGAATAATTTGGATATTACCACAAGCAACGTAGTGCAAAGTCTGCGCCGAGCCATGATATTTTCCCAGGCTGACAAAGCCGGAGACTGGTGGAGTGTACGCATCTTGCCAGACCAAGTTGTGATTTATAAAGGCATCACTTTTGGATTGCGGGATACTTCGTATGACGAGTCTATAGAAATCCCAAAAGGGATAACTCCAAGCGGAATGAACAACATAAGTTTTCGGCGTGTTAGCGGAGTTCCTTTCACTACAGATCTTAAGCCAATAGTTCTTACTTCATACAGCAATGAAACCAGGACAATAACAATAAATGAAAAAGGCACAATATCATATTGAATATAAAAAAGGTTTTTCTTTGGTGGAAGCTTTACTTGCTTCAGCGGTTTTTGCGTTGCTTGCTATGGCTGTGGTTGGGTCGTATTTGTACGGGCAAGAGTCTACCGCACTTTCCGGCAATAGAGCTAAGGCCGTGTATTTAGCGGAAGAAGGATTGGAAGCAGTACGCAATATACGCGATGCAGACTTTGCAAATCTTTCTGACGGGACTTTCGGTTTGTCTTCTTCTGCCGACCATTGGTCTTTTTCTGGGTCTTCCGACGCCAATGATATTTTTACTCGGAATGTAACTATATCAACCGTAGATCAAAACAGAAAGATGGTTAACTCAACTGTGACCTGGCAGCAAAATGGCCAGCGAAACGGTCGAGTTTCTTTGGTTACATATCTTACATATTGGCAGAAGCTTGGACTGGGAGATTGGGCGGCACCTTTTCTGGAAGGGTTCTTGGATATACCAGGTACGCAATATTACCTAGGAAAACTTCAAGTCTCAGGTAACTATGTATACGCTACAAGAGCTGGTTCGGCTTCACCAAACTTTTTTGTGATAGACGTTTCGGATACTACATCGCCTACAGTTGTTGGCAGTCTGACAATACCTTCCATACCGATCAATGTCTTTATAGATGGAAACTATGCATATGTTACAAGCTCAAACAGCAGTGCAGAGCTAAACATTGTAGATATTTCCAATCCATCTGCGCCGTCTATCGTAGCGAGCTTCAATGCCCCAGGGTCCTTATCTGCTCAAGGTGTGTATGTGACGGGTGGCAAGGCTTACCTTGTAGGGACTGTGAATGCAGGTCAAGGATTTTGTATTGTAGATGTTTCAAACCCGCTTGCGCCCGCACTACTTGGCACTACCGGACTAAACAGTGCTATGGGTTTTGAAGTTGTGGTTTCTAGTAACTACGCTTATGTTGCCTCAGAACATAATTCTCAGGAGATTCAAGTTATAGATATTACAAATCCTGCTGCGCCAATATTTGCTGGCAGTTTAAATTTGCCGACAAATGACGATGCCAAGGCTATATCAATATACGGAGATACTCTATTGGTTGGGCAAGGTTCAAAATTGCAAGTTGTTTCTGTGGCAAATCCGACCTCGCCTTCTCTGCTGGGTGCTGTTTCAGCTACAAGTGCTATAAATGATATAGCTCTAGATCTGGGTAATTCCGGCAAGTATGTATTCCTTGGCACAGATGAAAGTGCTTTTGAGTTTAAGATTGCAGATATCACAGACCCAGCCGCGCCAGTTATACTTGGCAAGTATAATATTACAGGCAATACAAGTATTCGTGGTATAGCTTACGATCCGGATAAAGACAGAGTTTTTGCTGGCGGGTCGGCAACTGCCCAAGAATTTTCTGTCTTCAAACCTCAATAATAATATGACAAAACAAAGAGCACAATTACAAAAAGGTTTTACATTGGTTGAACTTCTGCTTTATCTTTCATTGACGGCTATCATACTTACTGCATCTTCTGTATTCATCCAGTTCGTTTTGGAAGCTAGGATAAAAAATCAGGTCATAAGAGAAGTAGACTCAAATGGTCAGCTAGCAATGGAATACATCGCTAGGACTATAGCGAACGCAGAGACAATAGAAATATCTTCACGCAGTGCAGCTATGGCAGTTATGACAGCAGTAGGTTTAGAGGCTACAACTGTTACACCCGCGGCACAGTTCGACAGCACAGAGTCTTTAACTTTAACAAACTTTCCGCCAACTGTATCTCCTGTAACTTTTAGTCTATCTGAGGGTGTATTGCAGGTGCAGGAAGGAGATGATAAGCCAGTTGCGCTTACAAATAACAAAGTTTCAGTAGGCAAATTGAATTTTCAAAACCTTTCCATCAGGGGTACACCTGGTATTATAAAGATCAGCTTTGTTGTTTCTTATGTAAATCAAACAGGCAGATCGGAGTATTCATTCTCGCGGTCGTTTACAACTTCAGCAGCTTTGCGATAATGTTAAAAGTTATGCACAATAGACTAAATCCAGAGTTTAACAATCCTTGGTATAATACCGGCAGAGGGTACGTGACTTTGCTCTCTGTTATCATTGTTGGCGCAGTGGCCATAGCTGTGACAGTTTCCATACTTTTGACTGGTACTATCACAACACAAAACAGCCTTATGTTCATTCAGTCAAACCAAGCACAAGCCTTGTCGCACGCATGTGCTGAGGAAGGTTTGCAGAAAATACGCGAGCAGACATATTTCTCTGGTACAGGTGGACTCACTTTTGGATCAGGAACTTGTACTTATAATGTAGTCAATCTGGGTGGTACAGACAGAAATATAGTCACGGAAGGCAAAGTCGGTGATGTAGTAAGGAGGGAATTTGTAAACATTACAAATATAAATCCCACGATAGACGTCGTGTCGTGGCAAGAAGTCGAAAGTTAATTTTATAAATTTTTTATGAATAAAAAAAAAGGTTTTACTCTTATAGAAATTTTGCTGGTGGTTGCAGCCATCGCTATCTTGGCGGGAATTGTGATTATAGCTATCAATCCACAGAAGCAGCTGGGCGACACTAGGAACACACAGCGTCGTGCGGATGTGAACACTATCTTGAATGCAGTTTATCAGTACACTATAGACAACAATATTTTGCCTGCAAACATTTCTACATCAGAGATGGAAATTTGCAAGACAGTAAACACATCTTGCTCTGGGCTTGTAGACCTTTCGGTTCTTACAACCAATGAAAAGTATTTGACTGCTATACCATCTGACCCAAATGCCACAAACCCAAATGGTGTTGGGTACAGGATTGTGAAAACCGTAAATGGACGCATAACTGTTTCTGCTCCAAATGCTGAAAACGGCGCAACTATAACAGTGACAAGATAATTAGATTTTATATGGACAGCGAGCACGGCAGGAAAATTGAAGATCTTGCGAGCCGTGTGCAAACTCTGGAGGAATCTCTAGCTCGCGAAGAACGCAAGACAAATGTGATTTTCTCTTCTATGACAGAAGGGCTTGTTGGCGTGGATGCCGAGTACAATGTAGTGCTTATGAACCAGGCTGCTTCTATCATGCTTCGCGTTGCCGAGGGCGATGCAAAGGGCAAGTCTGTCTTTGATGTGATGCCGCTTTATAAGAATGGACAAATGCTTGCCAAAGAAGAGTCCCCTATATATCAAGCTCTCTCTGGGCAGACCATAGTGCGATTGTACCCGTATAATAATATTTCTATAAAAGAAAAAGATGCTCTGAAAAATGAATTACCTGTAGTTCTTTCAGCTACATCTTTTCTTGGGCGTGATGCTACGCTCGGTATTGCTGGTATTGTAATGTTTCGCAACATCTCCGGCGAAAAAGCCGTGGATAGGGCAAAGACTGAATTTGTCTCATTGGCGGCACACCAGCTGCGGACACCTTTGTCTACCATTGGCTGGTACGCAGAAATGCTTTTAGACGGAGACGCGGGGGAAATAAATGAAGATCAGAAATCTTATATTTCACAGATCTATGAGAGCAACAAGCGCATGGTGGCGTTGGTGAACGATCTTCTGAATGTTTCTCGCGTAGACTTGGGTACTTTCCAAGTAAACCCAGTGCCGACAGATTTTAAGGATATTGTGGAAAGTTTGGAAACAGAACTACGGCAGAGTATAGAAGCGAAAAAGCAAAAGTTTGTGAAGAAGATAGATGCGAGTTTGCCTGTTATCTCTGCGGATCCGACACTTTCCCGCATGGTTATCCAAAACTTGCTGACAAATGCCATAAAGTATACTCCAGATAATGGCGTGATAGAGGTAGAACTTTCTGTAGAAAATGCAGATTTGGTGATAAAAGTGAAGGACAACGGATATGGTATTCCAGACGCGGATCAAGGCAAAATGTTTACCAAACTTTACCGTGCAAGCAATGTAATAGATAAAGTTACAGATGGCAACGGGCTTGGCCTGTATGTGATAAAAAACATTGTAGAGCAGTCTGGCGGTACAATATCTTTTGAATCACGAGAAAACCAAGGCACAACCTTCACTGTTACCATACCTTTATCTGGCATGAAAGCAAAAGCTGGTTCAAAACCATTGACTTAAAATAGATTAAAAAATAAACACATCAAATCCCTCCAATAAAAGTTTATTTTTAGTGGATAGGATTTGTCATTATAAAGTTTTCCACTTGTCAGTTAACTAGGGGGGGGGTACACTTAGGTTGTGTCTTTGTTTCATTATTATTTTAATAATTTTGTTATGGAAAACAACAATAATAAAAAGAGTAGTAAAGGTAGTTTGCTTATTGCAGTGCTATGTTTAATAATAGGTCTTTTAGTAGGCGTCTTCTTCCTAAATGGTAAGACCAACGTATCTGATCAACAAGGGGCGGCATTGAGTGCAAAGACGGCAAATACTTCATTGGATACTTACAATCCAGTCACAGATTCAAAAAAATATGAGCTTAGTCTAGAGCAGAGCGAGAAGTTAAATAGTGTCTTATTAGAAACGTTTTCAAAATTTACTCAGGATAATGATATTTTTAATGCCACTGACGGTTCTATGAATAGAGGTTATCGTTTTATGTGCTTTATATTTGGTAATGGTGGTCCAAATTTTGTTTATTATTCAAATTCTGGTGTAGGAAATTGCATTCACATAAGTTACTACTAAGCTAAAGACACTGCTTCGGCTGGGGTTTTAGTTTAGGATATTTTTATGCTATCCTATCTCCATGACCATAGAAGATGTGAATAAGCTCTCTAGTTTGGCTAGGATAGAGATGTCAGACGAAGAAAAGGCTGAATTCCTTGGGAATATGCAGTCCATTTTAGGCTATGTAGATCAGATAAAAAATGCTGATATTGACGGAGTGGATAGGGAAGTTGGGACTGTCAGGAATGTCTTGCGTGAAGATGGAAATATAAATCAAAGAGGTGCATATACAGAGAAGATTTTGGCGCAGATGCCTGATACGGAGAATGGATTTTTGAAAGTAAAACAGATTTTGTCATGATAAATCTTTCTGATCTAACAATAGAAAAAGCGCACAAATCTTTGGTTTCTGGTGAATATACTGCTCGTGAGCTGGCACAAGCATACTTAGATGCGATAAAAGAGAAAAATACTGACATAAATGCATACCTTGAAGTTTTTAACGATGTTTTGGTTCAGGCAGATGTTGCTGACTTGCGTATAAAATCTGGCAATGCCACAAAGCTCACTGGTATTCCTTTTGCGATAAAAGACAACATCTTAATAGAAGGCAAGCACGCTAGTGCTTCTTCTAAAATGCTAGAGAACTACGTTGCAACTTACGATGCTTCTGTTATAAAACTTTTGAAGGATGCTGGTGCTGTATTTTTAGGCAGGACAAATATGGACGAGTTTGCTATGGGCTCTTCTACTCAGACTTCTGCGTTTGGTATTACAAAAAATCCCGTAGATACTTCTCGTGTCCCAGGAGGTTCTTCTGGTGGTTCAGCAGCGGCTGTTGCAGGAGGTATGGCGCTAGTTGCTCTTGGTACAGAAACTTGCGGATCGGTACGCCAGCCAGCGGCGTTTTGCGGACTTGTTGGACTGAAGCCGACATACGGTGCACTTTCTAGAAATGGCCTGATCGCTATGGGTAACTCGCTGGACCAGCCTGCACCTTTTTCTAAAACAGTTTCTGAAAGCGAAATTATTTTCAAAGTGCTTGCGAAACATGATCCGCATGATTCAACTTCTGTGCCAGAGGATTTGCGTTTGGTAAATACCGATAACAAAGGAGGGAAAAAGATCGGTATACCGCACAGCTTCTTGAAGCAAGGTTTGGATAAAGAAGTGGAAGAAAATTTCAATAGTTCTCTAGAGAAGTTGAAAAGCATCGGGTATGAGATAGTAGACCTAGAAATGCCAGACTTAGATTATTCTTTAGCTGTGTACTATATCATCATGCCGGCAGAAGTTTCCACAAATCTCTCCCGCTTTGACGGCATACGATACGGGTATCATGCAGATGGCAAAAATTTGCTAGAAGTGTATATGAAGAGTCGCGGTACCGGCTTTGGCAAGGAAGCTAGGCGCAGAATACTTCTAGGTACATATGTACTTTCCCATGGATACTATGATGCATACTACAACAAGGCTGTTTTACTTCGCGACAAGATTGCTCGGCAAGTATCTGAAGCGTTCAAAAAAGTGGACTACATACTTACGCCAACAGTTCCTTCGCCGGCATTCAAGATTGGCGAGAAGATGGATGACCCAGTAGCCATGTACTTGTGCGATATTTTTTCTGCACCAGCAAACTTGGCTGGAGTTCCGTCTATAGCAGTGCCGTCTGGCAATACAAATACCGGACTTCCAATGTCCATCCAGTTTATGGCTCCGCATTTCAGGGAAGATTCACTCTTTGAAGTTGGAAAGGCTTTTGAAAATGTGAGATAATGAAAGTATGGAATCTCCAACAGGAGGCATACATTGGTTCAATCTTGAATATCTTTTTTCTCGCATTGTAAACCTTATCGCATCCATCTTTGACTGGCTGACAAGCAGCTCAGGCAATTTCACTTTCGGATGGTTTTTCATTTTACTTAAAATCTTGGCAGCAATACTTGTACTTGTCTTTATCGGAGTCATCGTCTACAGTATCATGGGCATACTAAAATTGCGCGAAGAAGAACATCATGAGGTGCACCATACGATAGAGGCTATGCAAGAAGAGCCGGAAGTTTCTAAAAATCCTCGCTGGCAAGTAGTAGAGAAGCACATAGAGTCTGAAAATCCTTCCGACTGGAAGCTAGCTATCATAGAAGCAGACTTGATATTGGAAGAAATGCTGGACGAAGCAGGGTACGAAGGGGAAACTATAGGCGAGAAACTTCGAAATGCCGAGGAGGCCGGCTTTAAAACTTTGGGCTATGCCCGCGAAGCTCATGCTGTCCGTAACCAGATAGCCCACCAAGGGTCTGAGTTTGCCATTTCTAAAACAAAGGCTCACCGCACAATAGACCAGTACAAAGACGTATTTGTAGAGTTTGACTATATATAGGTTTTCCACAAGATTTGAAAATTGCCGATTGTAAAAATGCTAGAATATAACCATAAGTAATTTTAAAAATCTAACCTAAATTTTTATGAAAGATGAATTTAAGATCGGTATTTTGATTTTGGCGATAGTTCTTCTTGGTGGGTTGGTCTTTTATCGCGGTGGTTTATCCAACCAGGGTGCAGCAGCTCTTAAGTCTGACGTTGCAACTAAAGCTATAGATACAAGCAATGCAAAAGCTGTAGATGTATCTGGCACAGGCAAAGTTGTTTCTGATGGCGGTGCAACGGATAGATCTTCTACAGGTTCCGGCGGAGTTATCACACCATTGTATCCTTTGAAAGCTGTGAATGTAACAAAGTACGCTAGTGCGCCGTCGTATACTAGCGCTTATTCGTATTATCCAACCTCCAATAAAATAGATTTTGAACTGACTTCACCAAACAACTTTACGGTAACTCAGGTAGAGTTTACGGATTTGAAATTTACGCCAGGGCTAAATCCTGTTGTTAGTATAAGCGGAGGCGGATCTACTGTGCCATTTAACAATGGCAGTGCTATATTGCCTGTTTCTATATCGTTGTCACAAATACCGACTGTTTTCAACTTCCAATTAGGTTTTACCTATACGCCAACTACTTCTCTCTCAGGCAAAGAAATCTCCATAAAAATGACCAAGGTTACAGGTATGGACAGCTATGGCAATAAGATAACTATATGCGATAACGGTTGTTCATATACGTTTGATCCATCAAGTAACCGTGCTACTAACGACATAATGTATACTATTTCCGGTCTTGGCATAAATAGAGGAGGAGGTTATGGCGTATTGCCTCAGCAGGGAGGTTACTTTTTAGGGGAAGCCTTTAATATCTATGGCTGGGGCGGGGCGGGTGCTGTATCTTTGAATTCGTTTCCTCTTCAGATAACCACAACACCAGGGCTTGTTGTTGACTTAAATAGTACATATGTAAAAGATAGAAGCACTGGAAATATTATCCCATCCACAGTATCTTATGTCGGGCTTGGTAGCGCCGGTAGCGGCGTTCAAAATATAGTCATTACTCTTCGAAGACCTTTCGTTAATGTTAATACTTTGACTGGCGACTGGCTTGATATATATTTTAAGGCTGTCACTGTCCCAGCTGGGTCCGGGTTCTGCGTGGCGATGAATTCAAATCTTCAAAACTTGGTGTGGACTAGCATACAAGGTGGCAATATATCTGGTGGTAATACTGTTTTTTCAAGCCAAAATGTAAAATATTTCCACTCGAATACTTACTACCCAACATGTTCGTATTAGCTGTATCTTTAAGTATATAGCCAATGAATGATCTTATAAACAACGACAAAATAAAAAACTGTGTACTGCTCCTAGCAGCTTTGGTTTTGGGTTGGTTTGTGTTTCGTGGCAACATTATGGATCAAAATCAGGCCACAACCTTGAAGTCTCAGGATGAAACGATTGGTGAGAAAGTGATCAGAAATCCGCTTTGTCGGGACGAAAAATCTTGCCTTCAGTCTGTGGCTGACTTTGTAAGTCAACAGATTTATAGTGTTAAAGATACCAGTAAGGTTTTTACAAACAAAGGTATTTCTACAGCAAAATCTCTTGCATCAGTTTCTCCTGTGTCATCCCCAGCTCCCGGGGATGTTTATGTTATCGACACAAAAGGTAATGATAGGGTTCAAGTATTTGATAAAAACGGAAATTTTAAGTTTAAGTGGGGAAGTCATGGGTCGGGTAAGGGTGAATTTTATCAGCCTTTTGGTATCGCCATTGATTCTGTAAACGGTTTTGTTTATGTTACTGACCTTGGTAATAATCGTATTCAAAAATTTGATTTAGCTGGTAATTATTTAATGCAGATAGACACTGTTGGGCCTATGGCTGTAGAAGTTGGGAAACTAGGAGAAGTTTATGCTAGCGACGCATATAACCAAATAAAGAAATTTGATCAGAATGGTAATTTTCTATTACAGTGGACTATTGCAGGAGTATCATCACCATTTCCATCTGGAGTGGCTATTGACTCGTTTGGGTATGTATATGTTGTAGACTCTAATAATGATGTTGTGCAGAAATTTGATCAAAATGGAAATTTTGTAATGCAATGGGGAACTTCTGGTACTGGAATTGGACAATTTCAAAATCCATGGGGAATTTCTATTGATCTTATGGATAACATATATGTTGCGGATTCTAACAATACACGGGTCCAAAAATTCGATCAGAATGGGAATTACATTTCACAATTTGGTGCAGCAGGAAGTGGTAATGGTCAATTTACAAGTCCGCGTGGAATTATAAATGATCTGTCTGGATATGCTTATGTTACAGATCATAATACCCAAAGAGTTCAAAAATTTGATCCTAATGGAAATTTTGTTTTGCAATGGGGAAGTTATGGTGTAAACGATGGTGAATTTATAGTGCCTTACGATGTAGCCGTATTAGACCAAGGTACCCCTGACCTCGTCGTAGACTCTATCTCTGCTCCTACGAATATTCCTCTTGGAAGTGTTTCTGACCCAGCTATGCCGACTTATGGTTCGGTTGTATCTGCCATGATAAATCCGCAGCCGCCTGTGCCTGTGGATGTAACGATAAAAAACATTGGCAATGCGCCTGCTGTGCTGCCTGCTACTATGTCCATGTATCTTGGCATATATTGCAGTATATTGGACGATTGCAACGTACTTACAAAATCTGCCTTGGTTCAGTCGCCAACAAAAGCAAACCTCCTGTTTAATCAGACAGGCATAAAGTTTGAAACCATCGGCACCACTATGACTTTGAACCCAGGAGACACTTATACATTCCATACAAATTCCTACTTCCCATACAACATACCTTTTTCTGGCACGACTACGCTTTTGGGCCCCATGAATTTATGGGCTTGTGTAGACTCTAGTTCCAGTGCTTTTGCTCCATGGGGTATAGGTCAGGTGGATGAAAGTGATGAAAAGAATAATTGCGCTCCGCCTCAACTGCCAGTGACGGTGTATCAGTAATTTAAAAAATAAATAATACGCATACAAAAGACGCCGCACGGCGTCTTTTGTATGCTATAATTGCCTCGTATGGCAGATAGCAAAGATATACAAGAAGAGATAAAAAAGCTGGAAGAGGAGATGAGCCAAGGCAACTTTTGGGAAGACAAAACGCGAGCGCAGGAAACTATAAAGGAATTGAACAGGCTTAAGGACGAGCTTTTGGGTGCAGAAAAATATGACAAAGGGAACGCCGTGATGACCATATTCTCTGGTGCTGGAGGAGACGATTCGGAAGATTTTTCCGCAATGCTCTTCCATATGTACAACAAGTATTGCGCGAAGGCGGGTTTTAGTGTTGCAGTTATTCATAAAAATGAAAATGACCACGGCGGGTACAGGAATATCACAGTGGGGATTTCTGGACGCGATGCATATGGTATACTAAAAGGTGAGTCGGGAGTACACCGGCTTGTCCGCATATCGCCGTTCAATGCAAAGAAGCTGCGACAGACTTCATTTTCTTTAGTTGAAGTCATTCCACATTTTACAAAAGGAGAGCTGAAAGACATTCCAGAGAGCGAGCTCAAGATAGAGTTCGCACGCTCGGGCGGAGCCGGAGGTCAAAATGTGAACAAAAGAGAGACGGCAGTTAGGGTAGTGCATATCCCGACAGGCCTTTCTGTTCATGCTGACCGCGAGCGTACCCAAGAGGCCAACCGCCAAGCGGCGCTAGAGCTTCTAGCTGGCAAGTTGTACAAGCTTAGAGAAGACGAGCGGCTTGCAAAAGAAAAAGGGATGTATATTTCCAAGACGACAGATATAGAATGGGGTAACCAGATTCGTTCCTATGTCTTGCATCCGTACAAGATGATTAAAGACCATCGCACAGGCGTAGAGACGGCAGATGTGAAAGCCGTGCTGGAAGATGGAGAAATAGACGAATTTTTACAAGCAGAAAAAGCTAGTTAAGCTAAAAAGCTATCCAAAATGATTTATTTCAATAATGTCACAAAAGCATATGATGAAGATTCTATTTCGCTCGAAGATATAAATTTGACTATAAATGCAGGCGAATTTGTCTCGCTCGTTGGCCACTCTGGTGCGGGTAAGACTACCATGATCAAACTTATACTTGCAGAGGAGCGCCCGACAGACGGAACAGTTTTTTTTGAGTCTTTAGATATACATAAGCTGCCAAGTAAAGATATAACAAAACTCCGTAAGCGCATAGGCGTTGTTTTTCAAGACTTCAAACTTTTGCCGACAAAGACTGCATATGAAAATATAGCTTTTGCTATGGAAGCTGCCGGCAAAAGTGATGAAGAGATAAGGAGCGACGTACCGCATGTGCTAGAGCTTGTAGACCTTACTCCAAAGACTCACCATTTTCCGCACCAGATGTCTGGTGGCGAGCGTCAGCGTCTCGCTATAGCACGCGCAATCATAAACCAGCCAGAGATCATAATTGCAGACGAGCCAACAGGGAACTTGGACCCGATAAATACTTATGAAGTTGTGCAGATTTTAAAAAAGATAAACGATCTTGGCACCACAGTCATCCTGACTACTCACAACCGCGGTGTAGTGGACTCTGTAGGCAAGCGCGTTATTACACTAGAGAAAGGTCGCATTGTCAGGGATGACAAAGAAGGTAAGTACGTTATATAATACTCCCTGTTATGTCATTCCTTGATACAAAACGCATCATACGTTCCGGTTTCAAAAATTTTACCAGAAATGGTGTTGTGTCTTTAGCTTCTGTTTTGGTGACCACTATCACTTTGTGTGTCATACTCTCCATAGTTTTCTTGCAAGTTATACTGAACTTTTCTCTAACACAAATAAAAGACAAAGTGGACGTGACCATATACATGACCACTACCGCTACAGAAGACAAAATATTGGCATACAAGTCTTCCCTGGAGCAGTTGCCAGAAGTTGCCTCTGTGTCTTACGAGTCTGCAGATGAAGCGCTCGCGAAGTTCAAAGATAAATATTCCAGTGACTACCTTACTATACAGGCGCTAGACGAGCTGAAAGACAACCCGCTCGGTGCAGCGCTCAACGTAAAGGCTGTTGACCCGATGCAATACGAAAGCATTGCAAAGTTTGTAGAGACTAGTATGACGGATGGAGATGGAAAGGGGCTGATAGACAAAGTAAACTACAGACAGAATAAGCTAGTGATAGATAGGCTGACGTCTATCCTAGACGGTGCGCGCATACTAGGTTTACTTGTGACACTTATACTTGTAGTCATTTCTGTTATCATTACCTTCAACACTATCCGCCTAGCCATATTTATATCCCGCGAAGAAATCGGCATTATGCGCCTTGTGGGTGCTGCAAACAAACAGATACGTGGGCCATTCATAGTGCAGGGCATGGTCTGCGGGGTGATAAGTGCCGTGGTGACTATGATCATATTCTACCCGTTTACTCTTTGGATGGGCAATCATTTGGCAAACTTTTTCGGTATGAATATGTTTGAATACTATCTCTCAAATCTTTTGCAGCTTTTCCTTATAGTTCTTGTTTCCGGAGTTTTGCTGGGGGTCATTTCAAGTTTGCTGGCAATACGCAAGTATCTTAAGAAATAAATCATTATGGCGCAGATCAAAAAACCGAAGTATATTTTCGTGGTTGGCGGGGTGATTTCCGGAGTAGGGAAAGGTGTCGCTTCGTCCTCTATAGGCAAGATACTTCAAGACCGCGGTCTAAATGTGACAGCTATAAAGATTGACCCGTACATAAACGTAGATGCGGGCACCATGAACCCCACCGAGCACGGCGAGGTTTTTGTTTTGGACGACGGAGATGAGACAGACCAAGACATGGGTAACTATGAACGCTTTCTGAACATCACCCTTACTCGCACGAACTACATGACTACCGGTAGGGTGTACAAAAGTGTGATAGAAAAAGAGCGCAACCTAGAGTATGGCGGCAAGTGTGTGGAAGTGGTGCCTCATGTACCGCTTGAGATTATAGACAGGATAACCAAGGCAACAAAAGATGCAAATGCAGATGTCACTCTCATAGAGATAGGCGGCACTATAGGCGAGTACCAAAATGTGCTTTTCCTGGAAGCTGCCCGTATGCTAAAGATCCGCAACCCGAAAGACGTGCTGTTTGTCATGGTGTCATACTTGCCGGTGCCTTCAAAAGTAGGGGAAATGAAAACCAAACCCACACAGTATGCAGTGCGGACATTGAATGGCTCGGGTATACAGCCAGACATTATTATTGCCAGATCTACCGTGCCTCTGGATGAAAAGCGAAAAGAAAAAATTGCATTTATGTGTAACATAGGTGCAGACAGGGTGATATCTGCGCCGGATGTGGATAGCATATATGACGTGCCGATAAATTTTGAAAAAGAAAAACTTTCAGATTTGATCTGCGATATATTGGAAACTACTTGCAAACCAAAATCTAGCCCAAACATTGCGCTATGGAACTCTTTTGCCAGAGCTGTACACAACTCCAGCGACATTGTACGTATAGCCGTCATTGGTAAATATTTTGATTCCGGCGACTTTGTACTTTCTGACGCTTATCTTTCTGTTATAGAAGCCCTGAAATATTCCAGCTATCATTTGAAGAAAAAGCCGGAGCTTGTCTGGATAAACTCTGTAGAGTTTGAAAAAGACCCAAAGAAGGTCAAAGAGCTTTCTAAATATGATGGTGTGCTTGTCCCAGGAGGTTTCGGCTCACGCGGAGTGGAAGGCATACTTATGGCTATCCGCTATGTTCGCGAGAAGAAGATACCTTACTTTGGCATTTGCTACGGCATGCAGCTTATGGTCATAGAGTACGCGCGCAATGTGCTTCGGATAAAGGATGCAACTACCCGCGAGATAAATCCAAACTCGCCGCACCTTATTATAAACGTTATGGAAAGCCAAAAGGATAATTTGAAGCACAACCGCTATGGTGGCAGCATGAGGCTTGGCGCTTGCAAAGCAGTGCTAAAAGACGGCACCATAGCTCGTTCTGCCTACGGCACAAATGCTATTTCAGAGCGTCATCGCCACCGCTACGAAGTGAACAACGACTATGTGCCAGACTTGGAGGATGCAGGCATGGTGTTCTCTGGTGTTTCGCCAGACCGCACCTTGGCAGAGATTGCCGAGCTGTCGAAAAAAGCACATCCGTTTTTTCTTGGCACGCAGTTCCACCCAGAGTTCCTTGCGCGCCCTCTTTACCCGCACAAGCTTTTTACTGCTTTTATAAAAGCAGCCATTGCTCACCGCAAGAAAGCTGGAAAGTAATAGTGTAATACTGTAAAAGTGCGTCTTGGTCAAGCAATTTTGACCTGATGCAAAAATCTGGTTTTGTGGTATAGTGCATGTATCCGCTTTTGGGCTTCTACCCAATATTTGCGGTGTTTTACGGGATCGTCTAATGGTAGGACAACGGGTTCTGGCTCCGTTAATCTAGGTTCGAGTCCTAGTCCCGTAGCAAATTTTTGAAAAAATGCGAATCTTGGATTTTTACTGTCCCTTTTTGGCAAAATCTGATAAGATAGGAATATGAATAAAAAGTATGCATATCTGGCAATTGTTATCATTTTAGTTGTCGTAGCTATAGCGTTCTATTGTCTATCGAATAATACGAACAATACAAAAATAATTGAAATCAAAGACAATAACGATTATAAAAATATTGCATATGAGATTGATGGACAATCTATCCTTCTCAAAAACGGTTTTGCTGAAATTAAAGCGACTCCAGACTCTGCTTCAAAAATGAAAGTTCAATATTTTGGCGACGAATTTATGTCTGACATAAATAGTGATGGACAAGAGGATGTCGTTTTTCTTTTGACTACACAGACTGGAGGTAGTGGAACATTTTATTATGTAGTGGGAGCCTTGAATACAGAAAATGGTTATGTCGGTACTGATGGATATTTTCTTGGAGATAGAATTGCTCCACAAACAGTGGAGAAAAGTCAAGATGCTCGGCATAAAGATGTTATAGTGGTGAACTATGCAGAGCGAGGCGAAGGAGAGGCGATGACCGCACAGCCATCAGTTAACAAGAGTGTATATTTAAAGCTGGATAAGCAAACAAACAGGTGGGCTATTGTTGCCAATAACTTTGGAGATTGATTATTTTTAAAAAGTAGAAAAGCACAGTTTTTAAAGTGTTAGAAAGAGACCATTATTATGAATAGTTGGTAATTTTTTTAGCTGGTCAAAAATAACGATACAAAAGTTTCGGCAGACTAGAGCTTGACTTCAAAATACACTGGTAGTATACTTAGCTTATCTAATTATTAGGTAAGCTAAGTTTTATTATGAAGGAAAATAAATCTATAGAAACAAAGCTCGGTGCTCTCATGCTAGAATTCCGCAGGAAGATAGTAGAAGCTTGCAGGAGACAGGGAGTACAGCAAGACATCACTTTCTCTCAAGCAGAAATATTGGGTTTCGTGGGGCCGTCTGGCACTCGTACGATGCGTGAGATTGCCGAGCATTTAAAGATCGCGCCGCCGTCTGTCACTGCGCAAGTTATGGAAATGGAAAAGCGTGGCTTTGTAAAGAGGGAAGTGAGCAAGGCAGACAGGAGGGTGGTCTCTGTTTCGTTTACAAGCAAAGCCAAGAAAGCGTTTGAAAAAATATCTGCCCGCAAAACCAAAGTTCTAAGCAGTATGCTTTCCAAACTTTCTGCAAGTGACAAAAAGTCGCTAGAGCGCATTATCGGCATTATCATTTCAAAATAATCCAAATGAAAAAATCAGTTGTAAAATTCTTCAATCAGCCGGCAAAAGTCATCGGCATATCTGCAGTATTGGCCTTGGCCATAGGCACATATTCGTATATTCACAGTAAAAATGCTTTGGCGGAAGCTTTTGAAAAGTACGGAGTAAAAGATATTCCAAGTAACACCGTTTCTCAAACTTCCGGCTCTGTCACGCTTGGCTTTCTTTCTGGGGGACGTATCGCAAGTGTTTCTGTAAAAACGGGGGACACTGTTTCCGCTGGGCAAGAGCTGGCAACCTTGGATGCTGGCAATGCCCGCGGCGCTCTGACACAGGCAGAGGCAGTTTACCAAGCAGCGCAAGCAAACTATCAGAAGATCTCAAACGGCGCGACTACACCGCAACTGGACGTCATGCGTTCAGCTGTGGCTTCCGCAGAAGTTGCTCTTTCCGAGTCTACAAAGCAGCAGGATACATTGGTGGTAAATGCACGCCGCAACTTCCTCAATGCTGACCTTACTCCTGTACTTGTTTCTGGTGTCAGTGCTTCTGCTCCGATAATTTCGGGCACATACTCTGGCACAGACGAAGGTTCGTATGTTGTAACTACTTATGCTACAACAAGCGGCGGGTATTTCTCTTACAGTGGGCTAGAAAATGGAACTGCAGATATGAACTATACTCGCGCTGTACCGCTTGGCACCAAGGGTCTTTTTATCCAGTTTTCAAACACAGGCAATGCAAATAGTTTGGGCACGACTTGGTCTGTAAACTTGCCAAACAAGGAGTCTGTGAAGTATCTGTCCGCGCTAAACGCTTACAACTCTGCTGTGCAAACACGCGAGCAAGTTATAGCTCAGGCAACAGCAGCGCTGGACCAAGCCAAAGCCGCGCTGGTTTCTGGCCAGGCTCCCGCTAGAGGTGAGGATTTGTCTGCTGCCTCTGCTCAGGTACAAAATGCTCTCGGTGCTTTACAGATAGCAAAATCAAACTATGCAAACACAGTCATCGCTGCTCCATTTGCCGGTACTGTTGGAGCGGTATCCATCTCTGAAGGACAGATAGCTGTGCCAAATGCTCCGGCGATAGAAATTTACACATCTAACAACTAATAAATATGAAAGAAGAAAACAAAGAAACAAAATTTAAGAATAAACCCTGGATGCAGAGCCTGTTTGGTTTCATAGCTGTTGTCGCAGTGCTTGCAGGATTTCTGTTTTGGTCTTCGCACAGCGGCAGAGTAGAAGTAGAAGATGCAGAAATAGATGCGCCAAAGGTTTCTGTTTCCTCTACAGCTGCAGGAGTTCTGAATGCGCTTTATGTGAAGGAGGGTGACATAGTAAGTCCAAATAGTCAGATAGCGCTTGTCGGCTCTAATATAGTAGTTACAAAAGAGGGGGGTATTGTCACAAATGTTCCAGACATACTTGGCGGTTACTATGTCCCTGGGCAGAGCGTAGTTTCCGTGGTGGTGAAAGACAAAATGCGCGTACAAGGCTCTGTGGAAGAGACGAAAGGCTTGAGTGACTTGAAGCAAGGCCAGAAAGTCATCTTTACTGTAGATGCTTTTTCCGGCAAAAAATATTATGGGATAGTAGACGAAGTTGCAGAAACTTCCAATGACGCAAACTTGGCTTACTCTATCTCTGACAAGCGTCCAGTTAAAAGGTTCTATGTGTATGTGCGTTTCAACACCGAGCAGTACCCAGAGTTGAAGGATGGCATGTCTGCAAAGATTACCATAATTACAAAATAGCATGGAAAATAAATCCGGCTCCAATAACTTGCGCTGGATGATATTGCTCACTGTTATTGTGGGCACGTTTTTGGGGCGCTTGGATCAGACTATCGTCAACCTTGCATTACCTAAAATCATAAATGAATTTGACATCACTGTTTCTGCTGCTGGCTGGATAGCGACAGCATACATACTTGCCAATGCTATCTTTGTGCCTATATGGGGAAAGCTCGGAGACACTTGGGGCAGGAAGCGCGTTTATATTCTAGGTTTTTCTTTGTTTATAGTTGGCTCAGTTCTTGCCGGTCTTGCATGGAATTTATCTTCAATGATAGTTTTCCGTGTTATTCAAGCCATAGCTGGCTCTGCAGACTACCCGACAGCGATGGCTATTATTGCTGTGACTTTTAAGGAGGGCAAAGAGCGCGCGCAAGCTCTTGGTATATGGTCTTCATCTTTCGCAGCGGCATCTGTTTTTGGACCGCTTCTCGGTGGGCCACTTATAGATATTTTCGGCTGGAGGTCTGTTTTTTTGGTTAACTTGCCTATAGGATTGCTTGGAGTTTACATGGCAATGCGATATATAAATGAGTCCAAGTCCGAGCAAAAGATAAAATTCTTTGACTGGTGGGGCGCGATAACTTTAGGCGGCGCGTTGTCGGCTTTGGTGCTTGTTTTGGATAAAGGTGCAGACTGGGGGTGGACTTCGGTAACGGCTATCATTTGTTATTTTGTCACGCTTTTGCTTTTTTATATATTTGTAAAAGTAGAGCATAAAGCACCAGAGCCGCTTGTAGATTTGCGGTTTTTCAAGATACCGGCTTTTGTCAATACGCTCGGAAATAACTTTGTTGTATTCATGGGTATGATGGGCGGACTTTTTCTTATACCGGTTTTTGCTCAGACATTCCTTGGCTACAATGCTACAGAGTCCGGATACTTGTTCATGCCAATGGCTGCTGCGCTTATGCTTGCATCTCCGATAGGCGGTTCATTGACGGGTAAAGTTCAGCCGCGCTACGTTATATTTACAAGTACTTTGGTGTCTGCTATAGGGATTTTTATGTTTTCATTCCTAGACCCAAAGTCTACCGCGCTTGATATCATCATACCTCTTTCTATCATGGCATTTGGTTTAGGTTTTGGCATGGCGCAGCGTACAAATATAATTGCGTCTGTTGTTGACCCAAGTGAAATAGGTGTCTCATCTTCCATTTTGGCGCTTGCAAGAAATGTTGCGGGAGCTTTCGGTATTGCGATTTTTGGTACTTTGTTGAAGAACAGAGTAACTACAAATATTACTAATATTGCTGACCATAGTTTACTAAATGATCCAGGTCAGGCAGGTACATACTTGTCTTTGGTTTCTTTGAAAGCACAGATATTGGCATATGATTATGTTTTTGTCATCGCATCCATCTTTGTAGCAGTCGGTGCTTTTGCCGTGCTGTACTTAAAAGTGAAAGAAAAAGTCGGCGTAACAGTTCATGTAGAATAATTAATATCAATTGTTTTTTATGTTATAATAGCAAGGTTGTTAGTTTAATTTATTGAAATCTTATGAAATTCAATTTTAGCGTTTCGGAACATATTAAAAAATCTTGGCCACTGTATAGCAAAAACTTCGGTGCCATGGTGCTCTTTGGGCTAGTCTATTTTGTAGCACAATACATGATGCAGAAAGAAGGCAGCTTCGTCGTACTCATGCTTGCGATAGTCGCTAGTTTAGTGCTGAGCTACACATGGATCAAATCATTACTCGCACTTATAGGCGGGCACGAGTTTAGGCCTTTCAGTAAAACTATGTTACCAAGGCTGCCAGAGCTGTGGAACTATGCCAAGACCATGATTTTGACTAGCTTCTTTACGCTAGTTGGGCTTATTCTTCTCGTAATTCCTGGTATATATGTTGCTGGACGCTTGGTATTTGCTCCTTACATTGCTGTATCAAAAGGTTATGGTGCGCGGAAGTCTGTCAGAGAGTCTTGGGAGATGACACATGGACACGGCTGGGTGCTTGTTTGGAAAACTATCTTGATAGGTCTGTTTGGCTGCATAGGCATTATTGTTTTTGGCATCGGTATTTTGTTCACTGGTCCTATGTCATATATAGTCAAGGCTATGCTTTACAAAGAGTTTGCAAAATTTTCAGATAAAGAAAATGCTGATGCAACTACAAGCGGTGACGCAGACGCGAAAGAGGAAGTTGTTGTAGAAGAGGAAGTGGTAGAAGTTATCGCTGAAAAAGTTTCTTAACATGAAGCACAAGAAAAAGCCGGAGAAGAAAGTCTATATTTACGGAAAGCACGCTGTTTCCGAGGCTCTTCGTCATGCACCAAAGTCTTTGCGCAAGATATATCTTTCTCCTAGACAAGAAGACCCAAAACTCCGAGTTTTGATTGCAAAGTCTGGAATACCTGTAGCTCCGCTAGATAAGGACAAAATGCAGTCTATAGATGGCGGTAGCACACACCAAGGTGTTATCGGTGTGGTAGCTATGGATCAGATGATCATATCACTTAAAGATTTTTTGAAAGAATTGAAGGTAACAAACGATACTTGTCTCATACTTATGTCCGAACTTCAAGATCCGCACAATGTCGGTGCTGTCATTAGAAGCTCTGCGGCTTTTGGATTGGCTGGAGTACTAATGCCGGAGCATAAGCAATCTCCTATAACTGGGGCTGTAGTAAAGGTGTCTGCTGGGATGGCTTTCCGTATACCGCTTGTAAAGATAGGCAATATAAACCAGTCTGTGCGAGAGCTTAAAGACGCTGGATTTAGAATATATGGTCTGGAAGGGGAAGGTGGTGAGCCATTACCTGCACAGAATTTTTCTGAGCCAACTGTTTTTATTATCGGTAATGAAGGAGAAGGAATAAGACAGAAAACAAAAGAGCTTTGTGACAAGCTTGTAGCTATACCTATACACCCAAGGTGTGAATCATTAAATGCTTCCAATGCAACAGCTGTGGCTTTGTATGCATGGAGCACAAAGCACCCAGGCGCAATACCCACAAAGAAGTAGTTGACAAACTTATGTATTTGTGATAAACTCCTGAAAAGTAGATAAATTAAACATTCAAAATTAAATAAAAATGAGAAAAGTTATCATCATGGCGTTAGTCGCCATCGCTCCTGTAATGACTGCTTGGAGTCAGCAAGTTATTTTTGATAAAATGCTCGAGGCAAGGCTGAGTTTAAACAAAAATCCGGCTTCAGAGTATAGTGTGCCATTACAATTATCTAGAGAATTTATACCTGCTGTTGCCATAAGTCGTGTGCCCCCGGGACATTGGCAATATGTTTACTCTTCACTTTCAAACGAGAAAGGTATTTTAAGCGCTGAACTTCAAAACGTAATAGAAGATCAAGCAAGAAATGGATTGCTTAGCGAATATGGAAACTTGTTTGCTGTGAATGATTCTTTGGTTAAAGAGGACAAGGTGGGATACTTTGTATTTGTAAGCAGAGAAAATAATGCAGACAAATGGTTTGCTGCCCAAGTTAAATTTGGTGACAACGTTAAACCACTTTTAGGTGCTGTTATTTATACTCGGAGGTGATCTCGGTTCTAAAATTAAAAAACCCTACGTTTGTTGCGTAGGGTTTTTAGATGTTTATTATATCCAAACTTCAAAACAAAACCATCCAAATACTGGGTCACCACCAAAACTGTTTCCAGTAGTTCCTGGTGGGTAACTACCACCAGCGTACCAGTTACCAAAGGTAGAAAAATAACATGTATCAGCAACATGAACTGGTTTTTCGTTGCTTTGATTATTTTGATTTGCAATTATAGCTTCACTTAAACTGCCATATTTTTTGATTCCAATGGAAGAGAATATTTTTACTAAGTCTTCCGAGTTTTTCATTGGCTGGACATTTGCTACTGTTTTTATTCCAGTTTTTGCAAACTCATTATTTATATATTCGTTAAGTTTATTTGACACACCATTTTCACTTGTTCCAGCTTTTATGCTCGCTGCGTCTTGCTGTGTCCCACTTTTATTGAAAGTGAAAAAACCTAAAACAGCTATTATTGCTAATAAAAGCACAATTATGATCAATGTAGAGTTATTTTTTTGCATAATTTTAATAATAAATTGATAATCTTCTAATAATTAAAACCACTCGCATTATATCTTTTTAGTGCCTATGATGTAAGTGGATATCTTTTAAGTATTTTACGGGGCAGGAATTATTATTTTTTACATTTTTACCTATCAGTATGTGTAGCTAGAAGTGTGATTGTGGGCACAGCAAGTATAAATGGTGAAGAATTATTCAAAATCCTTAAAAAAAGAACAAGTATAACCAGCGCTAATTCACCAACTAGATTTACCAATCCACGCAAGTCTAGCTAGTATTTTGTATACTTATTTTTTATGCAGGATTTAAAAATTCAAGCGAATGTATAGTAATCTCGACAAACTTTTTAGATATTTATTTGGTTTTAGTTAGTACATCTTTTATAGATTTATTTTTAAAATTTTCTATGTCTTTGCATGTTGTGCATGCTATGTGATGACGGTATGGAAACTTGGAGTACTAGTACTTAGCACGCTCGCTGTATAACATTTCTTTGTTTTATAAATATAAACATTTCGTACGTAGTAAATCAGAATTTTTGCTTCTAAGCGTAAATGTTGATAACATGTTGATAACTTGATGCGGAAAATCGCACCAAAGACGCACGATTTTCCGCATCATTATTTTTCATTGAAACAAAAGGGTATTTTAGTAAGGACGCCAACTTGCTTGACAAATCTTTTAAAAAGTGTATGATACGAAGATTGTTAAGAATAGTGTCGAATTATTGGTACAATCAATTTGTAGATTACAAGTTTAGTATAAAAATTAAGGCTTATGTATACTTTTTTTACAGCTCGCAAGAATATTTTTTCAAAGTTTCTTGGCGTGCTCATGATAGTTGCAGTTATGTTTCCAACATCGGCTGTTGCCCCACGTGTTTTCGCTGAAGGTGAGTCGGTGGTAGAAACAGTCTCAAATGTGGAAGTACTTCCTGTAGATCAGCCTGAGAAGACAACTGAAGAAGTTGCTCCGGCGCAGACTAAAGATGAAGTTCTGGTCGAAGATAATAATAAAGAAGAAACCCTAGACGACAAAGCTGTTGACGAAAATGGAAAGCCTTTGAAGGGTTCTGTTGCTGTTCCAGAACTTACTGTAGTTCGTCCAGAAGTTCTAGGTGTCTCGACATCTAGTGTTGATATGAGCAAGACTGAGCAATGCCCAGCAGAGACTTTGACTATTCAAAGTGATGGCTCAGAAACTTACGGAGACGGTTCAAACAATGCTGTAACTACTTGGGTGCATCCAAACTGGATTACTATTCCAGGAGCTCAATGGATATGGGACTCTTTTAATGTATCTGACCCAACCAACGACCAAACTCAAACTTTTGAAAGGAATTTTGTAATTCCTGGTGTTGCACAAACAGCTACACTTCATATAGCTAGTGATAACTCTTATAAAGTGAGTGTAAATTCAAATACAGATGTATTTTCAGATCCTTTGGAAGACAACTATTCTGCAGTAGATACGTATACTGGTGATATTTCAAATGCTGGTACAGATCTTGTAGACTACTTAAATCAAGGTGGTAATACGCTAAACTTTGAAGTTAAGAATTGGGCACAAGCAGGAGGAAGCGCTGAATCAAATCCAGCAGGTCTTACATACCAGCTCGATGTTACTTATATCCCAACTGACTGCAAAGATAATGGAAAAGATGAAGGTACTATAACTGTTACAAAAGTTGTTGCAAACAGCAACGAACCTGTTTCTAGTTTCCCGTTGTTTGTAAGTGGAGCTTCGGTTGTATCTGGTATCCCTGCTACTTTTGATGCCGGAGTATATACCGTGACAGAAACAAATCTCCCAAATTTCACAGCTTCTTTCTCTGGTGCATGTAATGAAAATGGAGAAATAACTTTAAACAAAGACGAAAATTTAGATTGTACTATTACAAATACTTATGTCCCCCCGGCAACTCCTGCCTATTGTGGCGATAACATTGTAAACCAACCATGGGAACAGTGTGATGGTTCAGCAAGTTGTACAGCACAATGTCAGTTTGAAGGACAGTGTGTGGATAAAGCTTTTGCTAAAGTCACTATTGATAATGTAGTAAACCTAGGAGGAGCTTCAGGTATGACACCAGACGTATATGTTGGTGGAAGTTCTGTTGCAAACAAAATTCCTTCTGGAACATGGTTCCTTATCCATGATGGTGTAAACCCGATAGTAGACACTTCTGCTGTTTCTCCAGATCAGTCGACTGGTTACATAAATGTTCCTGGACTTGCTGTGGAGCGTCGAAATGGTGAAATATTCCTTGGCGTATATGGAGGATATGCAGATAAAAAATCAAAAGAACACATAGATGGAACTCTTTCTTTCTTTAATACTTCTGCGACAGGACAAACAACAGGAACCTCTAATCCCAAGGTAGAAAGTGCTTTTAATGGAACAGGATTTGGCGGTTATGTTGACACTAATGATGAAGTTCGTTTGAACGGAGGAGCATCAGAGTTCTCTATGACAACAAATCACAACTCTGATGGGTTTGAAACTCAGTATTCCCCAGTTGTGGGACGGTGTGCAGAAATAACTGTTGTAAAACATGTTGTAAATGATAATAATGGCTCTAAGGTTGCTGGTGACTTTACTATGCACCTAGATTCTTCTTCTGGTCCATATACATTTACTGGGTCAGAGACAGGTACTACTTACTCTGTTAATGCAGGTGCTTACTCTGTGTCAGAATCTTCTGCCTTCGGTGGATACACAGGTTCTATGAGTTCAGATTGTTCGGGAGTTTTGACTGTAGGTGAAAGTAAGACTTGTACTGTTACCAATAATGACTCTCATTACAGTGCCTATTGTGGCGACAACATTGTAAACCAACCATGGGAACAGTGTGATGGTTCAGCAAGTTGTACAGCACAATGTCAGTTTGAAGGACAGTGCACTGAAAAAGCATTTGCTCGTGTAAATGTTACAAATGTTACAGATACAAATACTATAGACACACTAACTTCTGATATTTTTGTTGGTGGTACAAATTCAAATGCACTTGTGATTCCACAAGGAGCATGGTTCATGATATTTGACGGTACAAACACTTTGATAGATAACAGAACTAACGGCAGTGGATACTTCAATGTTCCTGGCATAGCAGTTCAGCGCATAAAGTCTGGCGGGGCACGTCTTTTAACTGGTATATTTGGTCAGAATAACGAAGACAAAAACAAGATAAAACATGCAGAAGGTAGTGTGGAATTCTTCAATACTTCTGCAACATCTGTGGCAGATGGTCCTGGCTCTATGCATCTAGAGAACGGTTTTGACACTTCTGGTTTTGGTGGTTTGAATCATGCAGACGATGAAGTATATCTAAACTCTGGGGTGTCTTACTTCTCTTTGGGGACAAGCTCACAGGGCGATGCTTTTGCTACATATTATGCAAAACCACAGTCTTGTTCTGACGATGATGGTGGTACTACTGGAGGACAAGGTGGTACTACTGGAGGACAAGGTGGTACTACTGGAGGACAAGGAGGTGTAGTGATACTACCTTCCGGTAGTTCACTAAAAACCCCTGCCGTCCTTGGTGCGAGTATCTCTGACTCAGTAGATGGAGCAGGTGGAGCAGGTGATACAGGTCAAGTTCTTGGTGAATCTCTAGCGCAGACAGGTATACCACTTTCTTTCTCAATGATACTTTCTATCTTTCTTGCTATTGCAACTATCGTAGTAACTAGGAAAGAAAAGTTTATTTAAATTTATAAAAAAATATAAATTCAAAAACAAGCCGCTAGGCTTGTTTTTGAATTGGTTGTATAATATTTTCTATGAAGTTGAATAGAAAACTTACTTTCTTGAAGCGAATAAATAAAATACTCGAATACATTATTTATGCTGTTTGTTTGCTTGTGATAGTTTTGCCATACATACCAAAATTATCATTTTGGGCAGAGAAATATGTTGTCGCAGAAACAAAATATCATGCGACAGAATATATACCGGATTATGATCTTTCTTATAATCACCTAATCATTCCATCTATAGTTATAGACAGGAAAATCGTGGAGGCTGACAACATGAAGCAAGTACACGAAAATGTTTGGCGTAGGCCACGTGGCAGTACACCAGAGAAAGATAGCAACACTGTGCTGGTGGCGCACAGGTATGCAACCATAGGTGGCAACAGAGCAAGCACTTTTTATAATTTGCCTGAGCTTGTAAATGGCGATAAAATATATGTAGCTTGGCAAGGCAAGCTTTATACTTATGAGGTTTATGAGACAGATACAGTAGAGCCTACGGCTATAGAGATAGAGGACCCGACAGCAGACCCGATACTTACGCTTTACACTTGCACCCCGCTTTGGACTGCTAGCCATAGGTTTGTAGTACGGGCGCGTTTGATAACACAATGATATGTCCATAGAAAAATACAATACAAATAGGAAGTCTTACAAGGTGGAAATAGGCAAGCTGGTAAAGCTTCTAGTGCTGCTTTTGCTCGCAATTCTTTTGCTTTGGTATGCCAACCACAACTATGATGTGAATTTTGTAGATACTTTGTCATCTTGATTTTTTATAAATTATATGTTATAATACCAGTATGTTAAAAGGTTTGAAAGATTATCTAGTGCCTCACGAAGGCAATGATCACAAGTCCCACATTTTCCGCGAAGCTTCTGTGCTTCTCGCGCTTTTCCTGATAGTTTTCCTTTTTGCTACATCTTTTGGTAGCCACTTTGTAGTTAAGTATACGAACATTCTTGGTAACGTAGAGTCTGCTGTCTTGGTAGACCTTACAAACCGCGATCGCCTCTCAAATGGCGAGGCAACTTTGACTGTCAGTCCTTTGCTTACTCAAGCCGCTGAAATGAAAGCAAAGGATATGGCGGAGAAGAGTTACTTTGCTCATACCAGCCCAGAAGGTCTGACCCCGTGGCACTGGTTTGAAGAAGTGAACTACCCATTCTCTTATGCTGGGGAAAATTTGGCGATAGACTTCCAAGAGTCCGAGTTTGTAGAGCAGGCTTGGCTTGCTTCACCAAAACACCGCGAGAATATAATGAACACAAACTTTACTGAGATCGGCATTGCCACATATAAAGGCATGTACAATGGCCACGAAACAACTTATGTTGTGCAGATGTTTGGCAAGCCTAAGAAGGCAAAAGTGGCTGTTGTGAAAACCACAACCACAAAAACTGCTACAACAGAAACTTTGGCTTCTGCCATAGGAACTCAGCCAGAAATAAAGTCTGAAGTTAAAGGGGAAGAGATAGAAGTAGTAGAAGAAACCCCTGTGGCTGTAGAGCAACCTGTGGAAGTGACAGAGACTGCGCCAACGCCACAATACCAAGTCTTGCAAGAAGATGAAAAGAACATAGTTGTGCAAGATATTTCTTCTGGTGCAGAAGAGGAGACTGCGCAAAATACACCAGTAAATACTGCTTATCAGAGTACATTTCTACAGCGTGTGTTTGTGAATCAGCCGCGCATAGTAGACTATGCATACAAAATATTGATGGCCATAGTTGCTATTGGTCTTGTCTTTTACATCGGGCACGAACTTAGAGCTGATAATAGAAAGCATGTCATATACGGAGTGTTATTGCTTGTGATACTTTTGACGCTAGTATATATAAACCAAACTTTCATACTTACAGATCAGGTGCTGATGTAGGAAGTCAGAAAATCCCCCGCCAAAAGTAAACTTTTGGCGGGGGATTTTGTATCCCAAAGTTTTCCACTTGCCAATGGTAATTACTATGAGGTTCTGGGGGATGGCGGTAGCGGATCAATGGTTCTTGGTCCCGATCCCAATGGAAATTATGCTTATTGTGTAGACTTTTTGAACTTGTTTTAGTCTTGACATCTACCACAGCAGGTATACACTTGTATACAAATCAAATTCAAACTTAATAATTTATGGATGCACACCCAACCGGTACGCTGACCAAGCTCACAGTCAAGCGCCTAAAATTCCCAGAGCAAATCACAAAAAATATCAATCCGAAACAGATTGATGAAGACTACTTCAAGCAAGTTAATGAAAGCCTGAAACAGCTTATGGACGAAGATCCTCACCCTGTGTACTTGACAAAAGACCTTCCGCAAAACGCAGAAGAGCTTTTGTACAAGATGAGCAGAACAGAGCGTGCGCATATAGTCGGCAGCGACTTTGCTGTGGATGACGCAGTAGACATGTTGGCAGGCAGGCACCTCAACATTGCTGACCCGCTCACGTTCGGTGCATTGCTTAAGCTGTGTGCTATACCGCAAGTGTCACTGGATAGTTTCCATTGCTTACTGCCGCCATTTGCTCTAAATAAAGGCGACAAGCTACAAACTAAATTACTTTTTCCCACAAAGGTAAGCAGAATAGGAGACCAGTATACTTACAAGCCTCAGTACAGAGACTTTAGCAAGCCGATTTGGCTCAGTTTTGTAGAAACTTTTGTTGTGGTTGATGATTAGAGAATTGTTTATTCCGGTTTTATCATATCTCTCCGCCTAAAAACGGAGGGTTTTTCTATAACCCCAAAGATTTCAAAAACTCCGCAAGCTCCTTGCCTTTTATTTCTCGCCAAGAACTTTCGGGAAGTGAGCTAAGTTTTATATTCATCACGCGGATACGTTTCAAGTCTGTCACAGTTTTCCCAAAGACTTGACACATCTTTCGTATTTGCCTGTTTTTGCCCTCAGTTAGTGTAATATAAAAAGTGTTGCTATTTTTCCGGCGAGTTATGGCTTTCTTTGTAGTGTAATCTTCTAATTCTACGCCTCGGGAGAGCTTGTCTAGGAATGCATCATTGAAGTCTGTATCTGTTTCCACCACGTATTCTTTCTCGTGTAGTTTGCTTGGATTTAGAAGTCTGTCTGTGATCCTGCCGTCATTTGTCATGATTATAAGTCCATGCGAGTCTTTATCCAAGCGCCCAACGGGGAAGACTTTTGTTGGAAATCTAGTTTTTCCCACAATATCAGTCTCGCCCTTCTGTGGCATAGTTGTTATGATGCCAGCCGGCTTGTTGTATGCATAATATACAAGAGCTTTAGTCTGTATGTTGCCTCTGATTTCTATTTTGTCGCCAGCGTTCACTTTTGTCCCTAGAGAGGCTTTTTTGCCGTTTATAAGCACTTTGCCTGCGGATACCAAGTTATCCGCGCCACGGCGCGTGCTAAGGCCTTTTTGAGCCAAATATGCGTTTATACGAATAGGGAAGTCCATATACTTAAAGCGTGTCTTTTATCCGTGCGCCAGCTGAAAATCCAGCCAGGGCGACTATGGAAAGCACGACAAATAGCAAGTTTATAGGAATGACAAACAGAAGTAAAGTAGCTACCAGCGGCGCGACAACATACGCCATTGGCGCTGCGTTTCTGAAGAAGCCTATCAGGTCGGAGTCGTCCGGTTTTACTTGTTTGAAGAAATAAGTCTCAGACATGACTTCTATCATGCTTGCGCCAATACGGGTGATGAAAAGTATTGTTCCCCAGACCAATACAGAGTTTGATTGTATTGTAGACATGACGTATGTTGCTGCTCCCATTATGGCAAACCCTGCGAGTAAAAGTTCTTTCTCTCCAAACTTTCTGTCTGCTACTTTGCCAAGCGGGTACTGGATGATGACAAATGGCAAAAGCATAATGGTAAAGATGATGCCAATATCCCCCCAGCCTATGCCCATGTTTTGGTGCAAGTATATGGGTGTGTATATAACCATCCAAACATAGAAGAATTGAAGCGCGAAATTCGCAATCCATATTCTGCCTATGTCGCGCTTTTTATATGTTTCCGTTAGAACTTTTTTAACGGAGAAAATTTTGTATTTAGGGTCTTTGAAATGTCTAGTAACAAGTATCAGCAAGAAAAATACAGGAAGCATTGCTACAAGCCCTATGATGTAAAGCATGCTGTACCCGCTTGCTGCCAATATCGCTCCTGCGACAAGCGGAGACATGACCCAAGCAAGGTTGGTTATAGTAAGGTACGTGCCGCGAATTCCACCGACATCTTTCTGGTCTGTTTCTGTTTGCAGGAAAATGTCTAGCAGGTAGATGATAGCAGAGTTGGATACAAGGTAAAGCACAAATGCTAGTACTATAACAGAAGGTATGTCAGAGACTATAAGCCAGTATATGGAAAGTATATGAACACAAGCCATACCTATGGAGGCAATGCCGGCGCCGACTTCTTTCAAAATTTTTGGCATGTAGAAAACTGTTGCTATGCCAAAGACTGCAGCTATAGTATACAGTATACCTGTTTGCGTCTGTCCGACAATCCTTTCCATAAAAGAAGAGTTTATGTACGCGGTTATAGCCAAGTGTATTGAAAAGAAAAATGAAATACCATACAAGATATGCCGCAAGCGCCTAGCTGTTTTATTCATTTCTTCATTATATACAAAAATCTTCTCATGGGCTGTGAATTATGATCAAAAATCCGCCATCGGCGGATTTTTGATCTAGACACTGAGTAGTACTGGTATAACCAGCGGACTTTTTGCAGTTTTTTGGAAAAGGAATCTTTCCACTTGTTCAGCGATTGCAATCTTTAGGTTGTCAAAGTTTGCAGGGTTCACGCTGTACTTTCCATCTTCCACAATCTTTTTGATAATCATGCGAGTTTGCCGCAGAAGTTCTTGGTTTTCTTTCAAGTATACAAAACCTCTGGAAACAAGATCTGGAGATTTGCGTAGTTTGCCTGTCTTCGCGTCAATGGTTGCTATGATCACAAACATGCCGTCTTGAGCAAGCATTTGTCTGTCGCGGATCACTACGTTTTGCTCGTCGCCAATGGACGCTCCGTCCACTATCATCGGCGCAGCTGGTGCCTTTTCTTTGAGTACAGAGATTTTTGTGCCGGCATCGGTGATTTCAATAATACTTCCGTTGTCTGGCACGACAATATTTTCTTCCGGTACACCAGTCTCCATGGCTAGCTGTTTGTGGAGCTGCAGGTGATAGTGGTGTCCGTGTATAGGTACAAAGAAGCGCTCTTTCATTTTTCTGTGTAGCCATCGTATGTCTTCCTTATTTCCGTGGCCTGTGGCATGCACGTAGTCTTCTCCTGCTGTTCTATAAGAAATTATTTTTACACCCTGCCGTGCTATTCCGTCCTTGAGGCGCTGGACAGCACGTTCATTGCCTGGAACTATTGAGGCAGACAAAATGATAGTGTCTCCTTTTTGCAGTTTGAATTTCGCATGAGTTTTGTTTGCGGCGCGATTTAATGCCGCAAACTCTTCTCCTTGTGCTCCGGTCATAAGTACGATGAGTTTGTTTGGCGGATATTGATCCATTTCGTCTACAGAGATGATAGTACCTTTCTTTGGGGCAATAAGTCCTGCTTGGATGACTATGTCTATGTTGTTTTTCATAGAACGCCCTTCCAGCACTACTTTTTTACCAAGTGCTTCGGCCACATTTATGATTTTCATAAGTCTAGAGATATGCGAAGCAAAAGCTGCGATTATAATGCGGCCATTCTTGTTTTCGGTTATCAGTCTTTCTAGTCCATGGTGTACTTTTATTTCAGGAAGGGCAAAACCCTCATTTTCTATGTTTGTAGAGTCTGTCATTAGAAGCAATACCTTGGCTGTATCAAATATCTTGTATTCTTTTTCTTCAGAATCTGTCGGTACGCCGTCTATCTGGTCCAGCTTGTAGTCTCCGGGGTTCACTATCCATCCGTAAGGAGTTTCAATTATGACACCCATGGAGTCTGGTATGGTATGGGTTACGCCCCAGAACCGTACACGAACATTGCCCAAAGTTATAACTTGATCTTTCTCCACGATGTGTGCATTCAGGGCAGGGAGCTGAGGGAATTCCGTTTGGCGCTTCTTCATCATAAGCACTGTTAGGTTGCGGGAATACACAGGCGGATTGCCTATGCGTGAGAGCACAAGCGGCACGCCGCCGATGTGGTCTAGGTGTCCGTGAGTTATTATCAACGCACGGATTTTATCTTTACGTTCCTCCAGATAGCGAGTGTTTGGGATGGAGTAGTCTACTCCTGGAGTCTCTTCGGTTGCGAAGTGCATACCCGCGTCTACAACTATTATGTCGTCTCCGATTTCTATTGCAGTCATATTCTTGCCGATTTCCTCTACTCCTCCAAGCGGTATGATGCGGATATTACCTGCTTCTACAGGAGGTATGTTCAAAGTTGATTCTTTGCTTTTAGTGTGTATAAATTCTGTCTGTTTGGAGCGTTCTGGCCGACGGCGAGACATACTGCGCCTTGGTCCGCCTCCGACACTACTCCTTTTCATCGGTGTAGCCCCCGCAGGACGAGTGCCAACTTGCGAGGAAGGGCGCCGTACATTTCTGTGAAATGTACGGCGCGGACCCTGCGCTGATTGCGCAGTTCCTTGCTGTGTCTGAGAATTGTTTCCGTTATCTGTTTTTGTTGGAGTTTTGATAGCGCTCCAAAACGCTTTTCTGTTGTTTTTATTCATGTTTATAATACTTGTAATAATTTTTGCCTACTTACTGTTTCGGCGCGAAGATTTTCCATACTTTGTCGGTATCGACATACCAATCTGCGATAGATAGGAATCTCTCATTTGGAGCAACTATACTATCAAAATGAAAACCTGATAAATTTTTTTTAACTATGTAAATAAAGTGAGGAGAGTAAACAAAGATCGCGGGCATGTCTTTTTTTATTTCACCTTCTATTTGTTTATAATAATCGTTCCTGATTTCTGTATTGTTTTCTGTTAAAGATTTATTCAGCAAGTCGTCTACTTTGGTGTTTGCATACTGAGCTACATTTAATCCAGGGTCATTTCTTTGAGATGAATGCCAGAAGGCAAACAAATCCGAACCCTTGTTCACCACCTGTCCAAAGAAAAGGGCATCGTAAGACCTCGGGCGTATAACATTTTGGTTTAGGTTTCCTGTTTCAAAAACTTTTAGCTCAACTTCTGCACCTATGGACTGCAAGTCTTTTTGGATCATTTCGGCTGCGGTACGAAGTTCTGGTGCATCTCCGGTAGAGATAGCAAATGAAAGTCTAGTGGTTTCTTGGCTCTTAGATGATTTTTTTATCAAAATGCCGTTCTCATCTTTTGCCCAGCCGGCTTTTGTTAGCATTTCTTCTGCCGCTTGCTTGTCTCCATGCGGCCTCTCTATTGCGCCATCTTCGGCAAGTATATTTCGTTGTATCGGTGAATCTATGGCCTCCCCATATCCACCAAGTATCGTATCTACTATGGCTTGCTTGTCTATAGCAAGCTCAAGCGCTTGCACTACAGTCTTGTCTGTGAAGATTGGCGCTTGGCTCTGGTTGAAAAACAATCCAAATATGCGGGACAGCGGTATCTCCTCAATTCGCATATTTTTTGAGGAAAGATTTTTGGCTTCCGATGGAGAAATGGCTGACATTTGGTCTATGCCTCCTTTTTTATAAGCGTTGAGCATTTCGCTTTCGCTGGCATAAAAAGAAAACTCTATGTCTTTTATATAAGGTTCACCGCCAACATATTTTGAAAAGGCTTCGAGCTCATATGAGTATGGTATGCTGCTTGATTTTTTGTTTTTCACTCCTGTTATCTTGTATGGCCCGCTACCAATGCTCGCAGTGTTTAAATTACTCAAAGAAAATTCTTTATCAGGTATGTTTTTCCATGAATTAAATGGGAGAATACCAACAGTGGTATTCTCTATAAATCCGGAATACGGCTGCTTTAGTGAAAAGGAAATCTTTTTAGAGTCTATCTCTGTTACTGTTACACCGTCCCAGCTGGATTTTTTTGGACTTTTGATTACGGGGTTTTGTATTTGTTTTATTGTATATGCTATATCCTTTGCTTCCACAGATGATCCGTCTTGGAAAAAAGCGTCATCCCTTATTGTAAAAGTATAAGTAAGTCCATCTGGAGATACCTCATATGTACTTGTAAGATCCGGCACAATGTTTCCGTCCGCCGTCTTCTTCATTAGTCCAGAATATACAATGGAAGTTATATCTTTCTCTACGTCAGTGACGGCCAGCACCGGGTTTATAAATCTTGGTGTACCGACAACACCTTCCTTTATTGATCCGCCTTTCAAGGGTACTTCAACAAGTAGATTGTTGTTGACCATATTAAGGAGCAATAGCGCAGATATTGTTAGAGCTCCAAGTAACACCAAAAAAGCATACCATTGTTTAGAAGAGAAGGAATGGATAGCCTTTGAAAAAGCCTCTTTGGAGAAAATTCTCCGAAATGGAGAAGAAGTATTTGTATACATAATATGTTTTTAGTTTGGAAAAACTATTTGCTTACTGAAGAAGCAGACCTATGATTGTGGAGGCCACAAACAAAACAGCAATGAAAATAGTTGCTCGAAATGTGAATTTTTCAAAACCGCGTCTTGTATGATACACACCGCTATCGCCGCCACCAAAAGTTGCACCAATACCAGCGCTTGATAATTGCATAAGTACGCCAACGACAAGTAACACAGCAAGAACTATTTGTATCCATGGCAATATTTGAGTGAGTGCTTCCATGCGCCTATTATGCCAGAAAGAGTTTTAAAAAGCAAGTAGGTTGTCAAACCAAGAGAAATCCACAGTTTTTGTGTTGTGTGCCGGCGACAGCCATGGGATAATTCTATCTGAGTAATTTGAGTGCTAAAATCATTATTAGTTTTATTTGTATTTTAATTTATGGAGAATAACAAAACAATTGTTGCATTTTTAGTTCTTGTTCTTGTCGTGCTTGCTGGTGTTGGTATAGGTAGATACGTACGAAACAATGCTTCCGAACAAAGTGCCGCTTCTTTAAGAAGTCAAAGTTCCGCTCGAGATTTACAAAACACACCAAACTCTGGTGGTGCTCAAAATTCTAATTTAACTAATTCTCGTTTATCTGTATCAAATCCATCCAATCCAAACCAAATAAGAGCTGCTTGTAATGTTATAGCAAGTGTAACTCCTCCATCCATACAGCCAGCTGGTTCTCTTGTTGTTTCTCTTATGCCAATAAATAAAGTAACTATAAATAATACTTGCGTAGATGATGTTTCTGTAGATTTTGTTGCTTTGACTTTGACACCGATTGGACCTGACCCTTACCGTTTTAGAATAGACAACTCTATGTTCTCTGATGGTGTTGTGAGTGTGCCACAAAATTCACCTATTAACAATAACACAGTGCCAGGTCCAGTATCTACAGATTTTATTAGATATTATTCTCCATCTGCTTCTAGTATGGCTCCTATCATCATTCCTGCTAATAGTACAAAAGATTTTACTATCTACGGTTATGTTGAAGGTATGCCTATTCCTCCTGATTTGCAAATAACTCAAATTTCAAACTTACAAATCACTATACCTTCTCAAGGTAATGCACCAGCAAGTGTAACATTGCCTGGAGGTTATAGTATTCCAGCTTAGTATTTCAAACAACATAAAAACTCCCGTAAGGGAGTTTTTATGTTGTAAAGAAAAAATGAGCTGATACAATAAATATATGCGAAATCATTGGTCGGTTTTTATAATCATTGCAATAATTCTATTTAGTCTTGTTGTGTTGCGATTTATAATCAGGAATCCAGGTTCACTTCAGCCTGCTTCTTCTATCGAATCAAATATTTCTAGTTTATCTACCCTTTATCTTTTAGGGGGAGGTGAAAGACCAGAAAATAATACTTTAGTTTCTACTATTAATGGGATAGATTGGAGAGTTATTTCATCATCACTTCCTTTTAGTCCACGCACAAACCAGACTTTCTTGCCATGGAAAAATGGTTTTATAGTTTTTGGAGGGTATGGATACAATAACGGATCTTTTAACTTTGGCGATGTTTGGTATTCTAAAGATGGTTTAAACTGGAGTCAGATACTAGATAGAGCTCCTTGGGAAGCACGCTCTGGCAATGCCGGGCTGTTGTATAAAGACACTCTGTATCTGATTGGTGGCGAAACTTACAATGCTTCTGGTAGTAATTTTTACAACGATGTCTGGAAAAGCACAGATGGGGTTCATTGGGTTAGAGAAAAAAATGCTCCATGGTTGCCTCGTTCTGTCGGTAAGGCTGTCGTCTTCAAAAATAAAATTTGGATTATCGGCGGCGGCTCGTATTCTTTGGGTGCAGATGGAACATATACGTTTAACACTTACAAAGATGTCTGGAGTTTTGACGGCACGAGCTGGAAAAAGGAACTGGACCAAGCTCCGTGGGATGCTTTGGGTCCGCAGTCAGCGTTGGTGTACGGAGAGAATTTGTACGTGATTGCAGACGATGGTTTAAATTCAAATGTCAGCGTTTGGTCTACGAAAGACGGAGTGAACTGGGTGGAAGCTTCATCTCCTCCAAACTTTCCGCAGTACAATTTTACTTCATTTGTATGGGCGGGGAAGATGTGGCTTGCTGGCGGCACCAGAGACGAAGAGGAATACAATGGCCTTTGGGGCTCAACAAATGGTATAGATTGGCAGGATAGCCGGATAGCTATTCCGGCCTTTGCCGGAGAGGGACACGGTGCTGTGGTCAGGTAAGGACGGAAAATGCTTGACTTTGAAATTCATTCATATATAATAGGGGAGCGTCTAGGAATAGGCGCTTTCATTTGCTCTGAATACCCTTGATTTTCAAGATTATTTAGGCAATTCTTTGATAAATAAAAAGAGTACAAGCACTGTCGGTTTAAGACGCCGGCAGTACACAGAATCACAAGCCCGCCATTTTGGCAGGGCAAGCAAGTCCAGTAATAAAAAAGAGCACCGAAACTATTTTTTCTTTTGTTTCGTTTTACAAATCACGAATTTAATTCTGATTTTTAAGTAGAGTTTGATCCTAGCTCAGGATGAACGCTGGCGGCGTGGATAAGGCATGCAAG